>PVBE012584328.1_pt1 | contig 20128 bp, 21 predicted proteins | sample 1631181 | NCBI WGS metagenome assembly PVBE01 (sample SAMN08397723, study PRJNA350692) | Marine metagenome, whole genome shotgun sequencing project. | isolation source: water | place: Pacific Ocean | collected 2012-04 | reverse complement strand
CTTCAGTTTTTCGTTGTAGAGTTTTATGAGTTGTTGTCGCGCCTTGTTGATTCTTGGTGCCATGCTCAGGCAAACCTCAAAAGCCTGGGCACTTTCGGGCCATTGTTCCAGCCCGACAAGCGCTTCTCCTAAATGATAGTGCGCTAAAGGTGTGTGGAATTTCAGGCCAACGGCTGTGAGACAAGCCTCGGCTGCTTCCTCAAACATTCCTTTCCTGAGAAAAGCGACAGCCAAACCATGTTGACCGGCAGCATTCTCCGGATCAACCACCAACACTTTTTTGAAAGCCCGTTCGGCATCTTCCCATTGTCGCATTTGCAGGTAGGCTCGCCCAATTTGCAAATTCAGGTTGGGCAGGTTGGCACTAGTTTCCTCCGCCTTTTTGAAATACTCCATCGCCTTGCGCGGTTTGTTTTCAGCCAGTGTAACCGTTCCTTCCAAAAGATCCAGGCCAGGCAGATCGTGTCTTTTATATTCCTTGTTTTCCTCTTTTGCCTTTTTTTCTTCCTCTGCTGACTTTTTATCCTGTTCAGTACGGATCACCGCGATTACCTCGCGGCATTTATCCATCTGGTTCAATTGCTGATAGCATGAAGCCAGCCTTTGTGAAAACCGAAGTTGCGATGGGTCGAACTCATGCAGTTTTTCTAATAAAGGAACTGCCTCCTTGTATCTTCCTGAGCCGAGGTAAACACGGGCCAGGTTGTAGTCCTGTTCACGCACAGTTTGACCGATGGCTTTCTCAATGTTATTATCAGGTTTTTCAATGTAACCTAATTCCACCAATTGTTGAAGGGCTTCCTGGGCCTGAACGGGATCTTCTCTCATGCCGTCAGGATGCATACCACATTCACCTTCCCGATCTTCCCAACTGGAAATGGTCTCAGGTTTCACTTCTTTGTCGAAAACCTGCAACAAGGGAAATCCATCCATGTCTTCCCCAACAGGTAGGCCAAAACAGGTGAGGATAGTAGGTGTAACGTCAAGCACTGTTGCACCATAAATGTGTTCATCTTTTTGAATGTTGGGTCCCTGCATCACAAAAATACCGTAGGGTCTGTGTTCGTAGGCGGGTGCTGCAGGCTCCTTCGGTAAGCTCAGGGGCCGCAAATGATCGGAGTGAAAACCATGGTCGGAAACCAGCATGATGGTGGCTTCAGTACCGGCCAATTGGATCATCCGCTCCAGCATCATGTCGTGATAACGGTACGATGCTGTAACTACATCTTTATAAGTCTCAAACAGATCATCAGGTACACCGGGAATATGTGGTGGATGAAACTTCATGAAGGCATGGCAGAAGTGGTCGATCGCATCGTGATATACACCCATGAAGTCCCATTCCTCATTTTCCAGGATGTGCGTTGCCGCATTGTGAATGCTGCTGGCATCGGCCATGATCTTCATCATTACTGAAAGTCGTTTATCTTTTTCCTGGTTAACATCGCCTGCTTTTGGAATGAATGGCAATACGTGTTGCTGGGTAAGTTCGCCCGGATGTAATCTCAGTTCTGCAAACTCTTTTGCTCGTTCTTTTGGATGAACAGTGCCTGGTGTCATTGGCCAGGGATGGCCATAAGGCGCAGTTGCTCGTTGGTAAAAATTAGATACGGCAACTCCGTTGATTGGTTCTGCCGGGTGGCTGGGCCACCAGCCCACAAGGTGGGTTTTGAAGCCCTCCTGGGTTAGCATATTCCAGACCCCTTTGCATTTACGTGAAGTCCCGAAAACGGGTCGAACACCTTTGCCTTGTGGATCGGGTTCCGTGAATCCGAGAATGCCGTGTTTATCAGGTCGTTTACCGGTTCCGATGGAAGTCCACAACATGGGAGAAAAAGGCGGATCAAGTGTTGCGATGTTCCCCATCACACCGTTGTTGATCATTTTTTCAAGAGTGGGCATGTGCCCGGCATCCATTAATGGGTGGATGATTTTCCAGTCGGCTGCATCCCAGCCGATGACGAGTAATTTTTTAGCGAGTTTCATATTTTATTTCTTGATGGAACGCTGAGGACGCTGATGATTATAATCCTCTCTGATCTTTTTAAATCATAATCATCTGCCTCATCAGTGTTCTATTTTTCAGTTTTTTCGGTTTGTTCTGCTTTCGGAATCTCCACTGGTTTTGGTGGCCATAATCCAGCTTCTTTCTTTTTTTCGCGCCAGGCTTTTAAGCCCTGTGAGCCTAGTGCCAACAAACCTAAAGAACCTTCAATAGGAATTTCGAAAGGTTGTCCTGTTACCTGGTTAATGATTTGTGGAGTTTGGTTATTTTTTTTCATAAGACATTTAGTTTTTCAGTTCAGGATTCCAAATGTAGAATTGTGTGTGTGTTAGGAAAAATACAAATTTGGCTACTTGTAGAGTAGTGAAATTGAATAAATGTCTTCAAGGAGATGAGTAGAGTTGTCTCAATTACCTATCAACAATAAGTTTCAGATTGAAATGCGACATTAAACTAAATTGAGAAAATGTAGAAAATCACGTTAAATATTCTTTTTACAAATGATTTGGCATCTCAAAACCTTATTGATGCTAAAAAGTACATTTGTGCTTCTAAATTCTTGAAAATGTCTATTGTCTGGAAAGGTGTTTTCCCAGCTGTCACTACTAAATTCTCAAGCGATGGTCAGCTTGACCTATCCACGTTTTGTAAAAATCTGGAAGCACAGATCAATGCCGGGTGTCATGGGTTGGTTTTAGGTGGAACGCTGGGTGAGGCCAGTACGCTCAACCGGGATGAGAAGGACAGTTTATTGGAAGCTGCTCTTTTACTTGCAGATAACAGAGTGCCGGTGGTGATGAATGTTGCGGAATCGAGCACCAAGGATGCCCTTTTATCTGTAAAACGTGCCACTCAATTGGGTGCTAACGGGCTGATGGTGCTGCCACCTATGCGCTACACTTCTGATGAACGAGAAACCGCCACCTGGTTTCGAACCATTGCCGAGGCTTCCGAATTGCCGATCCTGGTTTACAACAATCCGGTTGATTATAAAATTGAAGTGACACTTGAAATATTCGGGCAATTGGCTGATTACCCCAATGTACAGGCGGTGAAAGAAAGCACACGCGATTTGACCAATATTGTGAGGATGCGCAATGCTTTTGGAGATCGTTTTAAATTACTTTGTGGAGTAGATACGCTTGCCCTCGAATCACTAATGATGGGAGCAGATGGTTGGGTTGCCGGGCTGGTCTGTGCTTTTCCCCGGGAAACTGTAGCGATTTACGAATTGGTGCAGCAAGGTCGGTATGAAGAAGCCAGGAAAATCTACAGTTGGTTCATGCCCTTGCTCGAATTGGATATCAATTCAAAGTTGGTGCAAAATATTAAGCTGGCAGAAGTAGCTACCGGGCTGGGAACCGAAAATGTGCGCCCTCCGCGCTTGCCGCTTGAAGGCAATGAGCGTGAGATAGTTTTGAAGATCATTGAAACGGCACTGAATAAAAGACCTGATTTACCCAAAATTCTTAGATGAAATGAATGAGCCCCAAACGCACGAATTAACCCAGTTGTTCGGTGAGAGTATCATCGCTGGTGAGTTTCAATCTTCTGGGAACCGAAGTTTCGTAGCTGTAAATCCTGCAAACAGTCAGGAATTAGCCGGTCGTTTTTCTTGCGCTTCAAAAACTGAAGTTGATTTGGCTATGGAAGCCGCCACCGAGGCTGCACCAGTTTATAAAGCAATTTCACCAGATCGAAAGGCTGAATTCCTCGAAGCCATTGCCGATGAAATTGTAAACCTGGGTGATGAACTGATTGAGCGGACTATGCTTGAATCTGCTTTACCAAAAGGACGGGTGGTTGGTGAGCGTGGACGAACCTGCAATCAACTGCGTATGTTTGCCAACCTGGTGCGCGAAGGCAGTTGGGTGGAGGCCTCTATCGATTTAGCCCAGCCTGAACGCGAACCCATTCCAAAAACTGACATCCGAAGAATGTTGATGCCGCTGGGTCCAGTGGTTGTTTTTGGAGCCAGCAATTTTCCTTTGGCATTTTCGACAGCCGGAGGCGATACGGCTTCCGCACTGGCAGGAGGTTGTCCTGTTGTGATGAAGGCGCATCCCAGTCATCCAGGTTGTGGGGAAATGGTGGCAATAGCCATCACAAAAGCAGCCGAAAAAACAGGAATGCCCAAAGGCGTGTTTTCATTTCTGCACGACAATGATTTCGAAACCGGCAGTTTGCTGGTTCAGCATCCTTCAACCAGGGCAGTAGGATTTACCGGTTCGTTGAATGGAGGGCGCGCATTGTGTGATCTGGCAGCAGGCCGTAAAAACCCAATCGCGGTTTATGCTGAAATGGGGAGCGTAAATCCCGTCTTGCTATTTCCTGATAAACTCCAAAATGAAGGGTCTCAATTAGCGCAGGCATTGGCAGGTGCCGTGTGCCTGGGTGTAGGGCAATTTTGCACCAATCCAGGCATATTGATTGGCGTAAAAAGCGATGAACTAAATGGATTTGAATCTGCTTTGAAAACAGCCATTGAAAGCGCCTCGCCAGGTTCAATGCTTAATACCGGCATTTGGGAAAACTACGTTCAAAGTAAAACTGAAACGCTCGCACAGGAAGGCGTGGAATTGATTGCCCTCGGGAACGATAACTCAGATATTTCGAACGATGGAAGACCTGTGTTGGCCAAAGTCAGTGCAACGAATTTTATAGAGAACCCCCAACTTCGGGAAGAAGTTTTCGGACCCTTTACCTTGTTTGTTCAATGCGCCAATCCAGAAGAATTTAGGTCGGTAGTGAAATCATTCGAAGGGCAATTGACTATATCCGTTATGGCTACCGATGCTGACTTGCAAGATCATGACTACATAGTTGCCTTGATCCAGGAGAAAGCTGGTCGTATTGTTTTTAATGGTGTGCCGACAGGTGTCGAAGTTTGTCATTCCATGCATCATGGCGGCCCCTATCCTGCCTCTTCAAATGGGAAATATACTTCGGTTGGAAGTGATGCTATCAAGCGTTTTGCCCGGCCAGTCTGTTTTCAAAATGCACCTGAAGCTGTGCTGCCTGTTGAATTGCAGAATTCAAACCCACGGAATATTTGGCGGCATGTTGATGGGCAATGGACACGAAACGGGATTGATTTATAAATCTTCCAGGGAAAGAATTGGTTCAAGTTATTTGGCCCTTGAGAGTTGGTGCATTACACCAAAGTTAAATGTCCGCCCATCCCATCTCCTGGTGATTGAGCCATTTTCAAGCAAAACGAAAGAAGGAAAAGTGGCACCGCTGGTTTTTAAAAACAATTCTGGTTCAACTAATCTATATTGAAAATTCGTGTTGGTTCGCGCGAAGAAGGTTTTGGCATGTTCTTCTTTTCCTAAAAACCAGACTTCTGTTTTTGGAAAGTTTGTCATCTTTTGCGAAACGTAGATTTTTTTTGCTGCATTCTCACAATGCGGGCAAGATGGGCTGAAAAATGCAAGAATGCGCGTATCGTTTTCTGGTAAAAGCGCTGGAGCAATTTCAGGGTTGTCAAAAAAAACTTCACTCAATTGATCAGAATTATCTTGAAAGTCCTGGGGATAAACTGGATTTAAGATAAAGGGTAGAACCAGGCTCAATAGAGCTATTGGAATTTTTAACCATTTGAATTTGGCCTTTTGTTCCTTCTCGTTTGTTATCAGCAATACCAAAAGCAGAAACAATGAACCCCAAATTGCCAGACCTGTTGTAAATGTCAAATCAATTGGATCGCTGAAACTCGATAAAATGATGGTGTCTGTTTTGAATTGAAAAAGTAACAAGTCGGACAGGTTGAAAAGAACTATGCCAAAACTGAGGATTTTTGTGAATGCCGAGAGTTTACCTGGAATAATTAGTAAAGCAGCAGTTGCGAAATGCAATCCAATAATTAAACGAACAGCGAGGGGAGTGATCAACCAGTTTTGGCTGTAAAATTCATAGAAGTGATATTCCAAAGGCTCAACCGGATAAAGTGCCATGGCAGCCGATGCCACAAACACCGATGCCAGAATCAGGCGTAGTGTATATCCGATTATTCTTGCAATTTTCACTTCAATAAACTGGGTTAAACGAAAGAGGCCACTCCGAATGGAGCAGCCTCTTTGATTTTTATTGCGACCTGATTAATCGATACTACACGCAACTTCAAGCGACACTTATTTTTTCAACCATTTAATAGCAGGTGGCAGGTTATTGATCGTACATGGAAAGTAAGGTTGATCGACAGCTCCAAACGATTCATAGAATCGAGCAACTCCAGGTATCATGGAGCCTTCAAAATCCATGATTTTCTTTGAAGCAGTGAGTTTTTTAATTTGATGATCCAACAAAAAAGGGGATGCCCCAAGGTTTTTTCCTTCTTCTGAAGTTGCCGGAAAGAGGTTAATCAGCCGCTCCTCTGTTTCGTGAAAAAAACCGGCAGAAATCAATTCTCCGTCCTCATTTTTTACACCTGTTATGTATCCCTCTCCTCGTTGTGTGGATTCGAGAATCAGTTTTGCCAGGCGTTCGTAATCCACGGCTTTTAGTTCGTCCACTACAGCACCTTTTGATCTTCGGAATAATTGTATCAATTGTTCACCGCTCTGGTTTTCCAGAATTTCAAGGTGGTTACTAAGTGCTTTTTTGATGCTACGTTTCAAGTTCGATGAATAATTCGAGCGAATTTCTTCAACATCGGAAGTGACTTTCAGAATCAGATTTGTCCTCGGCTCGGTTGCAACCACCTCTTTGTTGGTGTAGTTCAAATTCACTTCCATAAATTTGAAATGCTCTTCGGCTTTTCGAAGAAATGAATCCATCTCTTCCCGTGCGATTTGCCGTTCACCAAAAACTCCAAGTTGCTGACAAAAAAAGGGCTGATAGACATACCGGATGCCCAACTTCGATCGCCATGGGAGCGGCATTACGGCTTTAAAATTGTTCAAGACAAGCCCATCCCATTGCCGGTCTGCCACAATATCAAGATACCAGGAATGGGCATATGGCAAACCTGTTGCAGAGTTGTTGATACATTCATCCCAACTTTTGCGATCCACATCGTTATGTCGAAAGTAGCGGATCAAGGCAGGGCCAGTTCAAAGATGCTTTCATAAGATGCTTTCCAACCAACCCATTCATCTTTCTCACAAAATGAGCTGTTATGCCAAAGCGTGCTGAATGTTCCTCCAAATCGTTTTGTTTGGGAGATTAGAGGCTCCATAATTTCAAGCGATTGTTTCGGTGTTTTGTGTTGGTAGTAAACCAGGGTTGCATCCATGACAGCAAAAGGATGAATTCGTAAATCGGTCTTGATTTCGCGTTCAAGATCATAAAACATAAATGAGTTACAAATGCTGGCGCGAAACCCGGTTTGCGAGGCGTATCCCATAGTGTAGTCGTCTGTAATGCCCAATTCCTGTAACTTTCTGTAGGATTCGGGCATGGAGAGCCGAAGAAAGTGCTGGCGGCTTTTTTTAACAGGTCGGTTCAGGATTTCTTCCAGGCGATCAATTTCCAGTTTCAATTTGGAAGGATTTTCTCCAGAAGCAAATGAAGGATGGATTCCTACATGGGCAAAATCGGCAACCGACCGAATTAATTGGCGATAACCGTGTACGTTGTGTGCTATGTTTTTGTCGTACTCGTCATAATCGCCCAATAAGAAAAAAAAGATCGGCTTCACTCGATGGTTGTTATGCAATTCTTCCAAATAGCTGTAAGAATCGAAAGGATCAATTTCCTGGTTCAGTAATACTTTTAGTCGATCTCCAGCTTCTTTGGTGTTCAATTTGCTCAACGAACGCATTAGTCCCCCCGCATTTCTGAACAAACCTTTGTGCTTGTAGGCAAAAGCGCTGTCAACATCGTAAGTTGGTTGAAAGCGATAGGTTGGATGGGTGATTTGCAGTTTTGGAAATTGTTGAGTTAAAACTTCCGCGACAAGCCCGGCATACGAGTTCACCACAGGAATTTGAAGAAAATCGTGTTGAAACGCCAAGCTGTTTTGTGCCTGAAACCGGTCATAATGATCCAACTCCTTTGAATCGTATTCTTCGTAGCGGGAAACGAGGTAGAAACTGGCGGAGAAAGGATCGAATGGGAGGCTGGATTCTTCAACCTGGTAAAAAACCGGTAGGTTCTTAAAGTGGGTTACAGTTAGTTTTTGATCGTGTATTCCTTTCTGCTCAAGTAAACCTGCTGCACGAAAGAGTGAAGCAGAACTAACTGTTTCCTGACCATAAAATAAGCTCGGAATTTCATCGTCACGCTCGCTTGTGGGATCACAGAATTGCAGTTCCAGTCCCAGTAACTCGTGTAATAAGAGTTCGAAAATGAACCGCTTGCGGTTGGTCAGATTAGACGAAATAACCTGTAGCTTGTTCATGTTTTTGGCTCCTGAAATGCAGGAACAAATTGATTGTTTCTTGCGGTAGCCCGATGCGGATCAGGCTGAAACTTCTGAACCGGCTTCCTCGTTTTTAGTTTCCTTTAAGTAGAACGGTTCGTTTTTTAAATATTTTGTTCTCAGTAATGGGCAAACTCTATACCGTTCGTCACCCGTGTCTTCGTGAATGGCCTTCAGTGTTTCATACACCTCTTTAATGCCAACCTTGTCAGCCCATTCAAACGGACCATGCGGATAATTGGTGCCCAGTTTCATGGCTTTGTCTATGTCTTCGGCTGTGGCCGTTCCTTCCTGCAAAGTGAAGCAGGCTTCGTTGATTATCATAAAAATGATTCGCGGAGTTACCATGCCTACGCGGTCTTCAACCAAAGTGTATTCCCATCCAAATTGCTCAGCGATTAGGTCGATACGCTTTTCAACATCTTTTTCCATGAAAACACTGAATTCTAGTTTTGGCCGATTGATGAAAGTAGGCAGTGTGTTCATTCCAATCAACCTGCAATTCATTTGGTTCGGATATTCATGAATCACCTGCGCCAACTGCTTTTTCACTGCACCTACAAAAATGGGTGTCTTTTGCAAAGTGGCAAAGTATTTCAGGCTCTGCCAATTGTCATCAAAATTGAGATCGAAAATCACATCGTACTTCGATAAATAGGAGCCTCCGAATTGAATGAAGTGCTCTATCTTAAGGTTCTCAATAGGCAGTTTTTGCATCAATTCATCGGCACGTTTGGGTTCACCAATTATCAGAACGTTCATTTAAAAAGGATTAGAATATTTTTGGGTGAAAATGGGAATTGTTTTTCCTGAAAGGCTTTGTCACTATTGAATTTCAGGCGCAAGCAAAACTATCAATTTAATTCAATAACAATCTGAACCAATGACCAGAAAGATCATACATTCCGATGATGCTCCAAAGGCAATCGGCCCTTATAACCAAGCCGTGAAAGTTGGGAACACGCTTTACATGTCGGGCCAGATAGCCCTTGATTCCACTTCCGGAAAATTAGTTGGAGATGAAATAAAATCTGAAACTCACCAGGTAATGAAAAACCTCCGGGCAGTTCTAAAAGCTGCGGATATGGATTTCGGAAATGTGGTAAAAAGCACACTTTATATTACTTACATGGATCACTATGCTGACATCAATGAAGTGTACGGTTCCTATTTTGATGCAGAAAATGCACCAGCCCGAGAAACTGTCCAGGTATCCCGGTTGCCCAAAGATGTGAATATTGAAATTTCAATGATTGCGGTGAAATAGTTTGATTTTGGATTTTCATTATCAAGTGAATCTCTAAAATGACCAAGGGAATTCAGTTAGAGATAAAGTATAGCATTATCACCTTCATTGGGGTGATCGCAGTTTACACGTTTTTGCACTTTTTCCCTTTTGAAGAGTTCGGTGGATTGGTGAACTCTTCCTGGGGCTTCTTGCCATTGTTGATTCCTTGTTTTACGATTGCCCTGGGTATTCGGGAGCGAAAAAATAAACTGCTTGATGGTGAAATTGATTTTGGAAGAGCCTTTGCTACCGGGCTGATTATCAGCATTTTTTACGCCACGCTTGTAACAATTGCCCTGGCTGTTGCATGGCCCTGGCTTGAGTTGGCTGCCACTGAGCAAATGATTGAGTCAGAAAGAGCAAGACTGGCTGAAGGTGGCCACCCCCCGGAAGAGGTGGATGAGTTGATCAGGCAAATTAAAGGTGTTACCAGTTTGCCAATGCAAATGATGCAAACTTTCATGAGTAATCTTATAGCGGGAATGCTGATTTCACTGGTTGTGGCTTTTGGATTTAAACGACCCGAATACCCTGAATAGTTAAGTGGTAAGGTTTTTTAAGGTGGTTTTCACGTCCTTGATTTCTTCCATATCGCTGACTAAAAGCTGCCCCATCGAAAGTAGATATTCAGCCTTGTTGAGCCGTTTTGTAGCTGAAAGGTGAAATTCTTTTGCGCCTGTTTCACTCGCTAATTGAGCTATGTTTTTAGCATTGATACCAGCTCCGGGCATGATGGAAATTTCGCCTGCCGCATGTTCTACCAATTTGTAGAGCAAAGCGCTGCCCTCCACGGCTGTTGTCGCCATTCCGGAAGTAAGTACTCGCGATACTTTTAATTCAATCAATTGGTCGAGCGCTGTAAATGGATCGGCTACCTGGTCGAAAGCTCTGTGAAAGGTTATCGGTAATCCGCAGGCAGCATCAATTAAGCTTTGGGTGGTTTTCAGGTCGATGGCATGGGTGCTATCCAGTGCTCCGATCACCAGGCCGTTTGCTCCAGCTTTTACTGCTGTTTCAATGTCCGATTTCATAATCCTGATCTCGTCTTCATCATAGTTGAAATCTCCCTCTCTGGGTCGAATCAATACAAAAGTTTCAATTCCCGAAAGCGCGCAGCTATATTCAACAGCACCACAACTGGGCGTAATTCCTCCAATGCCGAGGGCAGAGCAGAGCTCAATCCTGTCGGCTCCTGCTAACCGGGCATTAACAGCGCTTTGAATATTGGATGCACAGATTTCAAGTTGCATGGCCGTTTCAGTAGAATTGCTCATCAATTTCAGGGTTAAAAGTAACTGCCTTCACAGGAAAGATCGAAGCAAATGATTTTCTTTGTGGCTCCAAGTAATTTTTTCAAAAAACACATAAATCAAAATAATGAGCGTACTAGTTGGTAGAAAAGCACCTCTGTTTACAGCACAAGCTGTGGTTGACGGGGGAATTATTAAAGACAACTTCAAATTGGAAGATTATATCGGCAAACAATACGTTGTGATGTTCTTTTATCCCAAGGATTTCACTTTCGTGTGTCCAACCGAATTACATGCATTTCAAGCGAAGTTGGAAGAATTTAAAAAGAGAAATACGGCTGTGATTGCTGTTTCTACTGATACCGAACAATCACACTGGGGTTGGTTGCAATTGTCGAAAGATCAGGGCGGCATTAAAGGTGTCACCTATCCAGTGGTAGCAGACACAAACAAAACCATTTCAGCCAATTATGATGTTTTGGCCGGTGATTTTTACCACGATGAAAACGGAATGTTGGTGGCTGAAGGTGAGTTGGTTGCCTATCGTGGACTTTTTCTCATTGACAAAGCAGGAGTTGTGCGTCACCAGGTTGTTAACGATATGCCTTTGGGAAGAAACATTGATGAAGCATTGCGTATGGTGGAAGCATTGCAGTTTTTCGAGGAAAACGGAGAGGTTTGTCCTGCAAACTGGAACGAAGGGGCTGATGCCCTGACCGCCACCCACGAGGGCATTGCAAGCTACTTGTCAAATCATTAGACGAATTAATGTAAGTTAAGGAGGGATGCATCTTGTATGCATCCCTTTTTTCGTTTTGGTAGTTATGCCAGAAACCTGGTGAGAATTTCAAGCACGACTTTCGCCATTTTATTTTTGGTGTCGAGGAGGGGATTGATTTCAGTGATCTCCAGGCATTTTACTTTTTCGTGCTGAATGAGGATAGAAATAATTTCTTTAGCCTGATCAATGCTTAGCCCACCATCAACAGGGGTTCCTGTTCCTCTTGAAACCGATGGATCCAATGAATCAACATCAAAACTTACGTAGATCAAATCGCAGTGCTCAAGATGTTTAAGCGTTTTGGAGGTGATGTCTTTTACGCCTTTGTTGTTTAATTCATCTGTATTGAAATGCTGGATATTGTGTTTTTTAATCAGTGCCCATTCAGGAGCTTCGCATTGTCTCAATCCAATAAAAACAACATCTTCCAGCTCTATTTTTTGGTTTCCAGTACCGATGGCTTTTAAACCATTCCATGCCCTGACAGTTTCCTCAGCGGGGTCATTCTTCTGGTTTTCCTGGTTGTCTTTGGCTCCACAAATCGCCAATGGCATACCATGGACATTGCCTGATGGCGAGGTGTAAGGAGAATGTAGATCGGCATGTGCATCAATCCAGATTGCACCGAGTCGTTTTTCAGGGAAGGCAGTTTTAATACCGCTTATAGTGCCGGCTGCATTGCTGTGATCACCAGAGAAAACAATCGGAAATGCGGGCTCTTTAATTTTGATGGACACCGCGTTGCAAATTGTTTCGCACATTTCAAGTGCCTGGTCAATATACTTGGCCGATGGATGATCTGTTGGGTTGAGTTTTGCCTGATTGTTACCCTCGAGCACCATAGCTTTAAACAAATCGAGTCTTGGGAATTGTTGCGTAATTGCCTCTATCATCACCGCATCGAAACCAAGGCTTGAACCCGATGTGCCTGCGCCTATCTCCGACTTTACTGCTATAAATTGAAATTCCATGAGCCGCCAAAAATAGGAAAACGAGTAGAGCGAAAACGAGGAGTTTTCGGAACCGTTCTTGTCTGAAAAATTAATCTTTCACCACATTGTCTTGCAACTGAAAGAACAGCATTTCACAGGCATTGTCGGTGCATCGGGTTACCTGTAATCTGCCTCCGTCTATAACGGTTCTGACTTTGTGCATGGTCAGCGCTTCTCCATCTACCACAATGCTGGTGTGGCGATTCAAATTCCGGGTGGTGAATTGTTTTAATAGATCGCTTGCCTTGTCTGAAAGTGTGAGCATCAAACGCTTTCGATTGTCTTCCTGATCCTGGGTGGTTGGTGCCTGTTTCAGAATCAGCGGAGCAAATTCCTGTTTATTAACTACCACATAGATTTTACCCTGGTCGGTTTTGTCGATGAATTCCTGGTTGAAGGTGATGATCTTTTCATGGTCTGCAAGCGGTAGGATTTCTTTTGGTTTCAGGCCCTTTCTTTCCACCAGATAGATGCCATCTTGTAACACTGAAGTATCGGATGAAATAGCCTCATGAATGGAGGAAGTACATCCGTTTATCAGAAAGAACGTTGCAGTAAATGAGACTAAAATTAATGTTCTGAGGACCATAGAAAATGGTTTTTAGCAAACTTTCAAAATTACCATTCCGAGCGCTGTTAATCTTTAGTAGCTTTGGAATCCAATTTTCTACCTATGAAACTTTTATTCCCCAGGCTGCTATTAATGCCTCTCATCTGTCTGCTTTCATTTAGCGTATCTGCCCAGTTTATTTCAAAAGGAATTGGAACCGGTACACCTGACTCAAGTGCGGTTCTGGACGTAAGTTCCAACGATCAGGGTGTGCTAATTCCAAGAACTGATACAGGCAACATCGCAAACCCAGCAGAGGGCCTGATGATCTATATGCCAGCCGATGATTGGTTTTGGTATTTTGACGGCATTAGGTGGAGGCGCGTTGGAGAGGACCCCAAAACCATCATCCACGCTGATTTTGGAATTGCCACGAATATTTCAGATACGATTGAACAATTGATGAAATCATTCACCATACCGGCAAATACGCTGAGGGACGTGGGTAGTTGGATAGAGATTTTAACCTTTGGAACTTTCTGGAGTGTGGCAGATGATGCAAAAGTGCAGGTTAAAATCAATGGCGACCTGGTTGCCGGAAAATCCGAAACAATCACCAATCCGGGTTACAGTTCATTTTTCCAGATTTCGGCTCGCTATCACCGGGTAACCAACAACCTGCAACGTGCCGTAGCTTCAGGAAGCAATCTCACCAGTACCGGGGGAAGTAATCATTTCAACGACTTGTCTGCGCCCATGACCGTTCAGGTAACGGCTCAAAACGACACAGCCCTGGGTAACACAATTTTTGTTGCCGGATTTACAATTCGAAAAATAGAATAACAATCAGGCTTTTTCCAAAAGGATAAAGCTGTGCTGGGCACCCTTGAAGGCATTATAGATTAATACAGCAGATGGGTTTTCGATAGGTTGCTTGTTGACAATGGCATGGTCAGGTAATGTGAAGCCATTCAAAACTTGTGTTGCTAACCAAACTGCCAAGGCTGAAGCAGTAGGGAACTCACCAAACATGTGCTTGAAACGTGCAATGGGCGATTCTTTCAAAGTTCTCTCTATTGAACCGAATAATCCATCGAAGCGAGGATCGCCATTTGCACCGCAAAGTAACAAATCAGGCTGCTCTATGTTGGCCAGTATTCGATCGAGTTGCGTGTTCACTTCCACCTCCGACTCTGTCTGCATCGTTTTGATCAATCCGACTTTCGCCAAAGCATCCTCACGCTCATTGTTCACCACAAACATGGCACTTCCTTCACCGCTGATTGTTCCCTGGTGCTGATTAGTGTAAAGACGGTCATTAGTGATATCGTGTGGTTTGTGCCAGCCTCCTTTGGCTTCAACATGATAATTGGAGGGTGAAATTTCATCCACCCCACCAAGCAAGTATTTCGAACCTGGATTTTCGCTGGTCAGCATCATGGCATCTATCAGGGCCATTTCAAATGAAAGTCCTCGCTGAACATGAGTGCTGTTATGGCCCTTGTTTTTTGAATTCATCCCAATGTTGGCAGTGATGGTGTTGGGCGTGCTTTGTACGAAATTGGTAGGTGTAAGCATCCCTTCTTCATACTCTACCACTTGACGGAGAAACTGGATGCAGTTTTCGAAGCCACCGTTGGCGGTTCCAAGTGTAATGCCTGCCAAGTCTGGGTTTGAAGCAACCAAAGGAGCTGCTGATCCAACCGCGATCCTGACGGCTTTCCCCATTCTTCTCAAAACCCGAAGCGGGATATCTGGATATTCAGGTTCCAATGCTTTGAGTTGGCTATTATCAGATAGCCGAAGTGTTTTGAGATCAATTTCCCCAAATGTTTTTTGGGTTGAAATACAGGAAGTTTGATGTATGTACATCGACTAAACTTTTGAAAAGATTAACGATGAACAATTACCACCAAAACCGAATGAGTTGGACATTACATGGTTTAGTGGGGCCTTTGTATATTTTAAATGGGGAACCAGACCTGTAGATTCTATAGGGTTTTCAAAATTCAAACCTGGATAAAGTTCCTGGTTAACCAGGCTCAAAATGCTGTAAACGGCCTCAACCGCCCCAGACCCACCAAGCGTATGACCCACGTTCGATTTACTGGAAACGAAAGGAGGAATAGTTTCAAAAATCCGCTTTATAGCTACACTTTCTACTTCATCGTTGTTTTCAGTTCCGGTTCCATGGGCATTAATAAAACTGATCTTGTCGGCTGAAAGTTGAGCTTTTTGAAGCGCTTCAGTCATGGCTCGATAGGGTCCTTCACCGTTTTCTGACAAAGAGGACGGGTGGAAAGCATCGTTGGTATTTGCCCAACCGGTGAGTTCGGCAATCACTTCTTTTCCCTTACAGTCTTCTTCTTTTTCCAATATGAGAAAGGCTGCTCCTTCACCCAGGTTTAATCCTTTGCGGTCGCGATCAAATGGCTGGCACCTGGCATCTGACAATATGTGAAGCGCGTTGAAACCATTGATCGTGAATTTGGCCAGGCAATCCGCCCCGCCAACAATGGCTCGTTTTGTGAATCCATGTTGTATGAGGCGAGCCCCATAAGCTATGCTGTTGGCCGATGACGAACAGGCTGTATTTATCGTGTTTATTGGCCCGTGGATATTCAGGATTTCCTTCAAAGCCGTGCTGACTGTTCCATTGTCGTAATGATATAGAAAAGGATCATGATCGAAATTGGGGCTCGAATCTGTATAAAGTTCGTGCGTGAAACGCATTCCTCCAACCGTGTTTCCGGAAATGAGAGCTGTTTCTTCCGATGAAATTTGTTGATCCGATAAACTGGACATTTCCAACGCTTCCCTGATGGCATGCAAAGCCAAAAGGGTAGTGCGATTTATACGCTTGTCGGTAATTTCGAATTGATGTTTGAACTGCCAATCTTCCCGCTTGATTTCACCAAAAGGCAGTGTAGCAGCGTACTTGCTGTCAACCAACTCCAGTTCACCAATTCCCGATTTTCCTGCCACAAGGGCTACACGATTTTCCTGCAGTGAATCACCAATTGAGGTGATGATTCCCATGCCCGTGACAAAAATTCGGCTCAAAAAAAGTTTATTTGGTGCGGTTCTCGTTGATGTAGTCAACTACCGTGTTTACATCAACCAAAACCTTTCGACCCTCTTTCGGATCGGTGATTTTTATGCCGTATTCGCGTTCAAGCATCACAGTCAATTCAATGGCATCGATGGAGTCGAGGCCCATGTCTTCATGAAACAATGGTTTGTCGTCAACAATATCATCGGGGGTCATTTCAAGCAAATTGAGATACTTGATGATATGCTGTTTGAGTTCGAGTTTCAGTTGATCGTTTTCCATCTCCTTAAATCAGGTTTTGCCGCTTCAATGCTGCGATACTGGCTAATTGCAGCACCGCGATAATGGCCGTCAAAGGTAAAATATTTGTGAATACCTCGGCAATTCCCCCGCCCGATAAAAACAGGGCATAGTAAGATTCAAGACACCAATAAAGTGGTGAAAAGTTTGCAGCGATTTTCAGAGTTGCCGGCATGGCAAATATCGGCACCATTATTCCACCGATAGCTGCAAGAATTACCACGCTCACTGCCCCAAAACCGTTCACCTGGTGAAGCGTTTTGGAAAAAACTCCAAGGGTCATGGCATAACTTACAGCACACCAACCTGTAAACACAGATACAAGAAACAACGCGCTTAAATCTGACGGAATATTCAGTTTGGGAAGATTCATCAAAGGGAACAGCCAAACGCCAAGGGAAAAAATGAATGCAATCTGAGATAGAGCAACCACCAGGTAAACAAATTGTTTTGAGAACAAGCTATAGATAAAACTTGCAGGCATGATCTTGAGGCGGATGAAACTGCCGGTCACCTTTTCATGTACAATGTTACTACCCAAAGACATCACCATAAAAAACATGGCGAAGATGGTCCAGGCCGGAACGTTGTGCTGAGTGGCGTTGGGAATACTTCCCCGGCCATCAAAGGAAACAGGTATTTCTTCGATTTGAATGGGATTGCCGGCTAATTGTTCAGTTAACTGACCATTGTTTTCGCCTTCGCTCATTTCTTCATACAACCTTGAAACAAGGTTTTCGTTTTCCACAATTTGCAGGCTTCCACGTAGCGATCCCTGGATTGATCTTCTGAAAGATTCCTGCAATACGGGATTGTAATAAAGTTTGAGGGGAAGTGCCGCCTGCCCATTGTTTTCTTCAATTTCGGATTCGAAAGCTATCGCATCTTCAAGCCCCAGATCACTCAACGCTTTGGAAGCAATTTGTTCTGATTTAGATTCTATGCCAGATGAAAAGTTTTTCGGAATCAGGATGGTAATAAGCGCTTCAACTTCATCCATTTGGGCTTGAATGTTTTTCTCATCCAGACTTTCGGAAGTGTACAGTTCAAACATCCCCAATTGGTCCAGGGCCTCGACAAAATCTGCTGCAACTTCTCCTCCATCCAGGTTGATCAAAACTGTTTTGATCTTGTTTTCATTCACTAATTGAAATGTGGAATGCTGAATGCTGGTGATCACCACCACCAACAATACCGGGAGCGCAAACATGAACGCCAAACCAACTTTGTCCCGAAGCAAAATCAGGAAGTCCTTTTTGATATTGGCGAACAGGATTTTCATCAGTCGCGGTAGGCTTTTCCGGTGAGTTGCAGAAAAAGTTGTTCCAGGGAAGTTTCCTGTTTTACGACTTCTTCCATGGTTCCCGATACGAGGATTGTGCCCTCATCTATGAGAGCCACAAAGTTGCATAACTCCTGTGCCTCTTTTAACAAATGTGAAGTGTAAACCAAGGTTGTGCCATTGGAATTCAGTTCTTTCAAATAAGCGATAATGGCATTTCGGGATTGAATATCTACACCGGTTGTCGGTTCGTCAAGGAAGAGGAGTTTGGGATTATGGAGAACCCCGATAGCCAGGTTCACTCTCCTTTTCATGCCTCCAGAGAACTGCTTCACCGGTTTTTGTTTTACATGTTGAAGACCAAGGATTTCGAGAATGTTGTTGGAGTTTGCTTCAATTTCTTTTGATGAAAGCCCGTAACACGCTCCGAAATAATCGAGGTTTTCATTGGGGGTTAGCACTTCGTAGTAGGAGAGTTCCTGGGGTACAAAGCCAACTTGTTGGAGGATTTCTTTCCTGGAATTTGAAAACGACTTACCCAACAATGAAACAGAACCCCGGGAAGGTTTCAAAATGCCGGTCATCAAATTCATGAGGGTGGTTTTCCCCGCTCCATTCGGACCGAACAAGCCAAAACGTTGGCCGGAGCCAATTTCAAAATCAAGGTTTTTGAAAAGTGCGTTTGGCTGTTTCGGGTAGGAGAAATCCAGCGATTTGATACTAACAGCCAAAGACATTTACGACCACTTAATGCTTTTCAGCAAGGTGAAAACTTCCTTTTCAATCTCCGCAATTTCAAATAGTTGATCTCCAATCTCATCAAAATCCTTTTGGCTGCCCAAACGTCCTTTATAGATTCCAGCACAACGCACTGCTACATCGCGCCAGGTATCACCCGATTTGGTGATCATTTCTGATGCTTTTTGCAATTCATCTTTCGGAACATATTGTTGGGCCTGCTGTAGAAATGCGCCATAAATAAATCGAAAGCCGCCACCTCCGGTTCCGATTTCTTCCTGCATCCTCACTAATTGCGCAAGGTATGAACCGGCCTTTTTCTCACCCAGCTTTGAGCGCCAGGTTTTAATTTTCCTGCCTGTGTGCCTGATGCCTTTCACCCCGGCAAACCAAAGCGGAATTTCAAGCATGTCGCGGATGTTGAGTTTTATCCCTTTACGAATAGCCGTCCGAATTTCTCCATTTGAAACCTCTCGCGATTCTTTGGGATAATAGATTTGACCTCTTGGTGCCAAAGCGCCTTTCGCGAATCTCACTCGTTCCAGTTCATAACTAGTAAGTGTGGTTACGTCTTCCATCACAGGATCGCTTAGAAGGAAAGTGTCGCCTTCTTTGCCATAAACCACCAGGTTGTGTGCATTGAAATGAAAACGATATTCCTTAGGCAAATAAGTGAGAAAATAAACGCCAACCTGGCAACCAACCGGCTGATTGGCTTCAAGCCTTTTTACAAGATGTTCTTCGGCCGATTGTTTGTTTCTGAACTTTTGGCGGATTACCTGAATGCCCAACGATCTGCAGGTTCGCTCAAATATTCTGCCCGGCATATTGCGGTAGGAAATGGCGGGACCGCCATTCAATTTCATAATAGGAATGTGGATGTAAAACAACCCCGACCCAATACCGAAAACCAACGGCTCGGACAATTGCCTGAGTCCATAGTGGCGGAGTAAGTTTGACGTCACACCGTTTTCGCAGTGGGCAGATTGGACGTGTTCAAACTCAATTCGCATAAGCCACCGGGTTTTTCAATTCGTCAATGGTGACTTCAAACAAATTGGCATATTTCTGCAAACTCTTTTCTGAAAGTTTGTTGAAAACGGATGGTTTGATATGGCGTTTTACCTGCCATTGCCAGAACCCGGTATAATCGGCAACAATGTTTAATTCCATAATTCTTAATTCCATGAAATAAAGTACCGGGCTGGCTTCGTTTTGTTTGAATTGTTGGAGTGCAGATTTTGCCCGTTCGCCTATTTCGTCCCAGGCAACTTCAAGGGCTTTTGATTTTACTTCCCAGCCGGAGCTTTGAACTGGAACGTAATTCCCATTTTCATCCCAAGCATAAACAACTTCTTTGGTGAAATTGTTAAGGGCGCTAGAGTCTTGCGGAGTTTCCTTTTTCTTCATTTTGGTTCCGAACAAACACTTAGCATACGGTCAACAAACCGTAAACATAGGAAAAACGAGCGCTTTCAGGAACGGCCATCAATATTTTCTGACCGGGTTGCAGATTGCCGGAATTT
>PVBE010124613.1_pt1 | contig 20130 bp, 17 predicted proteins | sample 1631181 | NCBI WGS metagenome assembly PVBE01 (sample SAMN08397723, study PRJNA350692) | Marine metagenome, whole genome shotgun sequencing project. | isolation source: water | place: Pacific Ocean | collected 2012-04 | reverse complement strand
ATCTTGGCACGTTTCAATAATAAAGGCATCAATACCCCCGTCTAGTAAACCTTTAGCTTGTTCTGTATACGAATCGAGCATATCGTCCCACGTTGCTTGCCCAAGTGAAATGAGTTTTGTGCCTGGACCCATTGAACCCAAAACAAACCTATATCCTTCTGCAGCATCGCAAACTTCTCGAGCAATTTGAGCAGATTGCACGTTTAAATCGTAAGCCCACGTCGCAGCCTCTTCGTCAAACTCAGAAAGCACTAGCCGATTCGCTCCAAATGTATTCGTCTCAATTGCATCCACGCCCGCATCCAAAAATGATGTGTGAATTGCTCTAATCCAATCGGGCCGACTTTTTGTAAGAATATCCGTACAATTTTCGCGGCCTAAATAGTCGCGTTCGATATCTGTATCCATTGCTTGCACAGCAGTACCCATCGCGCCATCAAGCACAAATACCCCTTCTTCAATCACTTTTTCTATTCGTTTGCTCATCATAGAGAAATGTACTCTAGATTGCCCAACCTTACAACCATATATCCGGATAAACGGATAAAGGGTTTTTTTGCTCACTAAGTAATAAAATAGCTAAAATAACACATAGTGCGTCATATTCTTATAATCATCTTTACGTTTGCAGTACTTGCTGGTTTCCATCCACCACCCGAGCCAGTTGCCCTCAAAACTCCGGAAGCAATCCTCTCCAAAGCAGTGCAATCCATTGGTGGACGTAGAGAACTCGAGAAAATGGAATCGTTTCAATTGCATGGTGTCATGCGTTTGGCAGATGAACGTCCAGTTGTAGAAATTGATTTTTCTACAACTATGGGCGGTAAAGTCCTAGGCGTCATGACCTATATCGGGCTTGGGCAATCAAGCTTTGGCTCAAACGGTACTACCGCTTGGGAACAAAACATTTCAAGCACTGAAGAAAAAGTGTGGGTACTAATCGACCAAAACACCCTTTCCCAAAAAGTACAGCAAATAAATTGGCTTGAATGGTTCACCATGTTGCCATCAGAATTAAATAACATCAAGTTTGTTGGTGAAGAAAAATTCGATGATGAATCATGTTGGAAACTTACAATACAAAGAGATAATGGACCTGAACAACTTATCTTTTTTTCTCAAGAAACCTTCCGCCCAAGGGGCAGAAGAACAATCGAAAAAACGCCAAGCGGTAACGCAACCGTAGATATATACTTCCGCGATTGGCAACGTGTAGGCGGGCTTCTATTATTTCACACAATCATCTACAACAGAGACGGCTCAATTGTTACATTAAAACTTGACCGCATCTCTACCAAACCAATTTCGGATTCACTTTTCATTCTCCCAGACCAAATTAAATTGATGATTGAAGAACCGTGAGTCAAGCCATCGTTTTACAAGACATTTGCAAATCGTTTGGAAAAACGAACGCGGTCATTAATATGAATTTAACAATTCCTACGGGTGCACTCTGTGGTTTTCTAGGACCAAATGGGGCTGGAAAAAGCACGACCATTCGAATGATTATGTCCATTATCCACGCTGATTCAGGCTCCATAGAAGTCCTAGGCACTACGGCTTTACAAGCCAAAGACAGGATTGGTTATTTGCCAGAAGAACGTGGCATTTACCGCAAAATGAAAGTTGGAGCCTACATTCAATACATAGCTAATCTTAAGGGAATGCACGGTGCTTCATTAAAAAAAACTATAAACGACTGGCTTGATCGTATTGAATTACCGAATGTGCTACAAAAAAAATGCGAGGAACTAAGCAAAGGGATGCAACAAAAAGTCCAATTTCTTGCATCCATAATCCACGATCCAGAACTTATTATTCTTGATGAGCCCTTCACTGGACTAGATCCCGTCAATGCAAAAGTCATCGGTAAAGTGATTGATGAATTACACAACGATGGCAGAACAATCTTATTCTCAACCCATGTTCTCCCTCAAGCAGAACAAATATGCGATCGGATTGTCATGATCGATCAAGGAATTAAGGTTCTTGACGACGCCATCGGTTCCATTCGCGATCAGTTTGATCCAAGAATGATACAGGTTGAACCAGTTGACTCACACGCTGATTTTTCGCAAATCGCAGGAATCTCACAATCTCTCCCTATTGACAAGAGTGGAAAAATTAACTTACGCCTAGAAGACGATGCAGAGCCATCACAAGTCCTTCAAAATATAGTTGTATCAACACCTGTTCTTGGAGCGCAACTTGTTAAACCTACACTCGACGAAATCTTTATTGAACAAGTTGTACAGCGAAGAGGTCTCGAAGCAGCAGAGCAAACACGCAAGGAGCTAAGCCATGCGTAAAACCCTCACAGTTGCTTGGCGAGAGTTTCGTCACACAGCAATAACAAAAGCATTTTTATTTGGTGCCATTATCGTGCCTATTCTCATGATGGCGTTATTCATCTTGGTCATCCCACTCATGAAATCAAACACTACGCCTCTGAAAGGTACTGTTGCGATCATCGGCGCTAATGATGTCATCGAAGAAATACAACACCAACTCATAATTGGCGATACCAAACTCAAAGAACTCACCGAGCAACTTCCGGACATCATAAAGAATGATCCACTTGCTTCATCCATGATGAGCCAGAGTTCAACACCCAAAACAGATATAGAAATCATTTCTACTGATGTCGACACAATAGAAACAATTAAACAACAAGTTCAGGATGGAGATCTCGCGGCTTGTATTGTTATCCCAGAATCACTTCTGCAATCAACCGATTCTGAGGAGCAAATTGGGGTCTATATTCCAAGCAGTTTTTCACCAAATCACACTGATATTCTTACCTCTGCAACCTCGAGGGCAGTTGTTGACGTACGGCTTGAGAGACTTGGGCACGACCCTGAAAACATTCGTGCACTTACGAAGCGACCACGAACATTTGCGACACGTATCGCTGATGATGGTGCAGAAGCAGAAGACAACGAAATCGCACGTCATATTATTCCAATGGCATTCATGCTGCTGCTTTGGATTGCGACGTTCACAAGTGGCAATTATCTACTCACAACAACCATAGAAGAAAAAGGCAATAAGGTAATGGAGGTATTGCTCAGCGCTGTAAGTCCCATGCAACTCCTTGCCGGGAAAATTTTAGGACAGGCAGGTGTGAGTGCTGTTATTCTCTGTATGTACGGTTCCGCTGCAATTGCTGGTCTTGTTGCGTTTGCGATGATGGATCTTGTACCAATTTCACACCTACTCTTATTTGGAACATTTTTTATTATTGCCTACTTCATGGTGGCAACTATCATGGCTGCTGCTGGTAGTGCTGTAACGGAACTACGAGATGCGCAGTCCCTCATGGGACCAATTATGCTTATTTTGATTATTCCTCTGGCACTCTGGCCAATACTGGCAGAGCACCCCAATGGTCTACTTGCCACCATTACGAGCTTCACCCCACCTCTTCTACCATTTGTCATGATTTTGAGAGTGACTGCTTCCACCGAGCCTGTTGCATTGTGGCAAATTGTTGTCTCGATTGTCATTGGCCTTGTTTCTGTCTTCGCCATGATTTGGATATGTGCACGTATTTTTAGAATCGGCGTACTCATGCAGGGAAAACCACCTAGCGTCATGCAACTCATACATTGGATTCGCCAAGGCTAACTCCAAATCCATCGCAACGGTTGCATTTTCAACATTAAAACCCGCCAAATCGTTGTATGACCGTGACCACCGTACTTCAACTCAACAAATTATCACGATTAGAGAGAGTCCCAAAACACGATTAAAATGGCTCAGGACTACATTTCTTCTTCAGGGAAATTTTTTCTGCTAAGACTTTTAAAAAGTATATGCAGAGGAAGGCACGCTGCTATATGAACAAACGCCACGAGTGGTTCTTTGGAGTGCGACTGTCATTCAAAGAACCTACTTTTTAGACCAAAATGTCGTATCATGCTGCACATGGCAAGCAAAATATATTCTTCTACAACAACAGCCCTTGAGGGTCTTACCTCGGATGGCATGATGGTCGCAGTTGGAGGCTTTGGACTGTGTGGTCTTCCCGAAAATCTCATCATCGCCCTTCGCGACAGCGGTGCAACCGATTTGACATGCGTCTCCAATAACGCAGGCATTGACGACTGGGGACTTGGTCTCTTACTCCAAACAAGACAAATTAAAAAAATGTTGAGTTCGTACGTTGGTGAAAATGCTGAGTTTGAACGGCAGTTCATGGCTGAAGAGTTAGAGATTGAATTCTGCCCACAAGGCACCCTCGCCGAACGTCTTCGAGCCGGCGGCGCAGGCATACGTGGTTTTTATACCAAAACTGGTGTTGGAACTGTAGTCGCCGAAGGTAAAGAAATTATGGACTTCGATGGGGACACATGCGTTCTAGAACGCGGTATTGTCACTGATCTTTCACTTGTCAAGGCATGGAAAGCAGACGAAGCGGGCAATTTAATCTATCGAAAAACTGCTCGTAATTTCAATCCGATGGTTGCAATGGCAGGCAAAGTCACTGTCGCTGAAGTTGAAGAAATCGTACCAGTTGGCACGTTTGATCCTGATCAAATACACACTCCATCTATCTATGTGAACCGAATTGTCCAGTCAACCTTTGAAAAAAGAATAGAACAGCGCACTGTTACGCCCTCCTAAATATGCCGTCCGATAGCACAAAAACTATAAATATCAGTCATATTATTTACTCTAGTACGTTGAACTGTGCTTGTTTTAATGCCGAAAATAGAAACTCACCTCTTAAAACTTTGGAATTACACGCATTGAGAAGGAAATGAAATGCTACTGAATACAACTATAAAATCGCTTTTTACACTTGCTGTAACCGCAATAACGGTCTCCATTGTGTCTCCATCCGCCTCAGGACAAATGGAATATATGGCCGAAGCCATGCACCCTGCATATCTATCCCGAGACCTCGTTGTATTCGCCGAGGGCTTGAACCTTGATGACACCCAAGAAGTCATTATTGATGCGCTATTCGATTCCTACACAGATGATTTTGAGTTGGGCTGGGCTTCCACGCAAGAACGTCTCAACAGAGTTGCTGCAGAAATGAAGAAAAACCCACCAACAGACAGTAAAGCGACATTAGAGCCTGTTCTAAATGCTCTTGGTGATTGGCTACAAGAAAAACGGCAACTTGACCAAGGTCTTCTTGAAAGTGTACAGACAATTCTTGTTGGAGAACAAAGGAAATTATGGTCCGGTTTTGCACAACGTCTTTACAGAGAAAAAAATATCAGCCGTGGTCGTCTAAGCGGTGAATCTGTTGACTTATTCATCATTACTCGTGATTGCAACTTATCACAAGTTGCCGAAAACATAATCATTGATTCTCTCGATGAATACGCTAACGCACTTGATTCTGCAATGCGAAAAAGGGATGCGATTCTCAGAGGAAACCCTAAAAAATTATTTGACAATATTCTTACTGGTAACTCCCAACGCGCCGACTCACACGGCGAAGAACTCGTCAAGGCGCGGGTAGAAGTTCGCGACCTTAACGATAGATACACAGAACTTATTTGCAGTGAACTTTCCCCTCAAGATAGCGAAGATTTTCGAATTCGATCGCTGAAGCGCGGATACACACGTATTTATCGACGCACACCCGCAGAGAGAATTCTCCGCCAAGCTGCAGAAAATCCGAATTATGCGCCCGAACTTATCGTTCAAATTGAACAACTTGAAAATAGTTACCTTCAAGAACTCCAGATTGTCAACTACAAGCTCCTTGACCTCACAAGGAAACATGAACCAGAAGCACAACTTCATAGAGAACAAGCAGGACAGGTTCGAAAATCTGGCGGCACGCCACAGAAACTTGAAGATCCAACAAGGTCTGTTTACAAAGATAGGGAAACGCTAGGAAAAGAATATATTGAAATGCTACGAGCTTTACTCTCAGCAGAACAGTTCTTAGAACTTGATGGCTCACGTCGATGGGTTCCTCGTTCCGAACAACAAGCAATCCCACCAGATGTTCCCGGCGCCGGCCCCGACGGAGGCATATCACTTCGCGGTGGAGGCAATTCAAAATCAGGAAGTAAGGGTACAGGCAATAGCAAGAAAAATAAATACAAACCAACCGACGATGGTCTCAACAGTGGTTCTAGACCAACAAAACCTGGCAGTTAATACCTCAAAATACAACAATAATGGAACAAAGTGCAAGCATACCGAGCAATGTAGAAAACATCGATGGAAATTCTTCCACAGATGTTAAACATGACTGTCAACAGATGGGGATTCACTGGATTGATGTTACGCCAGAAGTTGATAAAAAATACATTGAACTACTCGATGCAGAAGTTGCTGTACGCCTTCGCGTACTCCCTCTACAAATAGATAATGGACGCCTTGAAGTTGCTATGCTTAATCCTAAAGATTTAGAAGCAGCCGATGAGATTGCGACCATCACCAATTTACCAGTAACCCGCTGCGGCATGGAACCGCAAATTTTTTCTGAACTCATGCGCAAACATTATGGAACGACCGCTGCAAGAATGGCTGAAAGTTTAGGCGGGGAATCCGAAAATAATGACACGCTAGATCACAACGTTGATGCTATTGAAACCGACAATATTCTTGTTATGGCTGAACAGCCAACACTTATCAATTTAGTCAACCTTCTCTTACTCGAAGCGATTCAACAACGTTCAAGTGATGTTCATATTGAACCGTTCGAGACAGAGTTAAAAGTTAAATACAGAATAGATGGAGTCCTTGCAGAGCAAACACCTCCACCAAAACATTTACAACCAGCACTAATTGGTCGAATTAAAATCATGTCATCCATGAACATTGCAGAGAGATATATTCCTCAAGATGGACACATTGCTCTCCGTTTTGAAGGACGCAAAGTTGACATTCGTGTGTCAACTGTCCCAACACTCTACGGAGAATCTGTAGTTATGAGAATTCTCGACAAAAGCACACTCCCCCTAGACTTGCTTTCGCTCGGGATGGCACAAGAAATGCAGGACCATATGGATAAACTTATCGAAAAACCACACGGTCTTGTGCTCGTTACAGGCCCAACGGGTTCTGGTAAAACCACATCTCTATATGCGGCATTAAATAAGTTATACGATCCTCGGAAAAAAATTATCACAATCGAAGATCCTGTTGAATACGAACTCCACGGCATCAATCAAATTCCTGTCAATCCAAAGCGCGGTCTCACTTTTGCAGCTGGTCTTCGTTCTATTTTACGACAAGATCCAGACATTATTTTTGTTGGCGAAATTAGAGATGGTGAAACAGCAGACATTGCAATTCGATCTGCACTCACTGGACACTTAATCTTTTCTACAATTCACACAAACGATGCTGTAAGTTCCATTGGTCGACTCGTTGACATGGGAGTCGAGCCGTACCTTGTTGCTTCTGTTCTAGAGGGTGTTCTCGCACAACGTCTTGGCCGAAAAATTTGCGCTAACTGCAAAACACTTGTTCCGTTATCTACTGACCTTTCACACCGACTAACTGCTGAAGAACTTCCAATGTTCAGCGATGGCATGTGGGTTGGAACAGGATGCGAAAAATGCAACAACTCAGGATTTAAAGGCCGTGTTGGTTTTTTTGAATTAGTGGTGATTGATGGAAATATACGCGGCGCTATCTCTGAAAACAGAACAGCATCTGACCTCACCAATATGCTTCCAGAATCACATTTAACGATGCGGCATGATGCGCTCTCCAAAGCTTCGGAAGGTATAACCACAATTGGCGAAGTTCTCCGAGCCACACAAGACATTGATAGCGACATGTAATTCCAATGGTTGACTTTAGTTACCAAAGCATAACTACGAGTGGCGAGGCTCGGTCTGGAATCCTCAAGGGTAGAGACCGTGCTGAGATTATTCAACAACTCAGCAATCGAGGTGAAATAGCAACAAAAGTTGAAAAGGTTTCTGCGAAACAAAGAAAAAAACAATTTGTGTCCAGAAAACGCCGGCTAACAAAAAACGAAATGACAATAATGATTCGAGAGTTAGCAACTGCACAAGAAGCTGGTCTACCACTCATGCAAGCGCTGCGTACTATTCGAAGGCAAGCAACTCCTGCAGCAGGTGAAGTATTGGATCACTTTATTTCTTGTGTTGAAGCCGGCGACCCAATGTATAAAGCTGCTGCAGAGTGGGGTGACCCCTTCGACGACCTTATCGTAGGAATGCTTCGCGCATCAGATGCTTCTGGACAAATGAGCGTTATTTTGCACCAGCTTGCTGACCTTATGGATCGATCACTTGAGCTTAAACGTGAGTTACTTGGAGCAATTATGTATCCAGCAATCATCGCGGGTCTAATTGCAATAAGTGGTATTGTCCTTGTAACTGTTCTTGTACCACGACTCATCGAACCACTTGCGGGCCAAATGACACTTCCATGGCCAACTGTTGTTGTCATGGGATTTGCTTCGTTCGTTCTCCATTGGTGGATTTGGATTCTTGTCGGCATTGGGGTCGTTCTCGTCGCATGGAAAAGTTGGGTTGGAATTCCTGAAAACCGTTTTAAGTTAGACGTGACGAAATTACGCATCCCTCTACTTGGCAAACTACTCCGCGATGTAGCAGTTGCACGATTTACCAGAACTCTCGGCACACTTACTTCTGCAGGGATTCCCATTCTAGATGGGCTAAAAATAACACGAGACACACTTGGCAATGCCGCGCTTGCATCAGCCGTCGATGCTGTACAAGATCAGGTGAGCAGTGGCAAGCCGCTTGCAGATCCTCTTGAAAAATCTGGGCTCTTTCCCCCGCTTCTAGTGCAAGTTGTGAATCTAGGCGAACGATCTGGAAAACTTGAAGAGATGCTACTTCATTCTGCTTCAGCGTTCGATCGTCAAGTAAACGCTTCTTTGAAAATATTTACAAAAGCGCTACCGCCGATATTACTTATCGTGATGGCCACCCTTGCATGCTTTGTTCTTGCGGCTATTCTTCTTCCACTTCTTGAATTGCAATCACTCGTTCGCTAATACGTTATAGGAATTACTATGTCAAAAAATAAAAAACACATTCGTCGATTACATAGAGGCTTTACTCTCATCGAGATTATCGTTGTTGTCATGATTATCGCGGTCTTAGCGACACTTATTGCACCAAAACTATTGAGCCGAGTAGGTACAGCAAAACACGCAGCCGCACAATCGAAAGCTAGTGCCATCGCACAGCAGGTAACGATGTATCATCTTGAAAAGGGTCTCTCTGAAGTGCAAGATGATTTCGACCTTGAACTTCTTTTGCTTTCACCCGAGGATGGTGGCGCTCCTGGAGGACCATTTCTTGAAAAAGATAACGACATCATCGATCCTTGGGGAAATCCATTTGAAATTCTCGTGCCAGGGAACGTAAACCACAGTTTCGATGTTATTAGTTGGGGCGAAGATGGCGAAGCAGGAGGCGAAGGTATCAACGCTGATATCACGCAATAAGAAATGGCGCTCGGGTCAACTTCGCATCGAAAGGCATTCACCCTTCTTGAACTAATTATTGTTGTCATCCTCATTGGAATCATGTCTGCAATGGTTTTCCCAAGACTCGTTGGAAACCGAAGTAGAGAATTCAATTTGATTGTCGAAAAAGTAGCCGATGTTGTGCTTATGTTTGCGCATCGAAATGCTACAAGCAATCAACCCGCTGCCATCCGTTTTGATTCTGAAGTTATGCAATTTGAACTCCTTGCTAAAGTCAAAGAAGATGGCGAACGATTCTGGAAATTAGATCCACTTGCAACACCTATCAAACTTCCAACTTGGCTTGAGGAAGATGCACTAGAAATCTATGTTGATGGCGAATTTACGGACACTTCTGTTTGGCCCATCACCGCAGCCCCTGGTGAATCAAGACCCCTGATTGAAGTACGAATTAACTGGGATTCTAGAACTGCAGTCATTTCTCTTCCGCCCCACGCAATTGGTCCGAGCGTTTGGATTGACGACGAAGGAACCGAACCCATGATGCCGATTGATTTAGATGCAGAGGGCAGAGGGCAGGAAGAATGGTAAAACATCGAAAAGGTTTTGCGCTCGTAGACGTCATTGTTGGCTCAACAATGCTCGCTATCGGCTTAGCGGTCGTCATTTCAATCAGCAGCCGTTCACTCACTCGCCAATCCTATGCTGAACAACAAATCACTGCATCTTGGCTTGCAGATGAACTCCTATCAATGGCTCTCGTTGTAGGACCAGATGAATATGAGAAATACTATCCAAACAGTGATCGCTTTGACCCACCATTTGATTCGTTCTCTTATGAAATCACTTTTGACGGGGACTCTGAATACTATCCAGTTCATACTGTTGCAACAATCTATTGGGGATCGAAGGGACAACATTTACTGCAACTTGAAACGGATATAGCACGTGTCCACGGAGAACCCGTAGAACGTTTACCTGCCGAGGAAATTGATCGAGAAGCCCGATACTGGGAAGGTATCGAGGGGGATGGGTCTCGATGATTCGCCGCGGTTTTACGCTAATTGAATTGATGGTTGCAGGCATGATGGCAGCCATTGTCTTGGGTGGAATTACGATTTCACTTTCCCAACTTGGATCTACAAAAGCGATAAGCAGACAGCGCCTAGAAGCGTACTCCCGTTGCGACTCTGCGCTAAAAACATTACGACGTGATGCCATCACTTTTTTACGTAGAGGAGATTTATTCGACACACGATTCTTCATTACCAAATTCACCTACCGCTACCAAGGGAACCTAGTTCCAAGAGATGAATTGCTCGTTTTTAATGGAAATCTTCGAGCGAATAAAGAAATTGATTTTAATGGAGAAGGGCTTGAATACGAAACGCAATTTCGCATCGAAGACATTGACACAAACATTTCGCTTTGGAAAAGACGCGATGCAATTCTAGATGACAATCCCGTTGGTGGAGGAATCGCTGTCCCAATAGCGGAAGGTATTGTTTCGTTACTACTTGAAGCCTTTGACGGAGAATCTTGGTATGGAGAATGGGATTCCGATGAACTGGGCATCCCTGAAGCAATTCGTATAACGGTTACTTCAACTGGGGCGATTTCCCAATATGAAGATGCGGCAACCGTAACCATGCGAACAATTGTTCCTCTTGATCGAGTCAGATCACCCGACGACAGACTCGCTCTTATTGCACAAGAGTTAGAAGATGAACGAATTGCAAATGGAGAACTCCCAGAAACACCCGGACTCGGAATAGGAAGTGCAGGGAACACGGGAGAAGGAGCAACCCCACCTGCAAATACTGCAGGTACCAATACTAGCGGTAATGACACTCCTCGCGGTAATAATAGTGGCACTACTACATTTACAGATCCTGATGGAAACGTACACGAGATTCCTAATTGATGATTACTTGCAAACACCATCACGGTTCCGTCATTGTTATCTCCCTTTGGGCACTAGGTATTGCTGCAATAGTGACATCCTCTATTCAAATATTTTCGCATAGACAATCATTGCTTGGTATCGCCGTGCATGACAGAATCCAAGCAAGATGGGCTGCAAGGGCTGGCGTTGAATCGTCCATAGCAGCAATGGCAGATCACACTGCACGACCCGTTCCAAGTAGTGCATTTGCTTTAATTGATGCTCTTGACCTTGTTTCAGAAGGTGAATCAGGAAAAGCCACATGGAATATTCAGCACATAATGAACGGAACTGCATGGTCTGGTCCAATGGATGAACACAGCAAGTTGTTTCTTACCTCGAACAATATCGTGTACTTCCAATTAATAATCGATGAGGTTCTAGCATTTGGCGTGATGGAATCCATCCTTGATTGGCTTGACGAAGATGACGAGCCTAGGCTCCTTGGTGTTGAGCGCGATTATTACTTGAGTTTGGAAACCGGATACGAACCACGAAACGGTCCCCTTAAGTCTATTGCAGAACTTGAACTTATCGCAGGTGTTATGCCAGAGGATGTACGTGGTGAGGATTGGGATTTGGATTATCGGTTTGATGCAAATGAGGACGATGGGGGTGAAAGTTTGCCATGGGACGAACCAGACAATTACCTTGACAGCGGCTGGGGTGCTCTGTTTACCGTGACATCCGTTGAGGGAGGCGCAACAGATAGCGGATATCCTCGTCTAAATTTGAAAAAAGAGAGCAGTGAAACGCTCCAGTTTCGGCTTGGGCTAGAGCCTGCACAAGCAGACGCCATCCTTACTTTTGCAGCAGGAAGTGATGCAAATCTTTCCACATTACTGACCCAAACTCTCCGATCAATCTCTGGCGATGCTGAGGGAGTCACCAACCTGACTGATGACCAATTACGTGTTATTTTTGCTGAAACCTGCCTTTTTGCCCCTCACGAGGCGCCACCAGGGCGAATGAACATCAATACTGTTTCCACAGAGATCCTACATCTCCTCTTCCCAGAAAACTCGAGGCTTGTAGAAGAAATCGTATATCTCAGAACAAACAATGCAGGTGGCATCACCAGCCCAGTCGATTTTCTGAACATTGCAGGCATTGAACCACCGATGATAGAACAGTTAACAACACTATTTGACACCCGCAGCAATGTCTTTACAATTTCCAGCCTCGGAAAAGTTGAAGGAAGTAGCGTAGAACAGGAAATTATAGTTATCGTCGATCGTTCTACCCTTCCTGTGACGATACTGGAATATAGAGAACAATGAGCACAACCCCACTACAACCAAACGATACCGTTGTTGAAGAAACTATTGCGATTGTCCACCGTGTTGGTTCTACTTGGCGATGCTTATTTGCTTCAATTAGTGAAGAGAACGTAGGCAATCGACCTACGTTACTTGACACCGTCGAAGTTGATAGTGATGCCGCGCTCGAGGTACTGTTAGACGAAAAAACTCCGACAAAACGGTACGCAATATTACCTGGAGCATATACAGTCTGCAGGACATCAGTCCTTCCAGATGTTGATGATGAACAAATAGCCGAAGTCCTTCGCTTACAAGCGGAAGCAAAACTTCTCGGGAACACGCCTCCACACCGACGAGCCATGGCACCTTTAGAAGCAGCCATTGGCGAAACCAACAGAGTTGGTTTAATCGTTGCTTGGACAGACTCCGCGACGGTTCAATTCCCCTCGTGTCTAGAAGAAGCTTCTTTTATACCGGATGCAGCTTCGATTGCAGCACTACTCAATGGTTTTCGACCCACAGATCCGATTGTGCTTATAGATACAGTAATCGGAACGGTAACCATTGCCCTATCGCACGCGAATGGCGCTGCGCTGCGCTCCACGCGTGAAGATGTAACAACCAAGTCATTACTCGCAGACGGAATTATTCGAATCGCTCGCGAAACTGCTTCTCTCCATAACCATACTGATTCCTTTACCGATGCCTTGGCATCCACGCTACGCGAATCATTAGCCAACGCGTTAGATGAACCACTTCTTTTGGTTCTTCCAGAGATGATTATTGAAGGCGCATCAGAATCCGTTTCCGGAATACCAAAAGATGACGCTACATGGTGGAATACATGGGGTATTGCCACAGGTGGTCTAATTGCTGCAACAGGGTCGATTCAATCTCTTACGACTATGCGGCAACAAATGCCTGAAGTCCACCCATCTCTCATTGAAAACATAACTCAAAAATTAGAGAATAGAACTATTGCTATGCGTCTTGCCACCATTGCAATCCTCCTGCTTGCGTTCGGTCCAGCGATCATATCCGGCATCCGACTTGGCCTATTAGAATTATTGAACCCAGAGATTGATGCACAGTACGCTGAAGTTATTCGATCAAGAAAACAACAAATTGTATACAAAGAACTTGGCAAGACTTCTTGGCCGATGACAAAAATCATCGCGGATATCACTAATAATATTCCTATTGGTATCACTATTGATACCATCCGAGTTGATGTCGGGCAACCCATTTCTATCCGAGGCAGAGCCATTGACAAAGATGGAAAAAGCGCCGCTGATTTGATTGCAAAATTGCAAACAAATCTGCAAGGAACTGGAATGTTCGAAAGCGTACAATTTTCGTACGACACTGCGGGTACCTACGGTGACCGTGACTTTGATTTGTGGGCACAAATATCAGATCCCCTTAAAAGGCCGCGTTATACGACGGAACAGGACTTTGGAAAGTGGACACATGCTATGCGAGATGCAGGAATATCTCCAGAAGAAGACGTTATAGAAGTTGCAGTTGAACCAACTGAACTCAATAAAGACCGATCGCCACTTAGCACTGCAAATGCTGATGAAATGCCAGAAGAAACAGAAACTATTGCAACAATTGGCGATCATGAAGATCGCCTCCCAGATAGATCTGCTCCGTCAAATCGCGATGGAGACCTTGCGTCACACAGCAGCAACAGGGGCTCAAGCGGTCCTGCGACACGAGTTCCGGACCCGTTAACAGCAGAACAAATTAAACTTATGAGTAGAAGTGAAACGAGTGTTGCGTTGAAAGATGTTGCCAACGCAAAAAAACGTGTCAAGAGTACTGAACCTGAGCTTAAGGAACGGCTCGATAAGGAATTCCGAATGCTTATGGATCACCTCGGAGATTTGCCACATGAATGAACACATACAACAATTCATTGCACAAATTTCAACCTGGTCGCGAGCAATGCAGTGGACATTTTGGGCTGCACTATTCACAATTGTATTTTTACTATGGGATTCGACAATTGCAACCTTTGGAGAAACGTGGGCAACTCGAGCTGATCAAATCGAAATGCAAATCGTAGAAGTCAACAAACCAATTGTCTTAACTTCAAGCGTAAAGAAAATCATTACATCATTTGGAGAGGTCGATTTGCCTCGCGAGAAGGCGAAAGGTGCTGCTGCTCTTACCGATGCAGTACATACAATCCTCAACAATCACGCAGTTGAAAAAGATGAGTACACTCGGACTAAAACAACCAAAATGAAATCTTCCGCTTTACCCGGTATCGGGCGAGCTGGACAACAAGTAGAACAAGTTTTTGGCGATATTCGCTTCGAAGCAACACAGGAAGATGTCCTTAAAGTTATTTCTGCATTTGAGAGCAGCCCAGCTATCGATGCAGTATCAGATATCCGACTTACAAAAGAGTCTGGGCGAATAATACGGGTTGATCTTTCTGTTGAAGCGTGGGTACTCACCAGTTCAAAACGAAGAGGTCAAAAATGATTGATTCAAAAACATTCAAGGGTCCGTTGGGCTGGAGCATTCTCTCAATCGCAATTCTTCTCATCTTTTGCATTGTTGGAATTTCTTCCGTTACATCCCCCTTGTTTGACAGAGCAAATAAAGAAGCTCAAAACAACCATGTTGAACCAATGCTCAAACAATTCGACAATTATATTGCCATGGATATTGACAGATTTAATGGGCGATCGGCTTTTTTCAAACCAATCCGAATCTCGAAGCCTGCACCGCCAGCACCTCCTAAAAAAATAGAACCACCAATAGTTCCTGAACCAGTTATTGTTAAAGACCCCGGCCCTCCACCTGCACCTTCTGAGTATATGGGGCCCATCCTCATCGCAATTATTGGTGAAGAAGCATGGTTCAAAGGGAGTGGTTCAAATGCCGTTTTAAGAATAAAAATAGGAGATGAGACCGACGGACTTAAAGTAGTTGGCACAAAAACGCCCGCAATAGTTACCGTAGAACATCGGCGAGGGGTTTACGACGTGCCACTCTTTACTTCCGAGGAGAGTTTTTTTCGAAACGAGCCGCTTCCAAGAACCACAGATGATTTTTTTGAAGAAATTGAGGGTTAAAAGCCCTTCTTAGAGGAGAAAACATGACGAGACTTTCGGCGATGGGCGATTTTGCAGCAGCAACAAAATCGTGGTTTTCTGATACAAAATACCTTATTTTGCCGATGAGAGTCCGATAGTTATTCGTCAAGTTCTTTACCAATATAGCAGTAATATTCCCCCTATCCTATCGTTAATCTCAGCAACAGAAGAAATCTTCGAACAGCTTTGAGACAGAGAAGGAATTTAAAGTGAGCATACTAAAAGTAGCAATCATCAACATAATCGCACTCCTAGCTATCAGCGCTACAGGAATAGCCCAAGGCCGCCCTGCTCCAGAACCTGCTCCAACAATTGACCTTCCAGATCCTGTAGAAGAAACAGACGATATACCAGATGTTGCTGAAGTAGAAGAACCTTCAATCATTGAAGAGGTTATTGTTGAAGAAATTATTCATGAAGTGCCTTCCATTCCTGAGGTGCCTGTAGAAGAGGTAGAAATTATTACCGGCGATGATGTTGCTAAGATAACTCGCTGGCCTGGTCGACGAGAAGTTCCAACTGGATTAGTCATTCTTGGCTTCGATGATGTTCCAATAGAAGATACGCTCGGATTTATCGCCGAAACAACTGGCAAAGTTGTTATACCAGTAAGCCCAACATCCCTTCGAGCAAAAAAAATTACGCTTCGTAACGATGAGCCAGTTGAACGGATTGTTGCTCTTGACTTAATATTTCAAGCGTTTCGATTAAATCAAATTGGTGTCATTGAAAGAGATGACATGATTATCCTTGGCCCTCTCGATTCTATGCTCAGCGATATTGGCGACATCCCTATCCTTGGAATTGACGACGATGTCATGGAACGACAAGACAGAGGAACCCTCGCTATTAAGGTCTTTGCTATTGAACGAACCGAGGCGGCTGTCATCGGTGATCGTATTAACGAAATGTTTCCAGATTACGGTTCACTAACGGTTTATCCTGTTTCCAATCAAATCGTTCTTCTTGGAGACATTGGCCTCTGCCAAAGGATTCAAGTCCTCATTGACCAACTAGATCGCATTTGGAGAAGTGGGCAGCTTAAAACGTTTCGATTGAAATATGCTGATGCATCTGAAATATCCGCAAATATTTTAGACCTCTTTGAAGAATCAGGAACATCAAGTTCTGCGAATAGAAACACTGGTAACCGAAATCAAACTCAAAGAAGAACAACCACTACGAGTACGAATTCCGAAAAAGTTGAGCTTCGACTTACCGTGAATATGCAACAAAACTCAGTCACTGTTCAAGCTGAACATGATGTCATGCAAGATATCGAAGTACTCATCGTAGATGAGTGGGATCTGCCTCGACCTACAGAAACAAGCAAGATGTATATCTTGAAATACAGCGACCCCGTTAAAATCAAGAATCTTTTACAAGAAATTCTTGGTGACGGTTCAACAAGTGGAGGCGGTGGAGCCCGAGGTGGACAAAACCAACGCGCAGACGTCACGGAAGCGATGAGCGGTGTCTATCGTTTTGAGGCTTACCCTGACAAGAACGCACTTCTTGTCTTATCAAAAACCGAAGAAAGTTTCGACTTTCTCGATTCAATGATTGATTCCCTTGATATGCCAAGCGATGTCGGACTTCCAAGGATTGTAGAGCTCAAACACGCTGATGCTGTTTCTCTGTCTGAAGAAATCAACGCTCTTCTTGCTGCCCCTGGCGTATCGGCAACTATAGAACGGCCAGACAAAGGATTGTCCGGAGAGGGCTTTGGTGAGTCAGCAACGTCAACAGACAATGAAACTGGTGGCCAGATGAGTTTCCCTTGGCAACAAGGCGGAGCAAACTCTGATGATAAATCTCCTGAATCATCACTCATCGCAAAGATTAGGCTCGTTCCCATAGTAAGACAGAACGCTCTTGCTGTTGTTGCTCCTCCACAGTATATGCAACACGTTCTCGATGTAATTGAAGAATTTGACCAACCAACAAGGCAGGTCATGATTTCAGCAACGATTGCAGCAGTGACACTCTCGGATGACTTAGAATTAGGACTTCGGTGGGGTTCAGGCGTCGGTCCTACAATAGGTGGGAACTCTATTGGAGCTAATGGTGATATTTCTGGTTCCATTGACAGCATCTTTGGTGGAATCTTTGACAACGGTGGAGCCGTCTTCAATATTGGAACTGCAAATATTGGAGTTGCTCTTGATGCGTTAAATCAATTAACAAACGTACGAATTATTCAACAACCAAGAACGTTTACTTCTGACAACCAAGAGTCTATCTTCTTTAATGGTTCTGAAGTTCCTGTTCGTACAACGAGCAATACAACTAGCAGTGGCCTTGTTGAAGGCGGTTTTGAATACCGAGATGTTGGAGTCATGCTTAACGTCCGACCACGAATTACTTCCTACGGTGGCGTTGACCTCACTATAAACGTTGAACTCTCTGATGTCCAATCAGGATCCCCAGGTGTTGGCGACAACCCCATCTTCTCAAGGCGGCAAGTACGTAGCCAAGTGCAGTTGCACGATGGGCAAACCGTTTTAATTGGCGGCATTCTTAAAGAAAGCGAAACAAAAGTAAAACGTAAGTTTCCACTACTTGGTGACATCCCTATAATTGGCGCTATATTTACTTCTGTTGATGACACCACTACGCGAGAAGAATTATTAGTTTTCATCACGCCAACAATTGTAGAAACCCTGCAAGACAACGATTATAACTATAACATTGATTACTTAGAACGACTTCAAGAGATCGCACTTCCGGTTGATGAACAAATTGAAAATTTAGAAAATAACCAAAATGATTTTCTCATAAACCGGCTCAAAAATCCCGCTGCTGACTATACTCCAGATGGCGAAGACATCCAATCTTCATTCGATGCTGCTGAACTTAAATAATACTGTTCAGTTTTGCATTGCATTGTTGTTATTTGGCTGTGGCAGTTCGCAAAAAATAGCTAATCCACCTGTTTCACAGAGCACTAAACTCACTGCGATTAAAACGTTGAATGAAATCATGAGTCCTTCAACGAACGCCACTATAAGTTCGTCTGATGATATAGACTGGCCTGCTGGCATTTTGCCATGGGACCGTTTTACCCTTCCTGTTCTATCCCCGAACGGACTTCACGCAATTATCCAACTTGGTGAATCTCCCCCAGTCGCTGTGCTATGCGGCGATAACAACGAGATGCCAAACTCGACGTCTATCGAGTTGCACGTGCTCGATCCGATGCGAGGAAGGCGAATATCTCCTTTGCGATTAAAGCGTCCAGGTCTCATTCTTGGTAGATTCGCACACGACAACGCCGCTCTAGTTGAATCTCCAAATGGCGAACATGGTCGTTGGATCGGACAAATCGATTGGGCTACGGGCGCACTCGATTGGCTTGTTGCGGATGACGCCATCAATTGTTTCCCCACAATGAATGTATATAGTGATCTTGCTTGGTCCCGAAGAGAGAAGGATGAAAATCGATTTCATCTAGTCATCAAAACACCCAACGGTCAACAAGTCATTGATGATAACAAAAGTGATTGGCTGCTACCTCGGTTTATAGGCATTGATAAACTTCGAGCATTCAAGATTCTTGATGGACAACTATCACTTGTTGAATTTGACCTACGTGCTAAAGATCCCCTCTTAACATCCATCTCACTTCCACTGTTGAACTCTGGTGCTACAAGAGCAATCGCTTGGCAAATTGCAACCACTAATCCTAGTTCGCTAAGTAACGAAACATATGCTTTCTATCATCCAATTCGAAAACGTATGATGATTTGGCAACCTAACCAATCAATTGAAACCGTTTTTCTTGCGCCAAATAGTGTTGCTGCAGCTCCTGTAGAGGATGGCTCTTGGCTCGTAGCAACAAAAAATAGACTCATTCGCCAAGAAATTACTGAAAACGATGGCGTTCACATTCGCAATCGGATTGCAATCCCAATTGCAACTACATCTAAGAAATGGACACATCTGCTCCTCGTTCCAGACGGCAACCGCCTGCAAGTACGGGCAATTAACCTTGGGGAGTAACGTCTGTTTTGTTACTCAATATTCGCAGAGTCTGAAATCATGCCTTCATCTTGAATATACGTTTTGGGTTTATAGAAGTACCCAACGATGACAAACACTATCGCAGTTCCAAGCATCAACCAGGTAAAGAACTCGAAATAAGCAGCACCTGCTAAAGTAGTTGCCCCACCGATTTGCCACGTAATATCAAAATTATGATTCTGTTTCACAATTTCTTTATGTTCGCCCTCTTCTGCTTTTGGAATAAAGTCTTCCCATGTCGCAGATGAATTTCCAGATTCCCTCGCTTTTTCTGCGTCAATTTTTGCTTGACGGACAACAATCCAAGAATGCGTTGGATGCAAACCTGAAAGAACATCCGAACCGCCGCTCTCTGCTGCCATTTCTTGTTGT
>PVBE012817757.1_pt1 | contig 20133 bp, 15 predicted proteins | sample 1631181 | NCBI WGS metagenome assembly PVBE01 (sample SAMN08397723, study PRJNA350692) | Marine metagenome, whole genome shotgun sequencing project. | isolation source: water | place: Pacific Ocean | collected 2012-04 | reverse complement strand
GGCGAATGCCAGGGGCATGCTCATGAACACGAGCCCCGGGCCGCTGCTCGGATCCTGCCCGTACGAGAAGATGATCGGGAACATCATCAGGCACGCCAGCAGGGCGATGGCGGTGTCGAGAACCGCAATCGCGACCGACTGACCAAGCAGGCCGCCGCTTCCGCGGCGTTGATACGAGCCATAGGTCAACATCGCGCCCATGCCCAGCGAGAGTGTGAAGAAGGCGTGGCCAAGCGCCTCGAGAACGCCGCGCGGTTCCAATTCGTTCGGGTCGGGGTTGAACACGAAGGTGACGGCTCGCCCAAAGCCTGGCTGAAAGAACCCGTATACCACCAGAAACAGGATGAACAGCAACAGCAGTGGCATCAGCACGCGGCAGGCTCGCTCGATACCCGCGCCCACGCCACTTGCGACTACCAGAATCGTGAGAAACATGAAGATGCCTGCCCAGAAGGTGCTTGTCCAGCCGTCGCCGAGCAGACCCATGAAGACGCTCATCACTTCGCTGCTGATGATGGAGCGACGCTTCAGTGTGGTGGCCGCCTCGCGAACATCTTCGTCGGACATTTCTGCGATCTTGAGCGTGGCGGCGGCTCGTGCTTCGGCCTTTGCGGCATCTCGCGCAGGAAGGGCGGGCCCGACCGTGTCGAAAGCCGCCTTCATGGCCGGATCTTCCAGCAGAATGGACGAGTTCACACCGTCCACGGCAGAGGCTTTTTGATAGTTCTGCCAGTGTTCCCATGTTGATGGTGCGAATTGGCGGCGCCAGCCCTTAACAGCATGTTCGATCGGTTCGGCGGCGGCGTGCTCGGCCAGTTCTATCCGCATGGACTCCAATGGTTCGGTCGCCTTGTAGACGAGCGCTGTCTCAGAGGCCTTCTGCCCGATCGGATTGGTAAAGCCGACGACCGACTTGAGTGTGTAGTCCATCGCCCAGCCGGCGACGACGATGTAGAAGGACAGGATGATGAACCCCGCGATGATTCCAAGCCAACCGACCAACGACCAACCGGTGGGGCCACCCTGCAGTTTGCGAAAGGCCAGTACGGGCTGTGCTTGGGCCGAACGTCCAATCATGATCTCGGCGATCAGAATCGGTAGGCCTACCAGAGCGATGCACACCAAGTAAATGATGACGAAGAGCCCGCCACCATTCTCACCGGTGATGTAGGGGAATTTCCAGATATTGCCCAGGCCCACAGCCGATCCGGCTGCGGCAAGAATGAACCCCGTCCGGCTGCCCCAATGAGCGCGGGTTGCTTTGGCTCCCTCTCCTCCCGACGAAACCTCGCTCATGGACTTCTCCATCGACTCGTGGCGAATCGTACTGGTCCATGCGACGGCATCGATTCGCCTACACCGTCGAGATGGCGACCCTACCATGAACGCCATGGAGCCGCCATATCGTCTGCGAACCGATCTTGCCCGCGTCGTGGAGGATGGTTTTGCATTTCCACTAGGCGTCGAGCAGGGCGGGCTTCGACCTCGTATGCCCGGATGGTCCGTCGAGGTTCGACGCAGCGGCGACGAGCAGCCCAACACGCTGACCTATACCGTGGTTGTTTCGCACGAATTGGTTCGCCCACTGACGGGTGAATTAATGCGGCTGCTCCCCGCTCGTGTCAGTGGCATCCTAGAACTGGGCAGCCGAGATGCATTCAGGGAGGTCGATGTGTTCATCGGCGAGCCGATTGATTTTGATCGCTTCCATGGTCCATGGGAACTGTTCGAGTCGCTGCTTCTTGAAGAGGCCACGCTGGGTGTCGGTGTCAATGCCCCCAGCCCGTTCATTGAGATATTCCTCGACCACGACAAACGGATCTTCATCCATATCGATCCGGTGCATCGTCGAAGCATTGAGTCGATTCTCTCGGCATGGCGTATTTCCAGGCGTCGTGGATGTGAACTCGAGCCGTCGCCACAGCGGGGTGTCGTGACACGGCCGATACTTCGAGATCTCCCTCGGCACATGGTTGATACTGATCACCTGCTTGCTGAACTCCGCATCGACTGGAATCTGCATCTGGACGAAGATCCCGAACGCAACTTAGATGCGCGTGGTCGTGAAATGGGCGCCACGCTCTGGCGGGCACTTGTATTTGTCGATCAAGAAGACCCCGCTGGCCGCCGTCATGGTCAGGCGCAGGTTTGGGCCATTGCGACCTCGCGGCGTCACATGCAGGAAGTCGTCAACGAGGCGATTGGCACGGACGTCGAGTGGGAATACTGCGAACTCATGTCGATGGACCGTGTGGCCTTTGATGACCGGCCTTCGGAACTCGATGGCATGTCGCCTATTCTCGATGCCGATGGCATTCTTCTGTACCGCGTCGACCCGCTCGGGACTGTGGCTCAGCAGTGGAATGACCGTGATGACTGACAAGACTGGGCGTTGGTATGACAACGGTCTAGCCTTTGAGTGCACGCGATGCGGCAATTGCTGTACGGGGCCGCCCGGTGCGGTGTGGTTTACCAAGGCCGAAGGGCGCGCCATGGCGGCGCATCTTGGCCTGCCCGAAACGGACTTTCTCAAGCAATACGCACAAACCATCGATGGCAAGTGGTCGCTCAAAGAACGCAAGGGACCAGCCGGATGGGACTGCGTCTTTCTGACCAGAGACGGCGAAGGCCTCGCCGGATGCAGTCTCTATCGTGCTCGACCTGTGCAGTGTCGAACCTGGCCATTCTGGCCAGAATTGCTCTCCTCGCCGGGGGCTTGGGAATCAGCCCGCCGTGAGACACCATGCCCAGGAATGGGATCCGGAAAGAGGATTCCCGTTGAGGACATCGTTCGGAGGCTTACCGAGAAGCGAAACTGACCTAGAAGCTCCGAAGCCCGTACGATGCCCTGTCTGCCCCCATAGTTGGCGGGCAAGACCCGTATCGACAGGACCTTTAGGAGATTCCCCATGAAGCGAATGATTGGACTCGTGGCGACGGCCACCCTCATGACCATGGCCACGTCAGGACTGGCCCAAGAGGGCGATGGAGCGGCTAAGGCACCGCCAGAAGTGCCTCTACAGTTTGTGGAGATGAAGACCAGCAAGGGCGACATCATCATCGAACTCAATGCTGCCAAGGCGCCTATCTCAGTTGAGAACTTTGTGCAGTACACCAAGGACAAGGGCTACGATGGGACGATTTTCCATCGGGTCATTCCTAAGTTCATGATTCAGGGAGGCGGCTTTGAACCAGGGATGGTTAAACGCGACACCCGACCGGGTATCAAGAACGAATGGGAGAACGGCTTGAAGAACAAGCGTGGCACCATTGCGATGGCGCGCCTGGGCGGTCAGCCCGATTCGGCCACCAATCAGTTCTTCATCAATCACAAGGACAACTCCGCATTGGATACAGTTCGCGATGGCGCGGCCTACGCGGTGTTTGGCAAGGTCGTCTCAGGGATGGAAGTGGTCGATGCCATTGCCATCACGCCCACAGCGCACTCGCATGCTGCTGGCGGCCACCACGATGATGCGCCTGTTGAAGATATTCTCATTGAAGAGGTACGAGTCATGTCCCCAGAAGAAGCCGCGACCAAAGTCGCCACATCCAAAGCCGCGACCAAAGTCGCCACATCCAAAGCCGCAACTGACAAGCGTGTGGGGATCTTGCAGCAGGCCCCCGCCGCTGTGTCTAAGAAGCCAGCCTCTTTGCCGGGCGACAAGACCGGTTCCGCTCCAGCCAAACAGTCCGACAGCGGGTTGGCATGGTTCGATCTCAGGGAAGGGGAGGGCAAGATGCCCGCCAGTGGAAGCGACATCGTGAAGGTGCACTACACGGGCTATCTCCTCGATGGGACCAAGTTTGACAGCAGCGTGGATCGTGGCGAACCCATTGAGTTTCCTCTCAACCGCGTGATCTCCGGTTGGTCCGAGGGTGTTAAATCAATGAAGGTCGGTAGCAAGCGCAAACTCGTTATTCCGTCCGATCTAGGCTATGGCCCCAATGGCAACGGCCCCATCCCAGGTGGAGCCACTTTGGTATTTGACGTAGAACTACTCGACGTAAAGGTGGATAAGACAAGCATGACCCCCGCAGACGCAATCAAAGACACAACCAACCTTCCAGGCGACTCAGTCGGTGACGCCACTGCGCAGCAGAGCGACAGTGGGCTGATGTGGTTCGACATGGAAGAAGGCTCCGGCGCGGCACCTGCAGATTCGACCACGACCGTTCGTGTGCATTACACCGGGTGGTTGCTTGACGGCACCAAGTTTGACAGCAGCGTCGATCGTGGTGAGCCGATCAACTTCGCCCTGAACCGGGTCATTCCCGGGTGGACTGAGGGCGTGGGCTCGATGAAGGTCGGCGGCAAGCGAAAGCTTGTTATTCCGGGCAATCTGGCCTATGGACCGCGTGGAAGTGGCCCAATTCCAGCCAACGCAACCCTCGTGTTTGACGTGGAATTGCTCGAACTTCCCTGATCAGTATTGGACAACCCCCCAATCAGCGGCCATGCTTTCGTTGGAAGGCATGGTCGTTGTTGTGTTCGATAGGACCATTTCGTTGCCCGTCGGCTCGATCGCATGCCAATTCACAGTGATCAATGTGGCGTGTCGCATCGATACGTCCGATAGAATCAACAGGCCCAGGAGGACCAGCAGTCGGACCCGAGCGGGGAACCCCGCGGGACCGCAGTCGAAAAGATGACAGCGTTTCACTGCTTTCTCGATGACCCAGTTCTGGTACTCAACCGCGGGTACACAGCCACTCGTGTCGTTCCAGTTCGCCAAGCATTCATGCTGTTGTTTCGACGCGTCGCCGAGGTCATCTCGGTTATTGACGGACGCTGGGAGCAATTCGACATTTCATCTTGGCTGGACATCGCCGACTTGCAGCGACGCTATGAGACGGGGAAACACGACTGGATTCGTACTGCTAGCCGAGAGGTCGCTGTGCCGGGCATCATCCGATTGTCAGACTGTCATCGAATGCCAGATCATTGCGTGCGGCTGAATCGTCGCAACCTCTACGCTCGTGACGGCAACAAGTGTCAGTATTGCGGCAAACGTTTTCCGACATCGGAATTGTCCATTGACCATGTCGTCCCGCAATCACGCGGCGGGGGGAACTCGTGGGAAAATCTAGTGTGCGCGTGTGTGCGATGCAATGCCCGAAAGGGCAGCCGTACACCGCGTGAAGCAGGAATGAAACTGGTGAGGTCGCCGCGGCAGCCACGGACGTGCCCGGACCGTTCGGTCCGGATCCGGCGGCGACACTATGAAGCATGGAAGGTATTTTTGAATGAGGCATACTGGACTGTCGAACTTCGCGACTGAATTTCTCTTCTGGCTCATGATGGCCGGCCTGCAGCCTCCTGCAGTGTGCCCTGCTTGGGCGGGCACATCACCTCGCGATATCTATCGCAGTCCATGTTCTACGGCGCCCTGTGGTCGGCGCGGGTCGCGTCGTGGCGGGGGCAAGCGTCGGCGATGAGGGAATGTGTTTAGACGCGCGTTTGGCAGCATGGAACGCTCCCATCTCGAAAGAACCGTTATTGATCAACTGCTTTGGCCATCGATGGACCAAGCAGATTGTCCATGGCAACATCTCTCGCGTTCTATTGAAAAAGCCGCCCTTCGGGCGACTTTTTCAATCGGGCTGAGAGGATTCGAACCTCCGACCTTCTGACCCCCAGTCAGACGCGCTAACCAAGCTGCGCTACAGCCCGTTTTTTGTTGATTGGTCAATGGTAGCAGGGGATCAAGAGACCGCGGGGCTGCTTGCGATCCCGCTCTGTTACGGCCTTGGGCCGCAACGGACAGGGTGGGATTCGAACCCACGGTACGGGTAACCCGTACACAGCATTTCCAGTGCTGCACCTTCAGCCGCTCGGTCACCTGCCCTTGGAAGTGGGCCATTCTATGGCACCGTCGAGTCTGTGGCTACCGTAGGCTGCTTGTATGACTGTGAGTCGGGAACAACCCGCCGGGTTTTTGGTACTCGATAAGCCAGTGGGCCCCTCGTCCATGCGGGCTGTGGCGGTGGTGCGGCGTCGGGCTGGGGGCCTCAAGACCGGCCATGGAGGCACGCTGGACCCTTTGGCATCGGGGGTGTTGGTGCTTGGGCTGGGTAAGGCAACCAAATTGCTCGAGCAGATTGTGGCGACCGACAAGGGCTATCTCACCGAAATCGACCTGTCGATTCGAACGGCCACCGATGACCTGGAAGGTGAACCCGAGGTCATTGAGGTTACGACGCCACCAGACGCCCAAGCAGTGACCGAGGCGCTGACGCACTTTGTGGGGGCATTTCAACAGCAGCCGCCGATCTTCTCCGCCATCAAAGTCGGCGGGCGGCGCGCCTATGCGATGGCTCGCAAAAACCAGCCAGTGGAACTCCCCACGCGACCAGTTCGCGTTGATTCAATGGAACTTCGGAACTATCAGTGGCCAATCGCGACGGTGTCGATTGCCTGTGGCAAAGGTTTTTATGTGCGTTCGTTGGCGCGTGACTTGGGCGAAGTTCTGGAGACGGGTGGCTGCTGCCGATCGATTCGACGAACCGCGGTGGGGCCATTTAGGCTTGAAGATTCCATCAAGTTGGACGACGTGCCCGATCCGCTTCCGGTGTCTGCATTGATGACGGTGTCTGATGCGCTGGATCGACTCAAGCCTGCGAGTTGAATGACCGCTTTCGTCGTCGATCTTCAAGTGTCAGGTGCAAGAGCACCAAACCCATGCCCGAGAGCAGCAGCACGTCCGCGACGTTGAAGATCCACGGCCAAATGTGCGGGTCACCAGGGTCACCAGGCCACGAGAGCCCAAATGGAAGGCGCCACGTGGGGAGCATGTGCAAGAAATCTCGCACCCGACCGATGGTCAGTCGATCCCAGAGGTTGCCGATGGCACCGGCGAGAATGAGCGCAATCCCCGTATGCAACAGCCTTGCGTGAAGGTTCGTCCGCCATCCAAAGATCCATATCGCAACGGCGATGGCGACGATACTGAAGGACACGAAAAACCATCGTTGATGGGCGCCAATGCCAAACACGGCGCCGCTATTGAGGACAAGCCGAAACTCCAAGAGGCCCCAAGGAAGCACCTCGACGCCGTTGTGTGGGCCGATGGGATTGCTTCCAGGGTTGGCTAGGAGTTCCGCCCGGTCAATGACGATGGGGTGGTCGGCGACAGACTCAAAGGCAACTTGTTTGGACCACAGGTCAAGACCGAGACCGACAATGAGGACTGCAAGCAACAACAGCCATGCGCTAGCATTCTTGCGGGCGGGCGCGAGCGCAGGGGTACTCGACTGTACAGGCGTTGATGTGGTCAACGGTGGTGCTTGTCACGTTCGCGGGCGGAGTCAATGTTCATTCGTGCCCACGGCTTGGCACGCAGCCTCGTTTTTCGGATGGCTTTTCCGCTGACCTCACAGATACCGTACAAGCCGTCAGCAATGCGATGCAGTGCCGCATCGATCTCGCGGATCAGTGTGCGTTCTGAGGCTGAAATGCTCAGGTGGAGATCTTGTTCAAAGACATCTGACCCAACGTCTGCCATGTGGATCGGCATGTGTGACGTATCGCCCGAGTCGCGTCGAAGCGATTCGGTTTCAAGTGAGTCGATGGCATGCAATACCTGCGATCGCTTGCGAAGCAACAAGTCGCGGAACTCGGCGAGATCTGTTTCAGACAGTCGGGACTTTCGAGGCTTGCGGCTCTTGGCCTCTTTTGTATCGGTGCGGGCCGTGGACTTCTTCCGCTTCTTGGTCAACTTGGCCGGATCGGTTGCAATGCGACGAACACGCCGGCCATTGACGATGATGTAGCCATCGGAATCGGTGTCGGATGTCAGGGCGACTTCAACAACCGACCGGCGGCGACCCCGACCGCCGGTGGGCTTGGTTTCTTTTGCAGTGTCCTTGGACGATGATGTTTTGGAGGAAGACTTCTTGGTCGTCGCCTTCTTGGCGGTGGCTTTGGAAGAGGTCGTTTTTTTTGTGACAGCCTTCTTCTTGGGTGACACCTTCTTTTTCGAAACGGTCTTGCGTGAAGTGGCCTTTTTCTTGGCGGATGGCTTCTTTGAAGCAGCCTTCTTTCCAGGAGCCTTCTTCTTTCCAGCAGCCTTCTTCTTTACAGGACCCTTCTTCTTCGCGGCTGGTTTTTTTGCCGTATTGGCGCGGCTACGCGCCGCCGCCTTCTTGGTGGTCTTCTTCTTGGTGACTTTTTTTGCCACGGGGCGCCGTCCTTTGTGCCAGCCTGCTGAAGCCCTAATTGAAATTGCCAGCATATGGGGGCAATTCATAACTCCATTTGTGGAGCCAGCTTAAGGAGATCGGCTGCTGCTTAGGTCCATCTAGAATCCCGAGAGGATAGGGAACCACCGGTGCCTCGTCAATTGGCCGCTCAGGTTGCTGAACGGGGGGTCGTCCCCATGTGTCGGAACTTGTCGTACCGCCGCTCGACAAGGGTCCTGGGATTGAGCCTGGTGACTTCCCGGAGCCGATCGACCAAGTGGCGTTCGAGTCGCTCGGACGCCTCCTGACTGTCTCGGTGGGCACCCCCGGTGGGCTCCTCAATAATCGCATCGATGATGCCATTCTTGAGGTTGTCCTTGGCTGTCAGCGCTAACGCTGTCGCAGCGCGGGCGTTTGTCGTTTCATTGGCTTCCTTCCAGAGAATCGCAGCGCATCCTTCCGGACTGATGACCGAGTACCAGGCGAATTGAAGCATGTCGACCCGGTCGGCCACACCAATACCAAGGGCGCCCCCTGAGCCACCTTCTCCAATGACCACACTAATCACAGGCGTCTTGAGGCAACTCATTTCTTTCATCGAGACGGCGATGGCTTCGGCCTGCCCACGCTCCTCGGGACCCATACCAGGGTACGCACCTGGCGTGTCGATGAGCGTGACAACCGGGAGGCCGAACTTCTCAGCGAGTTTCATCTTGGCGATGGCCTTGCGGTACCCCTCCGGGTGGGCGCACCCAAAATGGCACTTAATTCGTTCTTCGGTGGTCCGCCCTTTTTGATGCCCCACGACGAGTACTTTGAAAGGGCCTACGCGACCGAATCCAGTGATGATCGCGGGGTCGTCACCGAAGCGACGATCTCCATGGAGTTCGCGAAAGTCGCGGAAGATATTGTTGATGTAATCGGCCGTCTGAGGCCTGTCTGGGTGCCGCGCGACTTTGACGACGTCTGTTGGGTCAAGCTTGGCGTAGAGTTTCTTGAGGACCTCGTCGCGGCTTTCCTGAAGGGCCGCAATCTGATCTGCCCAGGCATCCGCATCCTCACGGGCCTTCATGGCGCGGATCGGCGTTTCGAGTTCCACCACTGGTGTCTCGAAGGGAAGGCTTACTGGCGTGTCAGTTGTGCTCATGTGTGGGCAAACTCGCTCTAGCCTGTTGATGGTATCGACGCAGGCGAGACGATGTATCCTCGCTCACTCATGATGCAGCAAATCGGATTTTTGGGCGCCGGCCACATGGGTGGCGCTGTATTGAATGGTGCACTCGAAGCGGGCGTGATGCACCCTGATGCAGTGGTCGTGGTCGATGCCTCGGCCGACCGGCGGGCATGGGCAGAATCGTTGGGATGCCATGCTGAGCCATCAGTTGAGGTGCTTGCCCCGTGCGATGTCGTGGTGCTTGCGGTGCGGCCGCAGGACTTCCCAGCGGCAGCGGCGGAACTCAAAACAGATCACGCGAGGTTGGCTATATCGGTCATGGCGGGGCTGACGTCTGAGAGCATCGCTGTGGCGATGGGACCCAATACCCGCGTGGTCCGCGCGATGCCCAATGCGCCTGCATCTATCGGTAAGGCAGTGACCGCTGTGGCGCCCGGTGTCGGTGCGACCGATGAGGATGTCGCGGGAGCATCGGCACTCTTCCAAGGCATCGGGCGTGTTGTGCATGTGCACGAACGTGACATGTTTGCTGTGACGGCGGTGTCCGGATCAGGGCCCGCGTGGGTCTATCATCTGGCCGAAGCGATCTTTGCAGAGGGCGTCGCGCTCGGGCTCGATGAAGAGACGGCCGATACGCTCGTGCGCACCATGATCGAGGGCGCTGCGGCGCTCATGTCGATGAGCGATCTGTCGCTGACGACACTGCGTGAATCCGTCGTCACGCCTGGCGGGACGACAGAGGCCGGTCTTGCAGCGATGGACGCGGCAGGGCTGAGTGAAGCGATTCGGTTTGGCGTTCGTGCGGCGTGCCGCCGCGGCGAGGAATTGGCGGGCTGAAAAACTGCTGCTAGAAGTCCCGTCGTCGGAAGATCAACATGGCGGCGATGAGGATCACCGCTTCGAAAATGAGTGACTTGGTGATGATCCACCATGCGGGGACGGCAAACTCTCTCTCCATGGTGTGTTCCATCACTGCACGTTCACGCTGTTTGCGTTCTCGCCAGCGGCGGGTGCTGTCATCATCATCCTCAAGGTTCTGCTTGTTGAAGTCTGGTTCATCGTTCTCCTCGAAAGCCTTTCCGGTCATGAGATCGGTAAAGGAAATGTCGGAGTGCCGCTCCATCGATCGATGCAGCAGCCCGATGGTCCGCGAGGTCTCCGGTACAATCGCGCGAAGGATGACAATTGAGTTGTTCCAAGGCTTGATTGTCTCGAGCGACTCCATCTGGTGGTCGATCTGCTCATGCAATTTTTCCAGTTCAAAGTCAATCTGCAGCTTGTCGTCGTACGAATCAGTCAGCATGGCCTTGGCACGCTGCTCGTGCATGGCGTCGATTTTATGTTCGGTCTGTTCGATGCGGTATTGGGCCTTGAAGATCTCGCTATCGATGATGTCATCCGCCTGTCGGATGGCAAATGTGCCCGACCAGAAGATGATGGTTGCTAGCAGTGCCACGAGCGTTGACCGAGTGGTGACACCCACCAACACGTTGACACAAAACAGGAAACTATAGAAGAGCGTGATGAGTGGAATGGCCAGGAAGATCGCTGGATCCCACAGACCGATACGCCATCCTGCTGCAAGAAAGGCGCCAATCGTGAAGACACTCACCTGCAATGCGACCCACAACAGACCACCGACGTACTTGGTGAAGAACACCGTCGATCGTCGAGGCGGTCGTGACAACACCAATTCAACAGATCCTTCCGAGAGGAATGTCGGGAAGATCGATGATGTGGAAATGAGGGCAAGAATCGCCGCGATCCAACCCAGCCAGATGCTGACGATAAACCCCGAGTAGATGCCTAGAAAGAGGGTGGTCGCTATTGCTGAACCGGCTTGCAGGAAGTCATTTTCAAAATGCCAGAGGCCGTAGAAGATGAAGAAGCCGGTCTTGTCAAATCCAAGCGACGCATAGGCCACAATGACCATGATGTTCAGGCCCAGAACGACTCTGAATAACTTCTCGGCACGAAGTGTCAGCCAAGATTCTCTCAGTAGGGCGAGGAAGGCGGTCATGCGTTGCCTCCCTGCACGGCACCTGGCGTCGCAGGGGCATCGGCCTGCGCCATTTCAAGCGCTCGCATAAAGAGGTCTTCCAGTGATTCCCGTACCTCTATCACCGAGGTGATCGTGCAGTCGGTACGCCGCAGGCAATCAATCACCGGTTGGATACAGGCCGCATCGCCACTTGGCAGCACGACGCAACCATCGTTCTCGGTTAGGTCGATTTCCAGATTCTGCAGTCCCGAGGCGTTGCCTCGGAATCGCACTTCCCATCGTTGGCGGCCTTGCGTCAGTTCCGCAAGGGTCCCCTCCATCGCCACGCGGCCCTTGACGAGCACTGCAAGTTGGTCGCACACGTCTTCGAGTTCCGCAAGGATGTGACTGTTGATGAGAATGGTCTTTCCCTCATCACGCAGGCGGAACAGCAGGTTGCGAATCTCGCGCCGGCCAACGGGATCGACGCCGTCGGTCGGCTCGTCGAGCAGCAGCAATTCTGGATCATGCAAGAGCGTTTGAGCCAGACCGACACGCTGCTGCATGCCCTTGGAGAAGGTTCCCACTTTGTGCGTTCCCCAAGCCGACATACCTACGAGGTCGAGCATCTCGCCGATTCGTTGCACGCGTTGACGTCGCCGCATGCCCGACAGGCCCCCGTAGTAGTGCAGCGCCTGAATTGCAGTGAGATAGTGGGGGAAGCGATGGTGTTCGGGCAGATAGCCGATGCGATGAAGCGTGGGCTTGTGGCCGATGGGACGTCCCAGCACAGTGCCTTTGATGGACGACGCCCGGATGACCGTCATCAGGATTTTGACCAGGGTCGACTTCCCCGCACCGTTGGGACCCAGCAGGCAGAAGACCTGCCCGGCATCAACTCGCATCGATACGCCACGCAAGGCCTGCACCTTGCGGCCGAAGGTCTTGGTGGCGTCTGTGATTTCGATGACGGTAGACATGTGAAGAGGGAAGTGTATCGGTATCGGATCCCACCGCGTGTCGGGCACTACCATTGGTCAACGATGACTTGTAAGCACAAGACCCTGTCGGACTTCATGGCGCAACTCGAAACTCAGGGTGAGGTTCGTCGGATTGCTGGTCCAGTGTCACCGCTGATCGCGGCTGCGGCCATGGCGGTGGCCGAGTCTCGTGAAGAGGCACCCCACCATGGAGGCGATGCGGCGACCTTTGATAGGTTTGGTGCCCACCTCGGCGGCCAAGCGCTGCGGTTCGACCAAGTCGAGGGTTGTGACTTCCCGCTGGTAATGAATGTGTTTGGATCGTGGTCTCGTATGCACGCGGCGCTGGGTCAGGACGTGTCCGCGTTGTCGGCGCGGATTGAAGCACTGGCGCACATGAGCCCTCCCAAAGGACCTATTGACGCAATCCGAAGGCTCAAGATGGTGCTTCCAGTCATGCGTGCTGGCCCGCGCCGCGTTCGCACGGGTGTGTGCCAGGAGGTCGTGAGACTGACTGAGCGGAGCGAAGTTGATTTGACCAGACTTCCGCTGATCAAGTGCTGGCCGCTCGATGGGGACCCAGCTGCGGTCGGCTGGCCGATGAGCGCCCAGCAAGCAGGGACTGCTCGGGGACAAGGACGCTACATCACGCTGGCCGGCATGCACACGATTCATGCTGATGATCGCAATGCCAGTCGCCCGGCCAGCCACAACATCGGCATGTACCGGGCGCAGTTGATCGATGAAACTCACTTGGCGATGCACTGGCATCTGCACCACGATGGGGCCGCGCACTGGCGAAGTTGGAAGGCCATCGGCGAGCCCATGCCAATTTGCATTTGTCTGGGCGGTGAGCCTGTGCTGCCGTGGGCAGCCACGGCGCCGCTTCCTCCGGGCATTAGCGAACTGCTCATGGCCGGCTTCGTGCAAGGTCGTGGCATTCCGTTGGTTGAGGCCAAAACGGTGCCTCTACGCGTGCCAGCCAATTCCGAGATAGTGATCGAGGGCTGGGTGCGAACTGATGCAGGCGGCCCCGGCTGGGACCCCGCCGGAGAAGAACCCATCGGTCCAGGCGCTGTATTGGAAGGCCCGTTTGGTGATCACACCGGCTACTACTCACTGCCCGATCGATATCCGGTGGTGGATGTCACGGCCATTACGCATCGTCGCGAGGCCATCTTCCCCGCCACGGTGGTGGGCCCACCGCCGCAGGAGGATTACTGGCTGGGCAAGACAACCGAGCGTGTGTTTTTGCCGTTGCTTCAGACCCTCATTCCTGATCTCGTGGACTACAACCTTCCGGCGCCGGGGTGTTTTCACAACTGGGCGGTACTGGGTATCCGAAAGGCGTATGCGTTGCAGGCACGCCGCGTCATGCATGCGGTCTGGGGCGCTGGGCAGATGGCATGGACCAAGTGCGTAATTGTCGTCGAGGCCGATGAAGTTGATGTGCACGATCTCGATGCCGTGTTACGGGCGGTCTTCACGCACACCGATATGTCGCGTGATATTGAATTGGTCAATGGGCCGCTGGATATTCTCGATCACGCTGCGCAGCATCTGGGGGCGGGCGGAAAGATTGGCATTGACGCAACGCCTCGGATAGATGGGGAATGCGTTGGGACCGGAACCTGTCTGCCGCCAACTCAACCGTCACAGACTTCGGTCGAAGCGATGTGTGATGCGATCGCTGGTGATGGTGTCGTGATGGACGTTCCGGCGTGGGGATGTGATCGATGCATCGTGGTTGCTGGCGACGCTTTTGACCCTGGCGCAGTATTCGACGCCGCGGGCGATTGGAATGGCCTTGTGGTGCTGCTTGATTCGCATGTTGATGTGCGGTACCGCGACCACGTGTGGTTCCATCTACTTGCAGGGATGGATCCCAAGCGTGACTTTCATGCCAAGGATGGGCGTGCTGTCATCGACGCACGGACGAAGCAGTCATCTTCACCCGTAGCAGGGCCGATTCGTCAGTGGCCGCCGTTTCTGGGGTGGTCAGTGGCTGGCCAGTGAACCGGGCGATTGCCACTGGGAATTGACCGCTGCGACTTCATTGGGCTTGAGGAAGAAGTAGTACAAGTGACCTTCTGCCTTTTGACGGCCAGCAAGAAGTTCCGCCATCGGCCCAGCTCCCAAATACAAATCGGCGCGGCCCGGGGCGCGAATGGCTCCCCCTGTGTCTTGGTCGAGCATAAATTCCGAGAATTGACTCGGACTTCCGCTGAATCTGGCCGCGGATGTATCGGCTAGTACGACCGACCCGCGTGGGAACACCGATTTGTCAGTGGCGACGCTTCGACGTGACGTGACTGGGAATCCCAGTGAGCCAGCTGGCCAAGCGCCGCCGTCGTATTCCTGAAAGAAGACGAATGACTCGTTGGCATGCATGGCATCTTCAACCCCAGCGGGGTTCTTCTTCCATGCGCGGCGGATGGCCTGCAGGCTGACGCCGTCAGATGGCAGGGTGCCACGATCGATGAGTTCGCGGCCGAGGCTTGCATAGGGCCGATCGGTCTTGCCGGCATAGCCGACGTACATGGTCGTTCCGTCGTTCATCATGAGTTTGGCCGAACCGTTGACGTGCGCGATGTAGGTATCCAGCGGAGTTTCAAGCCATACGAGTTCAGTGCCGTCCAGCATTCCATCGCGTTCGATTTCCGCACGCGATGGCCATGGGTCGATACCGCCATCGGGACGTCGTCGTCCCATCGGTTCACCTGACTCGGGATTGGTGACCAGATCGTCCGGGCGTGTGTAGAGCGGGGATTCAAATCCGGTTCGCTGAGTGCGGCTGGCGCGAAAGGTGGGGGAGCAGTACGCAGTGAACAGTACGGTGCCCTCATCGTCGCACCCGATGGACTCATACACGTCGAATCGCCTGAGTAATTCACTTCGGAAGGCGGGCAGATTCGGTGCGGTGCGGCAGAGGTCGCGGAAGGCCACGACGCTGGCGCGGGCTCGGTCATGGTCGATATCGCAGGTTGGGAACCACTGCAGTGTGGAGGGCTTATCAAACCAGGCGATTGATTCGTCGCAGGCGTCTTGGAGGAAAAGGTCCCGTTGCTCCCATCCACGATCGATGCACGTCAGCCCGTGCGGGTTGGCGACCTGTCGGAGTGCGCCTTGCCCCTCAGGAAGCGGCCTTGCGTAGTCTTTGGCGGCCTTGGTGGTCGGTGCTTCGACCTTGTCCTGTTGGCACGATGGCAGCAGCATCGCCGCGGCGAGGGTGGCAAGTAGTTGGAATCGGTGGTATTGGGCTGGCATGGTCCGGACTCCCTTCCGGTAATGAAATAAGCGGTTCACCGTTTCATCGGTCGACCAGCCCCACCTCGTGCAGGAACTGGCGATGAGAATCGCCATTCTGTATTGCTTGAGGGTACACTAGGGCCCCGCCTGCGAGCAGGCGCCGAGACCCTTGGGAGACCCGAATCATGACCGAATCCACGATGAGTGTTCCGATGCTGGCCTTTGGGCTGCCTCACGGGTCTGAGTGGATCATCATTTTGGTGATCGGGTTGTTGCTCTTTGGCCGCCGCCTTCCAGAGGTCGGCCGAAGCATCGGTAAGAGCATCGTTGAGTTCAAGCGGGGCATCAAGGGCATCAATGATGAAATTGAGACCGAGTCGGGGAAGCCTGGCGAGTCGACTGCTCAACTGACCGACGATGCGGTCGCCCATGCGAAAACGGACTCCACCGATGTTACGAGCCCTGCGGCGACTCCCTCAGGCGAGAAGCCCAGTTCCTGAGCGAATCTGAGTCGACCGTTGGGCTACTTGCACAGGTATACTTCGCCGCTGGTCATGTTTTGACTACATGAATCTTTTTCGGGGCGATTAGCTCAGTTGGCTAGAGCGCACGGATCACACCCGTGAGGTCACAGGTTCGAGTCCTGTATCGCCCATTGATCAGAAGACCCACCTCTCGATCGGGGTGGGTCTTCCTCGTTCAGTGGTTGCGGGCGTTGCTACCGGCCTGCCTTCATGCGGCGAATAGTGCGGGCAATCAGATGTCGTGGGCTGCGTCTGATGCGGGTGAGATAGCCCCAGACGTACCGCAGGGGCGCCCATCGCAGGCTGCGTCGGCCCGCTCGTATGGCGGCGTCGGATTGGGATCCGATTTTGTGTGGCAGTTCCGGGAAGTACGCTTCAATCTCACCTTGAAGGCCGTACTTGGCGACGAGTTGGTCGGTGGCGGCGATTTCGGCATCCGTCAAACTGTGGATGTACTGAAACTGCTTGGACCGATTGAGACCGCGGCGTTCACTTTCCATCTTGAACTTTGATTCCGCAGGGTTGACATGGGGCACATTGAGCAGGTCTTCGCTGAATGGCTCGCCCATCCACTCGCACACCGACTTGATGGTTGCGGTGCTCTGCTCGCCGGTCATGTCCTCATAACGCACGATTCGGAAGCGGCCGGGACAGTCGCGGCTGATGGTCCGGGCAATGTTCAGCCCACGGCTCCACCCCATCATGGTGCTGAGGACCGCTTCGGCACTCGGTTCGCGGCGACGTCGGGAGGCGACGAGATCCCACGGATTCCGAAGCAGGTAGATCATGGTCGCTTGGGGAATCCGGTCAAGAATTTCCTGGGCGTAGAAGATGTAACTCGTGGCCTTCTGTACCCAGCGATGGCAGTTCATCCGGTCGGCCAGTGCATCCATGGTCTCCAGATAGACCGTCAGCGTCGGGGTACCGGGCGATTCGGTGATCCTCCGCCGCAGCTCCTCGCTGAGCCACGCTTGATGCTCGGTTGACTCCAATGCGATGAACTGATCGAGTTGACAGGCCCGCTTGACGGGATCTCGCATCCGGTCGAGCAGGGCGTGCACTTCGAACACCGTCGACTCATCCGTTTGCGCGTAGATGCCGGGCATCCGTCCAATGAGGACCGACATTACGGTGTTTCCGCAGTGCTGCCGACCCGAGACAAACAGTGGCCCTGGTCGGGGGTTGGAGCCGTCTGAAAAAGCACCTAGAGCGTGATCGGCCATCGAGTTGGTACTGTACTTGTTGGATGGCGGACCGTCCAACACATACAGATCTCCCACCGATGAGTGCTCGTTCATGGTGACCGAAGCCAAGCGTGGTCTATTTCGTGTCGGGAGCAACTATGCACGGCTGGCGACGACGCTTGCGTATGGCATCGCCATCGTGCCCCTTTTGGCCGGGTGGCTCGGCGGCGACGCGCTGGGTCTGTACCTGTTCATTGTTTCGCAGGCGGGTCTGGCTGCGATTTTCCATGACATCGTGTCGACGAGCCTGGTCCGTGAGATGGCAGCCGCCTGGCACCGGAAGGATGACTTTCGCGCAACGTGCGACTCAGCCATGTTGGTCTGTGTCATCGTCGCAGCCATTGTGGCAATGACCTTCGGTCTGTTATGGCTGATCCTTCCTGTGCTGAACATCACGGCGGGCCTGTTGCCCGCGGCCCAGTGGATGGTCATTCTGGAGGGGGGCTTCACCGTCGTCTATGTACTCGTCGCGCCGGCGGTGACGATGTACATCGCGCGCGAGGAATTTCTGCTTCAGAATTTTTTCACGGTGCTGCGGCGATCGGATTTCATAATCTCCGTGCTGATTTGTCGAGTAGTCTGGCCGTCGATCGATCCCGCTCAGGGACTGATCAGACTCATGGTCGTTGCCGTGTCCATCCGCACTGCAGCGGTGCTTCTGGCGACGGTCTACATGTGGATGCGCGACCATCGCGTCATCGGTATGCCATGGCGGGCCGACCGCCGGAGCCTTCGCGCGATTCGCGGCACATTCGGTTGGAATACCGGCGTCGTTTTCGCCAACAATCTACATGACCGATCGGGGGCTCTGCTCATCAATATCTGGTTCGGGCTGCTGGGCAACACCATCTTCGGGCTGGCCAATCGACTGGTGTCCTATGTCCGCCGCGTGACAACCGGCATGACCTTTGGCATCGAGGCGGTTGGGGCACGACTGGCGGAGTCGCAGGACGGTACATCGGGCATAAAACGCATGCTGCACACGGTCAGTCGATCGCATGCACTCGTTGCCTGGCCCGGTGTGGTCGTTTCATTCGTTCTGGCCGACGAACTCATCGGCCTGTGGCTGGGCAGAACGCTGGACGACCCGGACCAGTATGTGCCGCTGGCGGCGTTGCTGGTGCGAATCGGCGTGCTCGGACTGGCAGCGAGGGCGATTTCGGATGGTTGGATCTTTCTGCTCTACGGAGCCGGTCACATCCGTCGCTACGCAAAGATTCTCTTTCTCGGCGGGCTTCTCAACCCAGTGCTAGCCATCGCGCTCATTCTCACGCTGCCGGATCTCGGAAATGAAGTGTCGCCGCGCAACAACATTACCGGCGTGTCATGGGCGATCACCGCAGTCTTTGTCCTGTTCAACGGTGTATTTCTTCCGATGCGCGGCGCGAAGATTCTCGATGTGCAACTTCGCGACTTCCTGATGCCACTGCTTCCACCCTTCCTGCTGGCCGTTGCGATCGGCCCGATTCTACTGCTGCCGAACTGGATACCAGCGTTGCGACACGATGGCGAGTTGTGGGGGCTGCTCGATCTGACCATCAGCATGGGAGCCTATGGCGTCGTGTATGGAATCGCAGCATTCTTCGTGCTCCTGACACCTGATGAACGTCAGCGTGTGCGGCGACTGATTCCCAGGCTCTGGCCTTCGAAGGGATGACCGTAGAGCGTTGAGGAAGTATGGTGATGACATGTCCCATCCGGAACACGACAATCTGAAAGTTCTCGACCATCCTTTGATCCAAGACAAGTTGGCTCGCATTCGTGCAGTTGGAACGGAACCGGGCTTCTTTCGCAAACTTGTCGCCGAAGTGGCCGCGCTGATGGTTTTTCAAGTCAGTCGTGATCTTCCATTGCGTCAGGAGACCGTTCAGACGCCGCTTGAGGAGACCGAAGTGTTTCGTCTTGCTACGCCCGTCACCATCGTTCCGATTCTACGTGCCGGAATTGGTTTGGCCGATGGTGTTTCTTCGCTGATGCCCGAAGCCCGAGTCGGGCACGTTGGACTGTATCGCAATGAAGAATCCCTTGAGCCGGTGAGTTACTACTGCAAACTCCCAGACGACATTGCTAAGGGACCGGTGTTTCTTGTGGATCCCATGCTCGCCACCGGTGGCTCGGCGATTGCTGCGGTGAAGGAACTTCAGTCGCAGGGGTGCCGCGATATTCGGCTTGTCTGCCTCGTGGCTGCGCCCGAGGGTGTGGCAGCGATGCGAGCGGCGGCCCCAGACGTGCCCGTGTTTACCGCGGCCCTCGATCGTCAACTCAATGACATTGGGTACATCCTGCCTGGGCTCGGAGATGCCGGTGATCGCATGTTCGGTACCCGCTGAGGCCTACCAGAGCCTCACTGGATGATTGAGGCTTGACTACGTGGATAGACCTTGGTTGAATGAACTATTGGTCCATGTGGGGCCTGAGAGGAGTATTCGATGCGTTCAGTACTACTGATTTTGGCGGTTTTGATGTTGGGAGCGAATGCACACGCGGGTGATGCACCAATTGGTGCGTGTTGTATCGGCCAAGAATGTGAAATGATGACGCATAAAGAGTGCGAAGAAGTTGATGGCGTCTTCCTTGGGGGCAACACGGATTGCCAGTGGGTGACGTGCATCGCCAACGAGATTGGGGCCTGTTGCATCGAGGCCAACGGGCAACTCCACTGCATCGAGACTGACCAAACGCATTGCCTTGACGAGGGTGGGGATTGGCAAGGCGAGGGAACGGCCTGCAATACGGTCAAGTGTGGCTCGCCGGAGTCCGGTGCGTGCTGCATTCCAAATGACGATGGCACACTCATGTG
>PVBE012466742.1_pt1 | contig 20139 bp, 18 predicted proteins | sample 1631181 | NCBI WGS metagenome assembly PVBE01 (sample SAMN08397723, study PRJNA350692) | Marine metagenome, whole genome shotgun sequencing project. | isolation source: water | place: Pacific Ocean | collected 2012-04 | reverse complement strand
GGAGCCGCCCCGCAAGCGCCGCTGCGCAGCCCCTGCTCGAACGCCGGCGCGCCGATCCCGATGGAGGAGACGACGCCCAGGCCGGTGATGACGACGCCGCTCATCGGGCCGCCTCACTGGCCACGATCAGCTCCGCCTGGGCGACCATGCGGTGGTGCACCCAGACCTCTCCGTCGAGCATCACGAGGGCGCCGAAGCGCTTCTTGATCGCGACCTTGATGGTGAGCGGATCGCCGGGTCGGGGGGCTCCGTTGAAGCGCACCTTGTCGAACCCCGCCAGGGCCCCACCCTCGGGGTTGTCGGGGTCGCGCGCGCCGATCAGCCCGTTGAGCGCGGCCGCGGCCTGGGCCATCGCTTCGATGCAGACGAGCTGGGGGAACATGCGCAGTGCGAAGCTCTCGCTCTGGCGGGGCAGCGTCCACGTGAACAACCCGGAGTCCTCGCGCACCTCTTCGACCCGTCCGACGAACCGGAAGGGCTCCGCGTGGGGAATCGGGAGCTCGGTCGCGCTCAAGCCTGGTTGACGTAGTCCGCGATGGTCTTGATCGAGCGGAAGACGGACTGAGCCTTCTCTTCGTCGATGGTGACCCCGAACTTGGCGTCCAGGTCCACCGCCAGCTGCAACGCGTCCAGGCTGTCGAGGCCGAGCCCCTCGTCGCCGAAGAGCTGCCCCTCGGGCTCGATCTCTTCCGGGTCGAAGGTGTCGTGGAGCTTGAGTGAGTCCATCACCAGCTCCCGAACCGCGTCGATCGTTACGTCAGCCATGGCGCGACGGATATACCTGACTTCAGGGGGTTTTGCCTCGTTCGCGGGGTGTCTGGAGGCGGTCGTCCTCCAGCGCCGCGTTGGGCTTCGTGTCGGAGAACTCGATGGTCGTGACGTCGCCCGTCACCTCGGACATGACGACCTTCTGAAGCACCGTCGGCGAGCCCGCGATCGTCAGCTCGACGCGGGTGAAGAGCGCTTTGGCGCCGTCGGAGGTCGGCACCAGGGCGAAGGTCCCCTCCCCCTGAGCGGTGCCTTCGAAGTGCTCCGCCAGGGCTTCGGGCTCGACACGGAAGAGGGCGTCGAACATGGCGGTGAGGCCGGCGCCGCCCGGAATCGGGATGCCGTCGACATGCTCGCTGCTGCCCAGGGGGTAGATGCGACCGCCGGCGATCAGGATGGCGGGGCCGCCGTCGTAGGCCCAGACGATGCGACCGTCGGACCGGCGCAGCAGGAGCTCGCCGGTCGACACGTCGGGCTCGATGAACAGGATCGACGTCTTGGTCTGGGTGAACCGGGCCTGCACCGTCTCGTTCTTGGCCAGCGCGTCGGCGGCTTCGACGAGGGTCGGGGGCAGCTCGCCCGCATGGGCGTACGCGGCGGAGCCCAGCAGCAGCGCCAGGGCGGTGGCGGCTACGAACAGGGGGAGCCGGGAGCGGCGCTGGGGGCGGGGCTGCTTCAACTCATCCTCCGTCAGGTAGGGGGCCTGCCCCGTCAGCTCGGCGAGCGTGACGGAGCGCAGGTTGCGGGCCCGGAGATCCTCGAGGATCCCGGGCAGCGCCTCGACCGCAGGGGGCGTTCGTCGCGCGCGGAACGAGGCGTCGTGCAGAAGGACGATGTCGCCGGGTCCGATCTTCGATGCCACGCGTCGTCTCACCTCCGGGGCGTCGTCGATGCGCCCGTCGAAAGGTCGGACCGACCACGTGGTCAAGGTGGTCCCCGCGGAGGCGGCGACGTCCAGGACCTCGGGGGCGACGATGCCCACGGGGGGCCGGAAAAAGCGAGGTACGACGCCGGCGGCGGCGGCGATCGCGCGGGAGGCTCGGTCGAAGTCCGCTTCGAGGCGCGGACGGACGAACATCAGCGTCCAGCGGTGGTCGTAGCTGTGGTGCCCCACCTGGTGGCCCCGCTCGACAATCTGGCGGGTCACCTCGGGGGACTGCTCGGCGCGGGACCCCACCAGGAAGAAGGTCCCCTTCGCCCCGGCCGCATCCAGGGCGTCGAGCACGGCAGGGGTGAAGCTCGGGTCGGGGCCGTCGTCGAAGGTCAGCGCCACCGCGCCGCTGTCGGCGGGACCCCGCACCAGCGCGGGCCCGAACAGCTGCAGGGGTGCGTTCATCGACGCGACGAGGATGACCCCGCTGAGCAGGGCGAACGCCACCGGCAGGACGATCCAGGGGGCCACGCCGCCGCCGACCGCGACAAGCGCGGCCCAGCAGGCCAGGAGCGTGAGGGGGATGACCAGCCGTCGCACGGCGCGGGAGTGTAGCGGGCTGACGGGCTAGGGCTCGAACTCGTGCCACTTGCGGGACGCCAGCGCCCGGACAGCGGACTCGCCGCCCTTCTGCCAGGCCTCCGCCATCGCCTTCTGCCAGGCCTTCTTGCGTTCGGCCACCTGCTCCGGCGTCAGCGCCTTGATCTTCTCTTCGGTGGGGATGGACTGCGCCGCCCGATCGGGGGCGGGCGTCGCCGGGAGCTCGACCTCGATCTCGTGTTCGGCCGACGGCGCCGCGGGGGACGTGGGCAGCTCGACTTCGATCTCGTGTTCGGCCGACGGTCCCGCAGCAGCCGCGGGCTCGGGCTCGGGCGCGGGCTCGGGCTCGGGCTCGGGTTGGGAGGCGGGCTCGTCGTCGTCGACCGGCCCGGCCGCAGCCATCTCCCCGGTGACCCACGGTTCGGGCTTGTCGGCCTCGCCCTCGTCGAAGCCGTCGAGCACCGGGATCGCCTGGAGCGAGTCCCCGGTGCTGGCGGACATCAGCTCGTCCTCTTCCCCGAACGCCCAGGGGTCGAACGCACCGGTGGCCCCGTGATCGGACGGCGTCGGCGAGATCGGCGAGGGTGGGGCGGCGGCGGAACGGACCGGCTGGATCGAAGGCTCGGGTTCTGGCTCGGGCGCTGGCTCGGCCGCGGGGGGAGCGACGTCGAGCTCCACTTCGAGGGAGTGCTCGTACGAGTCCCCCGCCGGCCCGGGCGCGGGCTCGGGCTCGGGCTTGGGATCGGACTCGGCCACGGGCTCGTCGGCCGGAGGGTCGTCGGCCGGAGGGTCGTCCAACTCGGAGCCGACGATCGCTTCGAACTCCCCCGTCCGCTCGGAGATGATCTCGGCCGTGTTGTCCCCCTCCCAGATCGCCTTGTTCCACTCCTCGAGGTTCATCGCGGAGCCTTCATCCTTGTCCGCGCCCTCCTCGTCTTCGGTGTGGAGGGAGTCGAACAGCACCGCGTGGGGGGTGATCTCTTCGGTGAAGGGGTTGAGCACCTCGGCGACCAGGCGCTTGAGCACCCGGTCCTCGGCGAGGTCCAGCTCGCGGGGCTCGCACTCAGCGCCGTCGGCGTTCCGGACCACCGTGACGACCGGCTTGATGAACGCCTCCTCGGTGCGCCCGCCGGAGGTGACGACGCCGATCTCGTTGCTGGTGAGCCGCACCAGCGAGCCGTAGGGGTACCGACCGACCACGTTGACCAGCGCCTTGACCACCGACGGATCGAAGACCACGCCGCTGGCGGCGATGATCCGCTCCAACGCCTTGGCCGGCAGCATGGGCGGCTCACCGTCGGACGTCGGGGTCACCAGCGCGTCGTAGTGATCCGCGACCTGCACAATCCGCGTGAACACCGACAGGCTCTTCTTGCCCAGGTTGGGGAAGCCGCCGGGGCGGCGGTAGTGCATGTGGTGCTCAAGCGTGACGAGCAGCCGGCGCATCAGCCCCGGTCCGTACTCGCCCTGCTGCAGCAGCGCCTTGAAGCCCGCGATGGGGTGGTACCGCATCTTGCGATCGGGGTCCCACTCGCCCGCCTCGCCCCCCCCGAGGGAGGCCGCTTCGCGCTCCGCGGCGGCGTACCCGAGGTCGTGGAACATCGCCGCGGCGCCGAGCTCGGCCAGCTCGATGCGGTTGAGCTGCAGCTCCCGCCCGATGGCCACGGCAAGGCTCGCGGTGTTGACGCAGTGGTTGTAGTACGGGTCCTCGATCCCGTGGATCGTGTGCAGCTTGAGGAAGTCCTCGGGGTCTTCCTCGGCGACGTCCACGAGGTCGTGAACGATCTTGCGGATCCGCAGCGGGTTCGCGGTCTCGGCCGACTCGACGGCGCGGAAGTAGTCCTTCACCGCGAGCACGCCCTTGGCGTACGACAGCGCCGCGACCTCCTGCTCCGCGGCCGCATCGCCCGCGGCCATCGCCATCGACTGGACCTCGCCCCCGCCGCTGCCGGCGGACTTGAAGAAGTACGGTCGGTCGAAGTCGACATCGGGGATGTCGGCCTTCTCCAGCTCCACCCGAATGTGGTCGAGGGGGTCCTCGTCGTCGTCCTTGGGGGGCCGCGTGTTCAGCAGCAGCAGGACCAGGTCCTTGAGGTCCTCCACCGGCAGGGGCCGGTTGAACGTGATGCCGCCGATGCCGTGCCGGTTCAACACGTTCACCAGGTAGGTGACGTTGCTGTAGGCCGAGGCATCCATCTTGATGCGCAGATCGTTCAGGTAGATCTGGCCTTCGACGGTGATGAAGTGGGTGCGGTGGACGGTGCTGCCGAGGAAGTCGAGGGTCTCGGCGAGGCGCCCGAGGGGCTCGAGCACCGCAGCGTTGCCGGCGTCGTGGATGGCGAGCGTACGCATCGCCATGAAGAGGTAGTTGACCAGCCGCTTGCCGGCCTCGCGGAGCCTTCCGAGTTCCGTCTCTTCGGGATCGGCGATGCCCTCCGCGTCGCCCACGCCGTCAAAGGAGAGGAAGCCTTCGGTGCCTTCACTCATGAGGTCTGGGCTCTCCGGCGCGCGTCAACGAGTCGGCGCGTCACCAGCTCACGGAATTCGGGGCTCCCGGCCGTTCGCACGGCCCGCAGCCGCTCGATGGCGTCGGGCGTGGCGGCCACGGCGAGCCCCTCCACGGCGAGCCGGTTCCACTCGATGACCTCCGGCGTGCCCAGCAGCCCACCCAGCTTGGCGCGGGCCTTGACCTTGAGCCGCTCGGACAGGACGCGGGTGGCGTAGACAGGGTCGATCTCGGCGACCAGCTGCACGATCCGGTTCCGCGTGATGTCGTCGCTGAGCTTGAACCCGTGCTCGGCGAACCAGCGGAACAGCACCTGGGCGAGCTTCGGATCTCCCTGCCGGTCCACGGCCTTGAGGGCTTCGTCGCGGACGTCGATATCGAGGTCCTCGAGGCCCGACCGGATCAAGCGCGGGGTCCGCTCGGTGGTCTCCACCCGCCCGGCGATGCGGATGATGGCGCGGCGCACGACCGGGTCCGGCCAGGTGATGGCCCGCTCGGCCATCTCGATGGACTCCGGCGTCCGTAGCGTGGCGAGGCAGCGCAGGGCGGCGAGGGCCGACGGCCGCTCGTCCCCCTTGAGGGCTTCGTCGTACAGCTCCAGGGACGTGCCCGTGCGGCGGATCAGCGTGCCCGCGAGGATGTTGGCCATGTGCTCGGTCATGCCGTGGCCGAGGAGCCGGAGGATCTCCGACGGCTCCAGGTTGGGGAGGAGCTGCTGGAGGATGTCCCAGGCGAGGTTCTCCGCCTCCTCATCGCCGGAGGCGGCCGCAACGAGGGCCCCCAGGGCGTCGCCCGAGCTGCACTCCTGCAGCATGTCGTTGGCGATCTGGGTCAGGTGCTCGGGGTAGACGCCGCCGGCGCCGATCCGGCGGAGGTAGCGCAGCAGCCGGTCGTAGGTCTTGAGGTCCCGCGCCCGCACGAGGTACCGGCGGATCGGCTGGAGCATGCCGGTGAAGTCGTCGGGGCCGAAGAACTCCGGCTCCTGCATGCAGAGCTCGAAGCAGTAGTCGAGGAGGTGGAGCAGGCCCAGCTGGCCTTCCTCCTGCAGCTGGGTGCGGATGGCCGCGATCTCCTCGAACTCCAGCGGCGTGTACTGGATCTCGACCAGGCCACCGCGGAGGATCAGCGGGTAGTCGCGGGCGCCGGGGTAGAGCCCCTCGGAGAAGCCGGAGCCGAGGGCCTGGAACGCGGCGGTGTCGGCGCCGTCGTCCCACGCCTCCTCCACCGCCATCGCCATGGTGTCGCCGCCGACGCGGGACTTGTGCTTGGGGCCTCGGCGGCGCTCCCGCCGGCTCGATCCCTCGGCGTCCAGGCGCGCCTCTTCCTTGCCGAGCTCTTCCTTGAGGAGCTGCTCCGCCTCGCTGTCGCGGAAGGAGCGCATGACGCGGCCGCCGCCGACCTTGCCGAAGCCGGCGTTGGCGCCGACGAGCTCCCGCTGGCCGGAGATCCGCTCCATCATCCGCGGGATCGCTTCGCCCGTGTCGACCTTGGGCCGGCCGTCTTCGCCGAAGGAGCCGGCGGCATGCAGATCGTGGGTGAACCCCTCGACCGCGGAGTAGGTGACGTGCTCGAACGACTTCTTCCACAGGAGCGTGACGAGGTCTTCCTCCTCGGCGTTGCGGCCGGTGGAGGCGCGCTTGGCGAGGATGTCGAGCAGCTCCTCGAGCTCGTCCTGGGTCAGCCCGGGCTTGAACACCAGGGCGCGCACGCCGTCGCGGTAGAGCCGAAACGGCATGCCGTTCTCGCGGTCGCCGTCGTGATAGACCTCCTGGCTGTCGTAGACGAAGCGGTCGGCGCCGACGAGCAGCCGGATGACGCCGTGCTCGGTGAGGATCTCCTCGAAGCCCTTCTCGAGCTCCTCGAGGAACATCTTGATGGCTTGATTCTCGCGATCGTAGAAGCCGAACGACCGGGCCGTCTTGGCCAGGTTGAACAGCAACTGCGCCACGTCCTTGTGGACGCCCGAGAGCTTCCGACGGACGTCTTTCTGAAGGCTTCCTTCGCCCTTAGAGGCGTCGGCCATTCCATCTCCCGCAAGGTTGGAATCCTCAGACTACACGGGGTCAGGGGGCCGCGACTCCACCCAGGGCGTCGTCCACCACCTCGATGAAGCGCTCGACCTCGAGGGCGGCGGCGGGGGCCAGCAGATCGCCGGTGAAGACGAGCTTGGCGCGGCGTGAGAACAGCGGGCCCGACCAGGAGGCGAAGGAGTCCACCGTCCAGAACGGGGTCACCAGCTGGGTGGTGGGGGCGGCCGAAGCGGCGGGGCGGGCGCGGAACGTCCAGGACTCCAGAAGATCCACGCTGCTGCGGAGGGCGTCGCGGGCGTAGGACCAGGAGGTGCCGCCGTCGGTTCGGTCCGGCGCCGGGCGGGGCAGCGGGGGCACCGGAATCCCCCCCTCGGGGAGGGCGAGATCGCGTGCCAGGGTGCCGGCGGCGGCGACCTGGATGCGGCCTCCGTCGAGCTCTTCGAGGGTGATGTCGAGCGAACCCGACCACAGGCCCAGCCAGGCCAGATCCGACGCGGGGATCGCGTCGGGGGGCGAGCCGGCGGCGGTCCAGTCGCGCACGCGGGCAGCTGGTGCGCCGCCGAGGGTGCCGGTGACCTGCACGTCGAAGCCGGCCTCGACCTCCGTCGCGTTGAGGGTCCAGGACCGCAGCGGCGGGTCCCCGGGGAGCCGGAGCCAGCGCGCGCCGCGGGGCCCCAGCATCACCGCGTCGCGGCCGATCAGCGGCTCTTCGAGCGCGCCCAGCCAGGTCGAGGGGCGGGACGGATCGATGAACAGCGGGCCCGCGCCGGGGGTGAGTTCGTCGTCGGGGAGGAGCACCAGGGTCTGGTTCAGGAGCGCGAGGGGCTCACCGGGAGCGACCCGGTGGTGGGAGCGGCTCGCGAGCACGACCTCGGCGCGAATCTCGTTGATGCGGAGCAGCGCGATGAGGAGGGCGGCGCGATCGGCGGTGGTGCCGATGCCGTCCGCGGCCACCGACGAGGCTCGCCGGGGGAGCTGCCAGCCGCCCCCGCGGCCCCCCGAGGGATCCAGCTCGATCTCGTCCAAGGCGATGTGGACCGCTTCCCGGACCATGGCGGCGCGGTCCGGCTGCGAGAGCACCCGCGCCGCGAGCGTGATGACGTCCCCCTTGGCTCGGGCGGCCCCGTCGAAGAAGGCGCGGTGGTCCAGCACGAGGGCGTCCCACTCCTCTCCGGACGTGATGGCGAGGGCGGGGACGCGGCCCGAGATGGTGTCGACCCCGGACGGCAGGGGCAGCGCGGCGACCCGCTCCAGGGTGATGAAGGAGCGGTGGCGACCCTCCTCCAGGAGCTGTCGGCTGAGCTCCGTGGACCAGCCGTGGGGGCGGATGGCGGCGCCCTGGCTGGAGGCCTCCTCGACGGAGATCTCGACCGCCTGGGCGGGGGCGCCGAGGGGCTGCACGGGCACGAAGAGGGCGAACCGGTGGTCCAGCCGGGGGAGCCGCGGGCGGTAGACGACGACGTGGGCGTCGAGGCCTCCGACGCGGTTGGGGAGGAGCTCGCAGCGCCACGGATCGCCCAGGTGACCGAAGCCGGTGGGTTGCGGGGCGAGGGCGACGGTGCCCCCGGACTCGGCCTCACACTCCTCCCCCATCGCCCGGTCGATCACGGCGATAAAGAGGCGCTCCGGGGGCGCTTCCCCGGTGACCTCGAAGTGCCGCTCGATGGCCTCCTCCTCGTCGAGCACGACGCGCTGGACGAAGCGGGAGTACTCGAAGCCACGGACCCGCGAGGGGCCCTGGAAGAGGCTCCGGTAGGTGCCGGTGTCGACGCGGGGGCCGCGGTTGCGGCGGGCCTCGGCCAGGTTGGGCACGGCGAGGAGGCTCGCCAGCGCGAGCAGCAGGAGGAGCTTGCGCACGGTGGGATCAGTCGCCGGCGCTGTCGTCGTCGTCGTCCGCGCTGTCGTCGTCGTCGCCGGCGCTGTCGTCGTCGTCGCCCGATGGCGGAAGGCACTCGGCGGGGATGGTGTCGACGGGGTCCAGGGGGGCCGCGCTGTCGTCGTCGTCGCCGGCGCTGCTGTCGTCGTCGTCGCCGGCGCTGTCATCGTCGTCGCCCCCTCCGTCGTCCAGCGACGACAGGTGCTCCAGCTGGATGCCCGTGGTGAAGGGCCGAGGCGCCTCCAACTCCTGGTCGAACAGGGTCCAGCCCATGGGGAAGCCGAAGATCTGCGACTGGAACGCCTGCTGGAGGGTCAACGCGGCCGGGTCGATGTACATCAGAAGGGACGGGAAACCGACCGCCAGGGGCGTGTCGCAGGTGCCCTGGATGTAGTCCAGATCGCCATCGTCGTACCAGGCGAAGAGCAGGTAGTAGGCGCCGTTGAGGCCGAACCCCTCGAGGGGGGCCAGGTGCGCGGCAGGGGGCGGTCCGGTGATGTTCCACTCGGCAAGGGTGTCGCCGCGGAGCTCGCCGTTGCCGACGGCCTGCGGAAACTGGAGGAAGTCGTCGATCACCTCGCCGCCGAAGATGGAGAGGTGGAACGCGCCCATGGCCGAGCCGTTGGGGATGAACAGCGAGGTGCTCACGGGGATGGTCCCGCTGGTCTGGGGGAGCAGTTCGACGGACAGCTCCGGTCCGTTGGAGCTGTTGGTGCCGTCGGGCCGGTGCGTGATGTCGGGCTCGCCGTCGTCCCCGAGGCTGAGGTAGTCCACGACGTTCCAGCCGAGGCCGCCGCCGAGGGCGACGAGCTCGTCGGGCGCCTCGGGGTTGTCGGAGCGCACGAAGCCGAACAGGTCCGTGCTGCTGCCCAGGATCGGGTCGCCGGGGTTGTAGTCATCGCTGGCGTCGCCGTCGACGTAGGCGAACAGGAAGTAGAGCGCGACCTCCCAGCCGAGTCCGCCGGGGAAGAAGTCCTCGTCCTCCTCGGGGTCGCCGTCGACGTACACGGTGTAGATGTTGTCGCCGCCGAGCAGGCCGCCTTCGGCGCCGACCACCTCGTTGCTCCAGCGCTCCTCGCCGGGCGCGAAGCCCTCGGGATCGGCCGCAAACAGCCCGACCCGGACCGCGCCCGCGGGGACCTCGCCGTCGGCGGGCGAGTACTCGATCACGCCGCCCAGGGGGATGCCCGGGGGGATCGTGAAGTCGTCGTCGTCCGGCGGCGTGGTGTCGTCGTCGTCGTCATCGTCGTCGTCATCGCCATCGGACGTGTCGTCGTCGTCGAGGTTCCCCTCCGGCGGCGGGCAACCGGGGATCACGAGGAGCAGGCCCAGAAGCGTCAGGAGAGCGAGCCAATGCAGGCGGGTCATTGCGGAACCTCCAAGAAGACCTTGCCGTTGTCCACCTTCACGTCAATGCATCGGACCGAAAGATCCTCGCCAGAGGTGCAGGAGCCGTCGCGAATGTCGAACGTGAACGAGTGGAACGGGCACGTGACGTCGAAGCCGTCGAGCTCCCCTTCCCCCAGCGGACCGCCCGCATGGGGGCAGCTGTCGGAGGTGGCGTGGAACTCACCGTCGTCGGTCTTGTACAGCGCGTAGCGGGTCCCGAAGATGCCGACCTGGTGGACCGATCCGTCGATGACTTCGTCCGGTCGAACGCCTTGAGCTTGCACCCACATGCGCCCCTTGGGGGGCTCGTCCGTCGCCGGCGCGGCGACCGGGGCGCCCATCGAAGGGGCCGCGGGCGGCTTCGGCGGCGTCGGGGTGGGAGCGGCGGCCGCGGGCGCAGGCGGGGTCGGAACGGACGACTCGTCCGCTCCCATCGCCTTCTTCACCGCGCCCTTGAGGCGTCGTCGGATTCCAAAACGGGACATCGGCGGCATGATAGTGGCTGGATTCCGGAGTGGAAGCCGCCAGACCCAAGGAGATCCGATGCGCCTCTTGATGCTCGCCACCGTCGTCGTCGCGTTGGCCGCGTGCGGGCCGGACCCCGTCGAAGCTCCGCCGACACCGGAGGCCCCCGAGGACGGCGACGGGAGCGCGATGGTGGAGGCCGAGTCGGGCCTGGACCGGGTGCAGGTCGGCGACTGGACCGCCTACGGCGAGCCTGACGAGGCCTGGGATACCGATCCCCTGACCGCAACCCGGTGGGCTCACGTCTCGGCGGAGTTGGCTTGTGCGGGGCGGGCGAACCACGGGGATCCGGAGGCGCACACGGCGGCGAGCCGGCGGATCCTGGCGCACCACAAGACGACGGCCGAGGCGGTGATGACCTTCGGCATCGAGGTCAACGGCGACGAGGCCCGGGCGCACTCTCTGGGGGAGTTGGTGGCGGCGGCGACCGAGACCTGTCGTTGACGGCCCGGGGCGTCCTGCCCTAGACCGCCTGCATGCCTCGCGCGCTCCTCTTCGTCCTTGCCCTGGCGCTGCTGGGGTGCCCGTCCGAGCCCGAGCCCTACGTCGCGTCGTGGCCGACGCTGGTGTGCGACGACCTGGCGGAGGCGTACTGCGGCTTCCCCTTCCCCAACAACGTCTTCACGGAGGCGGCGGACACACCCACGGGGCTTCGGGTCGCGCTGTCGCCCGATGCCCTCCCGAACACCGGGACGGGGGCCTACGACCCGACAGCGTGGAACCGAGGGGACGGCTTCTCGCCGGGCGGGCCGATCTTCGTGCACCTGCCGGGGGCGACCGAGGCGGGGTTGAACGACTCGACCGACATCGGGGCCTCGCTGGAGGCGGGGGCGCTGAGCGTGGTGCTCAACCTGGAGACCGGGGAGGCGGTGCCTCACTGGGCGGAGCTGGACCGCACCACCGACGTGGACTCGCAGCGCACGCTGCTGCTGCAGCCGGCGGTGAGGTTGGAGGACGCCACGCGCTACGTGGTGGCGTTCCGGGGCCTGTCGACGGCGCTGGGGCAGGCGCTCCCGCCGACGTCGATGATGGAGCAGATCCTGGCCGGCAACGGACCTGCCGATCGTCAGCCGCTGTACGACGAGGAGCTGCTCCCGGCGCTGGAGGCGGCGGGCTGGGGGCGGGACGAGATCCAGATCGCGTGGGACTTCACGACGGCATCGCGGGCCTCGACGACGGGGTGGCTGCTGCAGATGCGGGACGTCGCCCTCGCGGAGGTCGCTGACGGCGGGCCGGCGTTCACGATCGACAGCGTGGAGGACGACTGGAACCCGGACCACATCGCGTTTCGCATCCACGGGACGATGCAGGCGCCGAGGTTCCTCACGGGCTCGGAGGCCGGGGCGACGCTGGTGTTCGGCGCCGACGGCCTGCCGGAGTTGAACGGGACGATGGACGTGCCGTTCGAGGTGCTGATCCCCAACTCGGCGCTGGCGGAGCCGAAGGCGCTGCTGCAGTACGGACACGGGCTGTTCGGGGAGCTGGATCAGATCGAGTCGGAGCACTTCCGCAACTGGATCGACGAGTACGGCTGGGTGTTCTTCGCGGCCGACCTGAAGGGGATGGCGTCGGACGACGAGGACTGGGTGCGGGGGGTGCTGCTCAGCGGCGAACTGGACCGGATGGCGGCGATGTACGACCGGCTGCACCAGGGCTTCGTGAACTGGATCCTGCTGATGGAGTTGATGCAAACGGGGATGGCGGAGCACCCCGACTTCGGCGCCTACATCGACCCCCGCGAGGCGCAGTACCACGGCATCAGCCAGGGCGGGATCATGGGGCTGGTGTACGCGGCGGCGTCCCCGCACATCGATCGGGCGGCGCTGGGGGTGATGGGGCAGCCGTACGCGCTGCTGCTGAGCCGGTCAGTGGACTTCGAGGAGTTCTTCCTCGCGCTGAAGCTGGTCCTGGACGATCCGCGGGACATCCAGCTGATGCTGGGGCTGGCGCAGATGCTGTGGGACCGGGTCGAGCCGAGCGGCTGGTCGGCGTACGTCGAGGACGACAAGCAGATCTTCTTGCGCGACGCGATCGGCGATCACCAGGTGACGACGCTGGGGGCTCACGTGATGGCCCGGACGTTGGGGGCGGCTCACGTCGACACCGGGATCCGGGACGTGTGGGGGCTCGAGGCGGTGGCGGGCACGACGTCGGGGCACACGCTCGTGGAGTACGACTTCGGGCTCCCGACGGTGCCGACGTGCAACGTTCCGATGTCGTTGTGCGGCGGTCCTCACGGGGAGCTGCGGAAGCTCGATCCGGCGCTGCAGCAGCTGGACCTGTTCCTGCGCACGGGGGAGGTGCGGAACTTCTGCGACGGGGGGAACTGCTCGTTCCCGGACCTGTCCGAGTGCGAGGTGAACGAGGACGACGAAGCGGCCCAGGCGCTGTGCGGAGCGAATCGATGAGTTCAGGGATTCTGGGGTTCGACCTGTGGACGATCGTGCACGCGGCGGCAGCGCTGGTGCGGTGCCTGCTGATGGCGGGCGGGGCGCTGGCGTTGTTCCAGCTGGGGGAGATGTACAAGCGGCCGGCGCTGCAGGCTTCGGCGGCGGGGTTGGCGCTGCTGACGTTGGACACGTTCGGCTCGACGATCGCGTCCACGGCGCTGCAGCAAATGATGCTCCGGGGGAGCTTCGACACACTGGACTGGGGCTACGCGTACGGCGCGTTGGGCCTGGTCTCGGGCTGCGCCGCCCTGCTGGGCTGGGCGATGGTGTCGGGGGGGCTGGTCTCGACGATGATGTCGGGCAAGCCGAAGGGCTAGACCGACAGCGCCGGGGTGAGGCCTACGCCGTACTCGGTGAGCTCGATGGGGACGTCGAACTTGCCCTGGCAGTGCTGGCACTCGACGAGGTGCCCGGCCCGCTCCACGGTCCACAACGGCTTCCAGTAGAGCGTGAACGCTTTGACGGCTTCCTTCTCCTGGAAGATCTGGGGGGAGCGGCAGTCGGGGCAGTTCAGCACGCCCTGCCAGGCGCGGTCGACGGTGCGGAAGGTCCAGCGGGTGCCGAAGACGACGATGAAGGAGAGGTCCATGGGTCGGGCAAGGGTAGGGCCTCGGGGTGGGTTTCGCACGCTGAGGCGATCGACGGTGCCCTCAACCTGGGTCGGCGCCACGGGTAGATCAGGGCCCATGCAGACGCGACTGGTGTGGGTTCTCGGGGTGGTGATGCTAGTGGCGACGGGGTGCGGTCCGACGTCGCGCGGCGGCGACGACGATGACGCCAGCTCCGACGACGATGACGCCAGCTCCGATGACGACGACGCCTCGTCCGATGACGACGACGCCAGCACCGATGACGACGACGCCAGCACCGACGACGACGACGCCAGCTCCGATGACGATGACGCCAGCTCCGATGACGATGACGTCGCGCCAGATGACGACGACACCACGCCGGCGGAGGAGCCGGCCTGGGTGGATGAGACCTACTGCCTCGATTGGGACCAGACGTCGATCGTGGAGCCGTCGGCGCTGCTGGGTACCCTCAACTCGATCGGCATCAACCTCGAGGATTGGCCGATTCTGCTGACGCCGACCGGGGCCGATGAGTCGGCGGGGTCGATCTGGATGATGTCCGGTACGGCGCTTCAGGGGACGTGCACGCAGAACACGACGATCTCGACGACGAACCTGACGCAGGCGTCGGCGGGGACGCTGACGGGTTCCTCCTTCTCGGTGGGGCCGGTGGACGCCACGCTGGCGGCGGGGATCCTGTCGACGACGGTCTACGACGCGGTCATCACGGGGACGTTCAGTTCGGATGCGCAGGAGATCTTCGACGGCACGCTGACGGGACTGATGGACGTGGCGACGATCCCGGGAGCCTGCTTCTTGCTGACCTGCGTCACGTGCCCTTCGGGGGGCGACTGCGTGACGTTGACGGCATTGGACGCCGTGTACGCGGCGACGGGGGCGGGGCCGTTGGTGGCGGTTCCGTAGGGGGCAGAACCGGGAGCAGGTCGACGACCTCACCCCACTTCGTTCCCACCACCGGAACCAACCCGGGCAAGCTCGACGACCTCACCCCACTTCGTTCCCACCACCGGAACCAACCCGGGCAAGCTCGACGGCCTCACCCCAGTTCGGGCCTCCTCGCACCCTGAAGAGCGGCCCACGCGGACCTGAGCCGAAGCTGCGCGTCGACGGCCCGGACCAGGTCCTCGCTCGGCTCCTGACTCAGCAAGTTGCGGACCCCACGAACCCCCATCCCCAGGTGCCTCGCGATCTCCCCCCGCATCGCGAACTTCGCCGCCACGTGCACCGCGGCCCTCCGGGCCTCCACCACCAGTCCGGCCCTGGAGCCGAGGCTCGGCGCCCCCACCGCTGCAGCCGCCGCATCGGCCAACACCTCAAGCCTCAACCCGGTCTCGGCGGGCACCACGGGCAGGAAGGCTTCCAGCTCCTTCCGCCCGATCCTGGGCAGCCGCGCTCGCACATGCGGCACCGTCCAGCGCCCCAGGATGCGCATCCCCAACAGGTCCGGCAGGTTGCTCGCCTCGAAGAGCGGATCCAGCGAGGTCCCGTGCCGCTCCTCCTGCCGAAAGCCGTACAGAAACGCGCGCCGCAGGTGCGACTGGGTCGCGATCGGCTTCACGTACACATGCGAGAAGCGCACCCCCGGCTTCAGCCGCGGCTGCAGCGACAGCTCCACCCGCCGGCCGAACTCCGGCGCCCCTTCATGGCCCTCGAACACCACCGCGTGCAGGTGGTTGTCCGCCAGCCGGAAGCCGAGCAGCTCGAACGGCCGTCCGACCTTCAGCACCCCGCGGGCGACGTTGCGGAAGTCGGGGATCGAGGCGGCGATGACGCGCGAGTTCGCCAGCCGGCACGTGACGTGAGAAGCGAAGGACATGAGGAGCTCCGGGATCGGGTTCACCCCGGAGACGGAAACTCCGCGCCCACAGTCTCAAAGTTGTCGAAGAAAGATCCCGAGGCGATGCCTCAGGCGACCTTGAAGCCGAGGGCGTCCTGCCCCTCCTTGCTGAAGCAGATCCAGGCCGTGTAGACCGCCAGCGCCGTGCCGAAGGGGAAGTTCAGGAAGTGCAGCATGCCGATGACGACGGCCAGGATCGGCGCCCACTTCTTCCCCGTCAGCAGCCCGTAGCCAGCCAGCATTCCGGGCAGCGACAGCAAACCCGCGCAGCCCGCCACGAACGCGCCGATCGTGCCCAGGATGCCGAACGCGGCCAGCCCCGCCTCGGCGTCTCCCTCCGCCATCGCCGCCGCACCGCCGAGGAACCCGACGCCGAAGAACAAGAGGCCGAACGCCAGCGCGCTCAGGCAGGCGATCGCGCCCAGGACCAGGTGAATGATGCCGAGCGCCTTGATGTGGACTTCCATGACGTGAGTCTACGGGCCGACGCCCCGCGCATTGCGCCGCCACCCGGGAACGCCCAGCAGCAGCAGCGGCAGCAGCCCCAACGGCACCCCGCCCTCCGCCGAGCACCCCGCCGCCGGCAGGGTGATTCGACGCTCGTCCGACCACCCCGAGAAATTCCCCGCCAGATCCAACCCGCCGTACTGTACCCGCAGCACCGTCCCCGGCTGCATGGTCCCCACGATCTCCAGCTCGTCCCCCAATGAGAAGTCGCTCACCCGGACCCAGGGCCCGCCGGGCTCGAACACCACCTCGGGATCGGCCCCAGCTCCTCCGGGAGCCCGAACGCCAGGATGACGCCGTCGCGCGAGTCGATCCGCCCGACCAGCTCCGCCGACAGCTCCACCTCTTTCCAGCGCGCCGTAACCGACTCCGGGGCCAGCGGCTCCAGCTCCGTCCGCCACACCAGCCACAGCAACGTGTTCGTGGGCACCAGGTTCTGCCCCCGCAGCGGCGCCACGATGGGCCCGGCATCGTCGTCGTCGTCGCCGAAGAACCCCCGGGGGTAGCCGAAGAACTGGGCCTGGGCCGGCGTACTCGCCAACAGCACCGCCGCGATCAACGCCCACCGCATCAGAAGGTCCCCACAATCGCGCCCGGCAGCACCCGCACCGTGAACCGATGCACCGCCCCGTCGTGCCGCTCGAGCCGCTCCGCGTACACCGCCAGATGGATCGCCGCGATCGTCAGCCCCACCGGGAGCCCGAACATCGCCCCCCCCCAATGCGTGCCCCTCGAAGAAGCCGATCACGCCCGACAGCGCCCCCCAGGCGCTCCATGCCGCCGACGACCCGATCAGCAACAGCAGGAACCCCGCCTTGAGCCGCTCCTCCATCCCCGGCCCGTCCCGTGAACGCAGCAGGTCGTGGCGGATCCCTCCCAGGGAAGCGAGCCCGAACAGCGCCGACATGGTCACCACCGAGCTCCCCACGAACACATCGAACGCCCGCGGCGCGCGGAACAACGCCGCGATGCCGGCCCCCACCTGGAACAGGCCCGCCGCCGCCGCCGTCATCCCGAAGACCGACACTTCGATGTCCAGGCGGGGCTCCATCGAGCCCCAATGACCGCGCCACTCGACCGCCTGCGCGGGCCCCGCAAGGGCCATCGACAGCAGCACGATCAGCACCCCCAGGCGCATGCCCCCTCCTCGGTTACCAGACCCCGACGATCGCCCCCGGCACCACCGTCACCGACAGCCGGCCCGGACGCCTCGCTCGAAGCGCCACGTCAGCATCCGCCGCCTCCATCCGCGCCGCCATCCCGACATGCCCCAGGCCGATCCCCAGCAAAGCACCCGCCGAGATCATGTGGGGAATGCTGTAGATGACGAGCAGGATCGGGGTGATGTCCTCGAAGCTCGGCCTGTAGGTCGCCAACTGCAGCAGGTTCAACCCGCCGATCGCGCCCGCATAGCCCGCCCCCTCGAGGAAGCCGATGCCCCGGGCCCGCACCCGCCCCGCCGCCGTGCGATCCGCCAACAGCGACTCGAATCCGGCCACTCCAACCGGCACCAGCGGCACCGTCGTCAGGTACATCGGGATCTTCGCGGTCCACAGCGGCGGGTAGCCGACCGCTCCCTGCAGCGCGAGGTCGGTGACCGTCGCCGCGACCATGCCGATCTGCACCCCGAGGGTCACCCCCACCATCGCGCGACTGCGCCGCTGCTCCGCCTCGAATGCCTCGAAGTCTCCCCCATCGTCCGCATGCCCTACCGACGGCATCACCATCAGCAGCAGGACGAGCCCCAACAACCTAGACATTTCTGCGATAGCGGCCTCCGACCTCGTACATCGCCCCGCTGATCTGGCCCAGCGATGCCACGCGCACGGTCTTCATCAGCTCTGCAAAGACGTTGCCACCGGACAGGGCCACCGCCGTGAGGTCCGCCAAGGCCGCCTCCGCCGCATCCGCATGCGTGGACTGGAAGCTGCGCAGCGCCTCGATCTGGCCGTTCTTCTCCTCGGGCGACGCCCGCCGCAGCTCCATGCTCCCGTCCTCGCTCGCCATCTTCGGGCCCGCGGGATCCAGGAAGGTGTTCACGCCGATGATCGGCAGCGAACCGTCGTGCTTGCGGTGCTCGTACAGCAGGCTCTCCTGCTGGATCTTCGACCGCTGGTACTGCCGCTCCATCGCGCCCAGCACCCCGCCCCGCTCGCTGATGCGCTCGAACTCGCCCAGCACCGCCTCCTCGACCAACTCGGTCAGCTCGTCGACCACGAACGAGCCCTGCAGCGAGTTCTCGCTCCGCCCCATGCCGAACTCCTGCTGGATGATCAGCTGGATCGCCATCGCCCGCCGCACAGACTCCTCCGTGGGCGTCGTGATCGCCTCGTCGTAGGCGTTCGTGTGCAGCGAATTGCAGTTGTCGTTCCACGCCAGCAATGCCTGCAGCGTCGTGCGGATGTCGTTGAACTGGATCTCCTGCGCGTGCAGCGATCGGCCCGACGTCTGGATGTGGTACTTCAGCTTCTGGCTGCGCTCGCTGGCCCCGTAGCGCTCCTTCATCGCCACCGCCCAGATCCGCCGCGCGACGCGCCCGATGACGGCGTACTCGGGGTCCAGCCCGTTGCTGAAGAAGAAGGACAGGTTCGGCGCGAACGCGTCGATGTCCATGCCCCGCGCCAGGTAGTACTCCACCAGCGTGAAGCCGTTGGACAGCGTGAAGGCCGTCTGGCTGATCGGGTTCGCTCCGGCCTCGGCGATGTGGTAGCCGCTGATCGACACCGAGTAGTAGTTCCGCACCCCTTCGTCGATGAAGAACTGCTGGATGTCGCCCATCATGCGCAGCGAGAACTCGGTGTTGAAGATGCAGGTGTTCTGGGCCTGATCCTCCTTGAGGATGTCCGCCTGCACCGTGCCCCGCACGACCTTGAGGGTCTGGCTCGCGATCGCGCCGCGCTCCGCGTCGGTCGGCGGCCGCTCGTGCTCGTCCGCCCACCGGTCGACCTGCTGATCGATGGCCGCGTTGAGGAACATCGCCAGCAAGATCGGCGCCGGCCCGTTGATCGTCATGCTGACCGACGTCGTCCGACCGCACAGATCGAATCCGCCGTACAGGATCTTCAGGTCGTCCAGCGTCGCGATGCTCACGCCCGACTCGCCCACCTTGCCCCAGATGTCGGGGCGCTCGTGGGGGTCCTCGCCGTAGAGCGTCACGCTGTCGAAGGCCGTGCTGAGCCGGTGCGCCGTCTCGCCCTCGGTCAGCAGCTTGAAGCGCTCGTTGGTGCGGATGGGCGGCCCCTCGCCCGCGAACATGCGCTTGGGGGCTTCGGCCGAGCGGCGGAAGGGAAAGAGGCCGGCGGTGAAGGGGAAGCGGCCGGGCAGGTTCTCCAGGGTGAGCCAGCGCAGGCGATCCCCATCGTCTCGCAAGCGCGGGGTGGCGACCCGGGGCAGGCTGAGGCCGGCCAGCGAGGTCCAGCGCGCGTCCACGGAGATGTCGCGCCCGCGCACCCGGTAGGTGAACTGCTCCTGGGCGTAGGCCTCGGCCAGCGACGGCCACTCGGCGAGCAGGGCCTGGGAGGCGGCCGACAGCTCGGCGTACAGCGAATCCGCCCGCTCGTTCAGGGACTCGTCCCCGGTGACCTGCGCCGCGGTGCGCAAGGCCTGGACCCGGTGGGCGAGCTGCGCCTGCTCCTCGGCCACCTGCTTGTAGGTGCGCACGCAATCGGCGATCTCGGCCAGGTAGCGGATGCGCTTGTTCGGGATCAGCGACTCGTGCTTCGGCGTGGCCTTGATGCCCGGGTCCTCGAGCGTGCTCGTCCAGCGCCCGCTCCCCTCCCCCAACTTGAGCATCAACGCGCAATAAAGCGCCGTGATCCCAGCGTCGTTGAAGCGGCTGGCGATGGTGCCGAAGATCGGCAGCTCGTCGTCGAGGGGGGGCTCGCCGAAGAGCTCGTGGGCGCGTCGGTACTGCTTGCGCACGTCCCGCAGAGCGTCCTCGCTGCCCTTCGTCTCGAACTTGTTGATCACGATCAGATCGGCGAAGTCGATCATGTCGATCTTCTCGAGCTGGCTCGGCGCGCCGTACTCCGGCGTCATCACGTACCCGCTCACGTCGACGAGGTCGACGACGGCCGAGTCCCCCTGGCCGATGCCCGGCGTCTCGAGGATCACCAGGTCGAAGCCGCTGAGCCGCAGCGCCTGCAGCACCTCCGCCGTGCACGAAGGCGTCGTGCCCCCGCCGCGCG
>PVBE012890632.1_pt1 | contig 20144 bp, 17 predicted proteins | sample 1631181 | NCBI WGS metagenome assembly PVBE01 (sample SAMN08397723, study PRJNA350692) | Marine metagenome, whole genome shotgun sequencing project. | isolation source: water | place: Pacific Ocean | collected 2012-04 | reverse complement strand
ATCGCCGCACCACCCACCGCCAGGGGGTAATCCACCGCAGTCTGCTTCACATGACTCTTCTGTCTCGGGCGCTTCACAGATTGCATCCCCGCACACGGGACCACTATCTCCGAAACAATCGACAGGACAAGACTCATTTGTCTCTGGTGCCTCACAGACAAGATCCCCGCACACGGGACCTACTGGAGGTTCTTCACCACAGTCAACGGCACAACTAGCTGGTGTTTCATCGCCTTCGCAGACGAGATCACCACAAATTGGCCCCTCGGGTTCCGGAGCACTTGGAGTTCCTGTTCCAAGAGCACCAGAAGCGAACTGCCCTAGTGTGTCGTACGCGAATATTCCATAGAAATACTGCGTATCATTTACTAATCCACCGTGTAGGAATGTGTCTGCTGGTCCGTCGATAAGACTGTTGCAAGCTGCATCATTTGGTCCTGCAGGAAAATCTAACTCGCAAGCAAGTAGTCTTACACCGTCTAGATCAAGATCTCCTGGGTTGTCCCACGAAAGATCATTTTGCTGATCTCCAGGTGTAACATCAAAGTTTGTTACGTTAGCAGGAGCTGGATCATCGAGTGTTGTAAAGGAAGCATTTGGACTTGAACCTGAATTCCCAGAACTGTCTGTTGAATGCACGCGGAATTGATATTCCTCGTTCTCAAGAAGATCTGTGAGAATAATTGAGTGGGATGAAGTAAGAACCACATCAAACTCACTGAGCCCATACGCCTCAGTAAGACCATATTCGACAACACTGTTTCCATCCTCATTACTGTCCCACGTTACGCGAGCAGTAGAAGTTGTGATATCCAGTACTTGTACGTTGTTCAAAATTGGATCTGTTGAATCAATCGTACTGAATGTCTGTGTTGAAGAAATCGCTTCGTTTCCAGAACCATCACTTGAACGCACACGGAAGTAATACTGTGTTCCGTCTTCAAGCATTGTGAGTTCGAGCGAATGTGCAAGCACATATGCAGGTTCTGATACAGAACCTAGCTCGAAGGTTTCAGTCTTTCCGTACTCAACAACTGTTGTAGCAGGCTCATTTGTGCCCCACGAAATAGCTGCCTCGGATGAAGTAATTCCACTCACGATGATGTTGGAAATAATTGGAGCTGACTCATCACCTGGTGGTTCTAGGTCTCCCCCTCCTGAATCTCCTGGTACTGTTCCACTCACAATGACCGTGTCGTCCTGACCGATCGGAACTGCAATTGAACCAGTGTCACCAAAGGTTCCGTCAATGGATACATAGTAAGTACCTGTGACGACCGGATTGATAATTGCTCCTGCACCAACACCTGATGCACTGGCATGCGCACCGATTTCTACCGTAATGACGGAAGCTGCTGCAATAGCACCACCGTCACCTGCACAAATCGTTAGCATTACTGTTGATCCCGCGATGTCTACCATCGCTTCTTCAACACCAGAGCAATCAACCGCTGTTGTTAGATCTGTATCATCATCTTCGAAATCGATATCGTCTTCTGTAATAGATCCGAGATCGAAAAACGAATTGAATGTAATACTGACTGTTTCTCCTTCACTAATTCCTGATGGAGTTGTAAAGATCAATGTTTGGTTTGCGGCAACATTCGTTTGCAACGTTGAGAAAAAGTGATTAACACTCCCAAGCGTAGCTGCGTATGTTGGAGAAACCGCAACAGCTGCCGTCAATATGACCGCGGCTATTGCTGTCCTCCAAATGTTTTTTGCCTTTGTAAACACACATGACTTATTTATCAACGTCGCTTTGTAAGAACCCTCAGCCCTTTATATAGGAGTAGGAGTACGATGATTGAACAAATGAATGTAAGGATGAGCTGCCAAGGAATGACCGTGAATGCCACAACCTTTGTAAGAACCACTTCATCAAAACTGATACTGAGCACTGCGCTCATTCTTCCGATCGTTAGGTTCTGCATTTGAAAGGAAATCACCTCAAAAAACGACGCGTCCTCCTTTATAGTTCGGATCTCTCCTGAAAATTCACGGGTTGTGCCTGGTAACAGGCGCTTACCTTCTGGATTCAACTGTTTTTGCGCAATCACTGCTCCTCTCATGTCCTTAATAACAACATGGACACTCGGAGCAATATGCACATTTCCTTGATTCTGAATTCTTGTTTCAACTTCCCCGCCTATAACGGATACTGTTTTGTCCTCAAGATCAGAAACAAAGTCTAGGATCTGCGCAGACGGATTCAATTCTGGACCATTCACCGTAAGGAGAAGTAAAACAGCTGTTTTTGCATCGATGATTGCTCCGTTTGTTGCTACCACATCATATAGCGCCTCCGAAACAGTAATTGCTGCATAGTGACCACCTGCTTGTGCATCTGCAGGAACAGCTACTGAGAATGGAACATCGACTTTAGAATTTGCTGGTACCTCAATCTCCCTTACAGGAAATGAAATCCATAGCGGAAAACCGCTTTGATCCTCTTCGTTTGGAATAAAGCGCGGAACACCCGCCTCTCCTGATGAAGAAAACTTCATTGTTGAGAGAAAGTATGTTTGTGGCGCCGTGTGTGTATTGATCACTGTTATTGAGTCTTCAACAACTTGACCTCGGTCACCTAGCAGCTCGATCGTCGCTGGTGCGACGGTTGCTGCATGAGCTGTCGGTGCCATCAATACAGACATGGCGATGCAAACGATTGTAATTACAAGGTTTTTCATACTAGAAGTTACCTGAAGCAATAAAGGAAATAACATGAGAGTAACTTCCTGATTCTGTTAATCCACTGATCCCTGCCTTCACCGTGACGAAATATCGACTTTGAAATACTCCAGTAGGTACATAGGCAACGCTTTGAAAATCACTGCTAATTGCTGTATCTGCTGTATCAAAGGATGATGTTGGGATCGTTGTGTCTGATGACCTTGCCCCATACTCCTCTGCCCCCGCCGTGACTGTTCCGTCTAAAACATCGTCAATCTCGGATCCGCCTGCTCTAAAGTCTCCATCTTCAATAATTGCGACCGTATAGCCATTTGAATCATCGATTGTTGTCTCAAAGCCAATGATTGCTGTTGAGACAGTTGATTCATCCAACTCACCCAGGACAACACTGTTGCTATTAAGGGGATATGCATAATCATTCACCCCATCAATAGTCGGAGCTCCAGAACCAAAATTCCATGCGTCTACAGTGATGTTTGTGGCATCAAACGATGAAATTCTTCCCATAGCACTCACCTGAGAGGCTCCTTCGTCCTGAATAAGCACGATGTAGTCCCCTTGTGAAAGCCCTGCTGTGCTATCTACAGCAACTGTGTTTGTTGCAACAGACGACGCGGTCATTCTCCCTATGTTGTTTTGAGCCATCGGTTCAAAAGCAATGACCTGATCAAAGACACCGGCACGATATCCACTCTCGATCTGATAGCTTGCTGATGAGCCAGCCCCTGCACTTTGGTCAACTGAATCAACTAGATTGTAAGAAGCACTACTGGACGAATCCGAACCACCGGTGCTGAACGAGTCCCACCGAATCATGTAATTTGAGGAGGTCATCTGCGCATGTGAAACACTCGCGCATAATAAAAGCCCCACAACAACAGATAAAATAGTGAACGCATTTCTATCCATATAGTCTGTAATAAGTATATCATGAATACTAAAAGTAGTCAATCTATTTTTTGGCTAAGATTAGCCAAAAAATAGCACTTCGGACTGTGGAAAAGTACCCATTTTGGCCTTAGTGCCCATCTTTTTGCTCAAAAAAGGCCTATTTTTCGTGTTTTATCCACAGCGTGTGTCTTTTGTATAGTATAGCGTAGACAAAACGGTGCTTTTTGCCACAATTTCATCCAAGATTCCATAAATAAGTAATCAAAAAACAACCATCTTCAAATGGTTGTTTTTTGGTGTCCCCGAGAGGACTTGAACCCCTATTTCATCCTTAGGAGGGATGCGCTCTATCCAGTTGAGCTACAAGGACATTCCCTGGGAAACATATACTGGCAGTAGTTCTTCTTTGCTATACTGCAGAAGCAATTCTACGCTAAATATCATTCCAGTCAATTATGTCTATAGAACTTCTATTCCTTACCTTAGTGCTTGCAGCCCTCTTGTTCCTTATCTTTAAACAATCAAAACCTAAGGATGCTGATTCATCATTTCTTCAAATTGTTAACGATCTCAGAAGAGAGATACAAGACTCTTCCAATACTCAAAGAAAGGAGGTGCATGATCGTCTGGATAACATGCATGAACGTTTAGTTAAAAACATGACAGATTCTAGCTCTGCATTTCAAAAACACTTCAAGCATACTTCTACTATTATCCGAGATGTCACAGAACGCCTTACAAAGCTTGATGATACTAATACTCAGGTACTTAAGTTCTCTGAGCAGCTCGGAAATCTAGAAAAAATCCTAAAAAACCCAAAACAAAGGGGGATTTTGGGTGAATATTGGCTTGAATCACTCTTAAACCAAGTCCTTCCTCCTGGTCAGTTTAAAATGCAGCATAATCTTGGGATCGACGAAAAGAATGGTCAAAAGCTCATTCCTGATGCCGTTATCTTTATAAAAGACTTAATTGTGCCTATTGATGCTAAGTTTTCGTTAGAAAACTACAATCGTGTTTCTCAGGAAACAGACGAAAAGAAAAAGATTGAATTGGAGCGGCTTTTTAAATCTGATGTAAAAATGCGAATTGATGAAACATCGAAGTACATTAAACCTGAACTTGGAACAACTAACTTTGCCTTTATGTTTGTGCCAGCAGAAGGTGTTTATCACAATTTGATTACCTCTAATGTAGGTAGTGTGAAAGTAAACACTAGAAACCTTATTGAGTACGCGTTTGAAAAAGGGGTCATGCTCGTATCACCGACATCTTTCTTTGCATATCTTCAAACAGTGATTCTTGGCCTAAAGGCTCTTCAGATCGAAGATTCGGTTAAAGAGATCCAGGGGCAAGCTGAGAACCTGATTCGTCACATGAAGGCCTATGAGGATCATCACAACCGAGTGGGTAAACATCTACAAACCACAATCAGGGCTTACCAGGCATCATCAGGGGAATTGAAGAAGGTTGATAAGGATGTCTTTAAAATTACAAAAGGAGAGGCTGGCAAGATTCTCTCACCAATGGATCTGCGAGATGCTGATGAAGAGTAATATTTTACGACGCTTATTTTTTAGCTATAATACTTGACGATTCCCAATGACCTGATATAATCTCGCTGTCTCAACCGTTTGATAACAACACGCTTCAAACTAATAACTATGGCAAACTTAACAGCTGCAAAAAAAGACCTTCGTCAGACAGATCGACGAACAGCACGAAACAAGGTCTACAAGGCAGAGATCAAATCTTTGCGAGTAAAGCTTCGTAAACTTCTCACAGCTGGAGACTCAGCTGGAGCAGGTGATACCGCAAAGCTCCTTGGAAAGAAACTTGATAAGGCTGTAACAAAGGGATTCATGAAGAAGAACACTGTTGCACGCTACAAAAGCAGAATGATGAAGAAGCTAAACGCAACTTCAAAATAAAAACGAGCCCGTATGGGCCGTTTTTTTTATTTGATGAGTTTTTGTGCGATCAGATCGACTGAAAGGGAAGCTTTTATCTGACCTCTCTTAAGCATGTGTTCGTATTCATACAAAAGTCTATGCACCTCCAGAAGTGTTTCGAGATCAAACCTTCTACACTGATCTAGAGATTTTTTTGCTACGTACGGATGCAGTTTAAAGCTGTCAGCAATTTGTTTTGAACCCGCAGAAGGATTTTCTCTTGTAAATGCAGATACTTGCATGAGAATTCTTAGCTGACGCAGAAGCATGGTGAAAATATAATGGTCGTTGGCTCCAGATTTTCTTTCTTCATCAAGAAGAGCTACTGCACGAGCTGGTTGTTTCTGGGAAACAGCGTCCATGAGTTGGAAAATCTTGCCTTCAAACGATGCGTTTGTGAGTGACATGACCATCTCGTTTGAAATCGGCTCATTATTTGCGTATGCGCACAGCTTTGCGATTTCTTGATCCATTTGCCACATATCGATCCCAAGTCGCTGCAGGAGAAGATTGAGGGCGTCTGTGTTTATACTTGCGTTTCTTTCACTGACCCTTTCTTGAATCCACTTTCTAAGTTTTGCCCCCTCAAGAACTTTAAATTCATACTCATGTGATTCAATTTCTGACTGAAGTTTTTTAAACAAATCACTTTTCTTCACATTCGCAGCTTTTTCAATCTCCTGGAGAACGACGATCGTACTCTCTGGTGTTCTCTGCAGTCCTTCGACCCATTTTGTGACCTCTGTTTTCTTTGTTTGTAAAATGTTTTGAATTACGACCATTCGTTTTTCTGAGAGAAAGGGAAGACTGCAAATAGATTGAAGTGCATCTCCGTACTTTACTCCCTTATCTTTTGCATCGAAGGTGTTTAAATTCAAACCAGATGCATCAAATTTCTCTTGATACGCCGTTGTGAGTTGTTTTACTTTTTGATTCACCCTGAATCCGTCTTCTCCGTAAACAAAAATGATCATAGGTTTTCAAATTCTACTATAAGCGGCAAATGATCGGTTACATTAATATTTGGACACTGTTTTTTTACCACAGAAAGATCTGGAGTAATAAACATCATATCCACAACCACTTCTGCAAATACTTTGGATGCCTTCTGTTTCATGTTGAATGTTGATTTGATCTCATCTCCAAATACGCGCTGCATGTGATTCTGAATTGTTGTAATTGTCTCTGTGTTTGGATTCACATTGAAGTCCCCGCACAAAATCGCTGGTGACTTTTTCTTAATTTCTTTTGCAATTACTTTTCCCATCTCCAACCTTCTGTCTGTATCACCTCCATGATCTCCCCAAATCCCCTGTGTGTTGAAAATATGAAGGGGTACACCGGCATCTACCACAACATGCTGGAGATTTCTTGGTGTGATTGGAAAATACTTTGGATCTTCTGAATCTGGTCTGTGTGAAAATGGTTGATCGAAAAAAACTGTCTCTTTTTGTGTAATCTCAAAGTTTGAAAATACGGCATTCCCTTGAGTAACCTGCTCTCCATCCACATGATCTATAAACGCTGGTGCAAATGCAGCATTTTTAAAGCCAAGCTCCTTTTTAAAAACTTCAACTGTTCTAAATTGTTGCTTTAATGATTGGTCGTCTGAATCAAAAACCTCTTGCGCAGCAATAATGTCTGGGTTTTCTGATTTCAGAAACTTGAGCATTGGCTCCATTAATTTTCCCCCGCACCAAACATTAATACAAATCAATTTCATATCTCTTTCATTTCACCCCAATTTTTCCCAACCTCCACATTCACTGAAAGTGGTACCTCATATTCTACAACTCCTTCCATGATTTTTTGAAGTCCTTTTGCAACTGGTTCAACTGCGTCCTTTTCAACTTCGAGTACGAGTTCATCATGAACCTGAAGAAGCATTGTTGCTGGCCAGTTGCTCGTTTTGAGCCATCCGTCGACATTCAACATTGCCTTCTTCATGATGTCAGCAGCAGTGCCTTGGATAGGCATATTAATTGCCATTCTTTCTGCCTGAGCTATAAGCATTGGAACTCCTGATTCAATTTCTGGTAAGTACCTCCTTCGCCCAAACAATGTTTCTACATATCCCTCGTTTCGAACAAACTCTTTTGTCTCATTTAGATAGACTTGAATGGGCTGATGAATCTCAAAATACCTTCGAATAAAGTCCTTTGCCTCACTAAACGATAATCCTGTTGAACGGGCGAGCGCTCTTGGTCCCATTCCGTATAACACACCAAAGTTGATTGCCTTTGCCGCACGTCTCTGATCTTTTGTAACATCTTCTTCTGAAACCTCCCAGACTTCTGCAGCTGTTCGCGTATGAATATCAGCACCTTCTTGAAAAGCTTTAATGAACGCCTGGTCCTTTGCAATAACCGCGGCTAAACGAAGCTCGATTTGTGAATAGTCCGCTGCAATCAAACGTTTTCCTTTAGGTGCAATGAAAGCTTTTCGAATCTCGCGACCCAAAGCTGTCTTGATAGGAATGTTTTGAAGATTTGGCTCAGATGATGACAATCTTCCTGTTGCTGCGACCGTCTGATTAAAGCTTGAATGAATTCTTCCGTCTTTTTTCACCAATTTCGGCAGAGTCTCTACGTATGTGGATTGCAACTTTGCAACCTCTCGATATTCTGCAATAAGCGGAACGATTTCATGTGTGTCCCAAAGTTTTTCTAGTTCTGATGCCGCAGTTGAGTATCCTTTCTTTGTTTTTTTAATTCGTTTCGTTGGTAACTCGAGCCTCTCAAAAAGAATGACCGCAAGTTGTGATGGGGAATTCACATTAAATGCCTCTCCCGCCAAATCAATAATTCTTTTTTCTAGTTTTTGAATTTGTTTTCTCAATTTCTTTTCAAATAACCCTAGCGACTCTTTGTCTAAAAGAATCCCTTCCTGCTCCATCTCGTAAAGCGTATGTAAAAGTGGCAGCTCTACTTGCTTGCAGATATCAAGCTGCTTTGTTTCTTCAAGTGACTCTTGAAGCAAGGGGTATAAATCAAGAAGCTGCTTAGTAAGCCTTCCTGCTCGCTGCGCATCCTTTTCTGAAGATATTGCAGCTGGAGGTGCAGCTACTTGCTCCTCGAGATTCTTGTGAACAATTGATTCTAGATCGTGTGCTCTTGATCCAGAGTGCAAAATATAAGACGCAATCTTTATATCAAAAATATTTTTTGATAGCGTCTGCTTTACCATATGCATGACTTGTTTTGCACCATGCATAACAACAACCTGAGACTCAGAAAGGATTTTGAAAGTCTCTTGAATTGTTTGATCATCCGGATACGAAATTATCGCAGTGCTTTTTGTGTCTGCGGCTGCAATATATGCAACACCTTGGCCAAATAGATCCTCTTCTTTCTTCATAACATGAAGCGACTGCAGGCTTTTGTCTTGTTTTTTTAAAGCTGAGAAAAATTCTTCTGGTTTTTTGTACTGAGCAACTTCGAATTTCTCTTTTTGTTTCAAAAGCGGTGGTGGTGGAACAGTCTGTTTGGTCGTGTCGTACTTTCGAAGCAAGGTTTTGAATTCGTAATCTCTATAAACCTGTACGACAGCACCTCGATCAATCTCAACAACCGCAGAACTAAACCTAAAACCGAGTGGTATATCTCGAACGATCGTTACAAGCCTCTTTGCAAGCATTGCGTTTTCTTTTTGTCCATCTAGCTTTTTTGCAAATTTTGCTTCTACCTCTCCTTTCGCAAGTGCTTTGAATACATCGTTTATATCTCCATGCCTATGTAGTAGAAGAGTCGCTGTTTTATCACCGACACCTTTTACACCAGCAATGTTGTCAGACGAATCGCCCTTAAAAGACTTAAAATCAATCAATTGATCAGGATGTAGATCATAACGTTCTTTGACCGCATCAATGTCATAACGTTTTGTTTGCGTCACTCCTTTTTGAAAGAAGAGAACATGTGTATCGTCTGAAACCAACTGAAGCGCATCAAGATCGCCTGTTACTATTAATGAAAAGATATCCTTTTTTGATGCGTTCTTGCTCAGCGTTCCTATAATGTCGTCTGCTTCAAAACCCTCTGCCTCGATAGATGGAATATTAAACTTCTCTAACATCTCTTGGATCATCGGTATTTGATCATAAAGCTCCTGCTCCTTTTTTTCACGATGAGCTTTATAGTTTTCGTCTATCTCATTTCGAAAGGTTCCGCTCGGAAGATCCCAAGCCACCGCCATGTATTTTGGCTTGTACTCCTCTAGTATTCTTTCTGTCACCATAGCGAATCCGTAAACAGCATTTACAACCAAACCCTCGTTTGTGGTGAGGGGAGGAATCGCATGATACGAACGGTGAAGAAGTGAGTTTCCATCAAGAAGAATGATGGTTTCTTTGGTATTTTTCATGCCGCTAGTTTAGCATAGTTGCCAAATACCTTGGCAAAACTGAATTTCTGTGTAATGTGAGTGATACGCGGCACTTTGCCACAGCAATGGGAGGTATCATTGCCAATCTTTTTGACACTGTCTGTGTACTACGCAGCCCTGCACTTTATCGGGGATTTTCCCTGCCAGAGCACATGGATGATTCAGGAAAAAGGTCGGCGGTGGGAGGTATTAGCGTATCATTGCTTGGTTTACACCTCGGTGTTTGCTCTTGCAGATCTCCACCCCAACCTATCAATCGGTCCGATAGCATTACTAGTGATCTTCTCTAGCCACATGCTGATCGACGCAGCCAAATCACGGTGGAAAATAGTGAAGGAGATCTGGATCGACCAGCTTCTTCACCTCAGCGTGCTTGCGCTCTTGCAACTCGCTGGCATCCTCTAGGACCTGTCCTCTTTTAGGACGGGTTTTTCAATTGAAAAACCGCAACGTCCGAAAACGTTACGGTTGAGGTGGTGCGTGATGACCGCGATTCAGAATGAACCGGGACTTCGTGCACCGGAGTGGATCAGGCCGCGTGGGCGATCTGTCCGTCGAAGGCCGCGCGCGCCATGATGCGCACGTTGCCGCTCACCTGCGCGTCGTCCTCGACGTAGTCGTCGAAGTCGCCGGTCTGCAGGCGCTTGATGCCACCGTTGCTGTCGACGGCCGTGACCGTGTCGCGCGTGATGCGCACCACGGGAGCGGCGGTCTTGGGCAAGTCGGTGGCCCACTTGGTCATGGTGACCAGCGCGAAGGTGTACTTGGACGCGTCGTCACCCTTCTTGTTCCAGGCCACGTTGGCCGGGACCAGGTCGGGATTGCCGTCCTCGCCGATGGTCGTGAAGACCACGGTCGGCGTGTCACCCACGGAGAGGCTGATCTCCATGATCTTGCCGCCGTCGAACTGGTACTCGTTCCAGGTCGGGATGGCGGCGGTCTCGAAGTAATCGACGATCTGATCGACGTGCAGGGCGGCGACGTTGCGGGTCCCGTACTGCGCGGCGATGAGGGTGTCGTACTGCGAGGTCGCAAAGCGCACGTTGCCGTCCAGGACCTGGTCGATGACCTGGAAGGGGTTCTTGGCACCCCGCTGGCTGGCGATGAGTACGCGGTTCGTGGTCGAGCGCCCGATCAGGAGCATGACGTTGGTCTCGACCTTCGTGCCGAGGACCTTGCCACCCTTGAAGAGCGTGTTGAACAGCTTGCCGAGCGCCTTGGCCATGATGCCGTTGGGGTTGAAGCCCTCGTCGAAGGCGGCGACGTTCACGCCGTCGTCCATCGTCGCGATCATGTGGCCATAGGCGTACTTGCCGATCGTCAGCTCCGCCGTCTGCTTCTTGGTCAGCGTGACGCTGGGGCTGGCGAGAAGCACGAGATGCATCTTGCCGGAGGGGTTGATGCCGATCATCGCGATCTTGGCCGTGTCGAAGCCCAGCAGATCCACGAACGCGTTCAGCGCCTTGGTGAGGATCTTGTAGGGGCCGGTGATGCTCACCGCGCCGAACTTGGCCGTCTCGTTGCCGTCGTCCTGCTGCTCGTCCGTCTTGCCGAAGGTGTATCCGCGGGCCTGAATGCCCGGGATGAGGCTGGCGAACGCCAGAAGGATCGTGTAAAGCTTGCTCATTGGTCTGTACTCCCAGAACCTTTTGCCCAGAATGGGCGTTTGTGTACTCCAGCTATCCGGCTGGCCGGTTCTGCCCGAACTCATTTCGGGCAAGACGAGCGCAAGTGTACGTGTTATTTAAAATCATGTCAAGGATTTGTTTGGAAGATCTGAAAAACCTTATTTATTTCGACTTTTCAGCTTTTTTCTGCCCCTGGTACAAACAAAAATTTTTACAATGAACATTTTTTTCAATATGTTTCATTAGATTCGTTTTGACCTTTGTTTTCTCAATTCAATGAATTTGCCCTATACTTTCTTACAAAGGTGGGTTTTGGATCTGATCTAGGATTTGCCCAATTCCTCTTATGTAGGTCTTGATTCTATTAAAAAAATCCGCTATAGTGCGGATCGCATGGCGGCTATGGTGAAACGGTTATCACACCAGTTTGTGGTACTGGTATTACGGGTTCGATTCCCGTTAGCCGCCCCATCAAGAAACTCTTCTGAAAAAGGAGAGTTTTTTGATTGTGTGTTTATTTTTTATACCCATTCTTCTATTTACGGTTGACAAAATACTTTTTTTTACATACTATTATCAGTCTTCTGACTTGAAAGGAGGTGATTGCATGAAGACGACGAGTGCTGATTTCGACAAAGATGTTCGCGAGGGTGAAGGACTCATCTTGGTGAAGTTCGGTGCAACGTGGTGCGGACCCTGTCGAACGATTCTTCCCGTCCTGGAAAGGGTCGTGGAGGAGAATGACGGAGTTTCGCTTGTGAGTGTAGATATCGACGAATGCAGAGATCTTGCTGTCGAATTCTCCCTCACCTCTGTCCCCACCATCTTGTTCTTTCGAGACGGAGAGGTGGTCGGACAATCGATGGGATCTGTTTCCTACGCAAAGATGATGAGCCGACTCGCCCCTCATCTGAGCTAGTTGCTCTTCCGTGCTTCATAACCTGCTTTCTAACTGGTATGAAACACGGTTTTTTCATATATCGATATCCTATATACTTATTACATATGACATCACCTGAATTTGCACCGGACTTACATATTGTTCCCAACCCTGAAAACCCTGAATCTGAAGACAAGAAACAACAACAAAAGCCCTTGGAAAAACCTGCTGTTGAAACTCCGGATGACTTTTTAGAAAAAGGCCTTGTTAGCAATCAGGCTATTGCTGAAAAGCTTGTAAAAAAAGATTTGAATTTTACAGGAAAGCGAGAACCGTTAAGTGGTGGTTTTATGGGACCCATCCACCTTTTGGGTGCTGAAGATTCTTCTGGTAAACCTGTACACATCGTTGAAAAAACTTTTTCTTCTACTAGAGACACCTCGGCCGCCAGGCACAGAATCTATGATGACGGCATCTATAAATGGGAGCGCCCTGCTGATATCCAAGAGGCATCCACTGATGTGAGGCCACGCCTTGGAGAAGTTGATCTTGAAACTGGAGAACTTAAGAGAGTTGTTATTGATTACATTTACAATGAAGAACGCGCCCTCTCTGATCTTGAGGGTATTCCTGGTATTCCTGAATCTTTTGGTGCTGTCTATGAAGACAGAAAAGGCTCAATCCTTACTCAGCTTGTAGACGGTTTTGATCTTGGAGAAATTGAGTGGGGAGAGCAGGTGGTCGATGAGGATCAGATTAATTCTATCTACGACGGATTCCTAGAAACCTACAAAGCTGCTGCTGAAAAAGGATATGTATTTAACCATCCAGGAGGAGCGACAATCATGGTTGAGCAGGGGAGCATGCAGCCTTTTCTCATCGACTGGTACAACCATGCTGGTGGATCTATTGAAGAAGAAGGTCCGCTAAAGGAAAAGTTTGAAAAAGGCCTGCAGGAAATTGAGGATCGTAGAGCGTCCGCACTTTCTCATTACCAAAACCGTATAAATGACAGTAGGCAGAATGTCCTTGATCAATACAAATCCGCATAACAAGATGTAACAAAAAAACACCAGCATAAGCTGATGTTTTTTGACTGCCGCAATCGAAATATCAAAACAAATAAGGTAAACTGTAAATACAATTCTTCAGCTTTTTTATGAAAGAACTAAAAAGTTTGGGTGATATTCTTAATCTCCAGACACTTCTTAATACTTTTGCTTTCACTGATTGCTACTTATCTTGCACGTGAATACGAACTTACTGCTGATTTTCCACTCACCTTAATTAGTCTTGCGATTGTATTTCCGGTTGTCTTTTAGATTGGTGAAGCCTACAAACGAAGAGAGAAAGCACTTGATCAATATGGAGTAATGAAGGGGCTGGGACGTTCAATTTTTCTTGCCTCACGTGATTGGATTCGAGATGACTCAAAAGATGCAGATGACAAACTAAGAGTCATTCTTGGAAACATGTTCAAGGATACCACAAACTATTTTCACTATCACACAAAAAAGGAGGCCCTCGATCGAGAGCAGCATGTCTATGACGAATTCTCTAACCTTTCTCAGTTTATTGAAGGCATGCGAGACAGGGGTCTTTCTGGAAGTGAGGTTTCACGTGCGAACAGTCATCTAAGCAAGATGGTTACTGCCTTTGAAAAAATGAAACATATTTTTCAGTACCGAACACCTAGAACGCTTCGTGTATACAGCAAATTTTTCATCTACCTTCTCCCGGTTCTGTATGCGCCATATTTCGCATTTATCTCCTTGGAATATTCTGCTGGACTGGAATACATCATGCCGATCCTCTTTAGCGTAATCCTTGTGAGTCTTGATAACATTCAAGACCATCTGGAAAATCCGTACGACCAACACGGAGAAGATGATGTTACGTTTAACGGCGAGAAATTCGCGGACAATTTGTAATAATCTCAAAAACAAAAAACCGCCTCTCGTTAAAGAGGTGGTTTTTTGGTACCCCGGGCAGGAATCGAACCCGCAACCTTGAGGTTAGAACCCTCCTGCTCTATCCAATTGAGCTACCGGGGCATGTGGTACGTGTGGCCAAAGATAACGATTTTTTTGAAAAACGTCAATCGTTCTTTCTGCTTTTGTCGTGATACTTCTTGTGCACTGCCTTCATCTTTTTGTTTGTAATATGGGTATATACCTGTGTTGTTGTGATTGATTCATGTCCAAGCATGGACTGAACTGAACGAATATCAGCCCCAGACATCAAAAGATCTGTTGCAAATGTATGTCTAAGCGTGTGTGGTGTAATTTTTTTTGTTATTCCAGCTGCAATCGCGTATTTTTCTACCGTTCGTTGAATAGATCTTGGTGTAATGGCACCAGGCTCCCTGGAAAGCTTAGCTCGATCATGAGACACAAACATAAATGGGGAGGTGTCTTTACGTTTTGAGAGATAATTTTTGATTGCCTCTTTTGCAGACTGGGACAGAAATACAACACGCGGCTTGTCTCCCTTACCTCGAACCGTAAATTCATCACGTTTTAAATTCACTCTATCGATATGAAGAGAAGCTGCTTCTGAAACACGCATACCTGTTGAGAATAGTAGCTCCAATACAGCCTTGTCTCTAAGCGCAATCATTCCTTGAGCATAAAGAAGCGGGGCTTCAAGAAATCTTTTGAGTTCGTCTTCTTCTAAAAACTCAACTGAACGCTTTGATTGTTTTGCGAGCTCAATCTTGTCTGGTGAGAGAGACTTCACGTCACGCTTAGCTAGATAACGAAGAAAAGAACGCAGCGCAATTAGATGATAGTTCTGTGTTGTTTTTTTAAGAAGCTCGCCCCCTCTACCTTCAGCAAGCCTGTTAAGCCAAAGACGATATTTCCTCACAACTTCTTTTGTTATCTTTTCAGGCTCTGGATCCTTTGCCCACGAAGAAAACCTTCTTAGATAGAAATCATAATTCCTTATTGTCCTTGTTGACCTTCCTCTTTCTACTTCTAAATATTCAAGAAACTCTTTTATGTATTTGTTTGTTGTTTTCATACAATCACTTCACCTCACTATTATACGACACATCAAGTTTTGCTCCCATAGCGAAAGAGGGGGATATTTGCTATTCTAGTGATCAGTTATGAGGGGTTTCAATGTCTTTATCAACGCACTACTTTCACTGAGCCTTGTCTTCAGTTGTTTTTTTGCTTTTTCCCCACAGTGTGACGCTTTTTTCAATGACATAATGATATCAGGTGGTTCCTGTGCTGCAGAAAGCACATCAACACCAACGGCTTTTCAGCTTGATGACCAGCACGTTGCGATTTTACTCAAGATCACACTTGGTATTTCTGCGGTTCTTTTTCTTACCCTAGCTTTTACTTTTTCACGTGAGATTGGATTTAACATCAGACTGAGAAACACTCTGGTGCACCAACGTTTTTCTTACAGCCTAAAATTACTTAGACCTCAGATGTTAACGTCGAGCGGATAAACATTCACGATCGATTACTAGGTTCTATTGTACTAACAAATTTTTTTATTTTATGGATCAATCGCACACACCTAAAAAGGCAAAATCAATTTTTGATATCCTTCCAGCAAAACAGTCTTTCTGGCTTGGGTTTCTAACCGCTATTCTTTCTCTTGGTACGCTTGGATTCGTTATCCTTGGAAGCATGCTTCTTCAAGGTGGATCAATCAGCATCGCGGCTGGTGTTGGATCCGACTCCTACGCAGCTGCTCCTAGCGCAGCTGAAGCTGCTCCATCAGCAGTAGCTCAAGCACCAACACCAGAGCCTCCTGCTGGACCTCTTCCAGAGATCACAGACGAGGATCATCTAAAAGGTTCACCTGACGCAAAAATTACCATTGTTGAATATTCAGACTTTGAGTGTCCGTTCTGCAGCCGGTTCCATCCTACTGTACAGCAAGCACTTGATGAGTACCCTGACGATGTTAACTGGGTATTTCGGCACTTCCCACTTTCTTTCCATGCAAATGCAGAAAGTGCAGCTAATGCTTCTGAGTGCGCAGCAGAACAAGGAAAATTCTGGGAATTCGGTGATGAACTTTATGCCAATCAGACATCACTTAACACAGCAACTTACGAGAAAATCGCTGGCGACCTTGGAATCAACAATAGTCAGTTCCAAGACTGTATTTCAAGCAACAAGTACGCCGACAAAGTTCAAGCACAATCACAGGGTGGTGCTGGAGCAGGTGTAACTGGAACACCGGGTTCATTCATTGTTGGACCTGAAGGAGATGTCCTTCCAATTCGTGGAGCACTTCCTTACTCTTCTATAAAAGCAGGTATCGACCAGCTTCTTGGATAATCAAGAATATAAAAAACACACCCGATTGGGTGTGTTTTTTATTTTGATCGTATTTTATTTTGATCGTGCATGATACTTGCTAAGCATATTCACCCCAAGTGCTGTAAACGCAGCAACGATGAATGCCACAGGAAGTGGAGCAAAAAATAACACTGGCACAAGCAAAAGGAGCATGAGTACTCTACCAATACTTAATGCCATCTCCCTTATAACGGTGTATTCATCTACATAATGCCCGCTATCTGCAGCCTGTTCGTACATCATTGAGTCCATTGGAGTAATCATGAATATTGAACCCAAATTATGAAATGCGGAGGTTACAAAAACTGCAACAACAGAATCTACAAATGCTTTTGAAACCCAACCAAGCGCATATATTCCTGTTCCCCATTTTAAAAGACTCGCTTTCTTTAGAGTGTCTGATTTCTTTCCAACAAATAGCTCTAAAGAGAGAGCAATGACAACAATAATCCCTGAAACAATACCGACTTCCAGATAGTCACCTTTGAAAAGGGTAAACAAGAAAATTGGCCAGATCACTGAACCCACCATGTTTTCTCCTCCACGAGCCATCATTGAAAGAGACATCGGTAAATACTGCTTTGAAAACAACTTTTTAAACGTTTCTATGTATCCGAATTCATATGTCACTTTGAATGTAGGTAATTTCAAAAGTGGTAGTGCTGAAAGAGAAACGAGGATCATTCCAACCGCAAAGGCTGTTGAATATCCTGCTGTGGCAATTACGATTCCTGCAGCAACAGGACCAATTACGCCAACCACTTTTTGAATTGCGTAAAACAAACCTAATTGGGAACCTCTTTTCTTTTGATCTGAAAATTCAGCAAAATCGATATGAAATGGACTCCAATACATGGTGCTTAGAACCATCAAAAAGATAATTGCCATTGCTAGAATAAAGAACGGATGCACAGGAATTCCTTTTTCAAGCAGAAAAAACGACCCGTAGAATCCTGCAGCCCCTACTGTTCCTATTAACATGGACTTATTTAGTCCAATTTTACTGAATAACTTTGCTGCTGGTACAAAAAATGGCATCTTGAAACCAAAATCTATCGCATAGAAAAGGAGCACTGGGATTATATTCCTATCGAACATTTCAAAAAGAAAAATTGGCATGAAAATGCCGACGAATGTTCCTGCTGAGAAGGCAATCAATCTATTTAATGCCAATGTTGGGAGTGCTGTTAGGTGTGAAATCGAGAATCTGTGCGATTGGAATGGATGCGACTGCGCATGATGGCTTTTTCTCGTCATAGTTTGAGTATTATACCTTAGTCAATTACGGATGGAAAAAAACTTGACAACATGGCGTTTTATCCCTAAACTTCGCACATAATTTATCTCGAGGTCTCGGTTTGGGACTGAGCCCCCAGTACTTGGATCTTCGAAAAACAACTCACTATGCTCACACAGAAAAAGAAGCAGAACATCATCGCTAAATACCGCACACACGAATCTGACACAGGTTCCCCTCAAGTACAGGTTGCTATTTTGACCGCAGAAATTGAGGAGCTTACAAAGCACATGCGGGATCACAAAAAAGACTATTCATCACGTCGAGGACTCATTAAGAAAGTTAATGAACGTCGACGACTCCTCAAGTACCTTGAGAGAGAAGATGAAAAGGCATTTAAGAAAATTAAAGAGGCCCTTGGATTGAAATAATCCAGGTCCTTCTTTTTATCACGGGACTTTTTTTCAACCCGTACATTACAATCTTATGAAACATCCGAACCAGCGTGTTGGTATTTTTATCGATACGCAAAATATGTATTATTCCGCGCGATATCTTTTTAAGCGGAAAGTGAACTTTAAAAACATCATCGAAGATGGCTCTTCTGAGCGACAACTAATTCGTACCCTGGCTTATGTTGTTCGAACAAAGACCCAAGAAGAACAACCTTTTTTCGATGCGCTCATGAATCTTGGTATCGAGCTTCGTGAAAAGGACCTTCAGGAATTCCTTTCAGGACATAAAAAGGCTGACTGGGATGTTGGGCTAGCAATCGACGTTGTTCGCATGCTCGACATGCTTGATGTAGTTGTCCTCGTTACTGGAGACGGTGACTTCAAACCTCTTGTCGAGTTCTGCCAAAGCAGGGGGCGCGTTGTAGAACTGTTTGGCTTTGGTGAAACAACCTCTTCAATGCTGCTTGAGGTAGTGGACGACTACACAAACCTTTCAGATAACAAACGCAGGTATCTTATTGGGCCTGTTGCAAAAGACACGAAAACAAAACCTCCATCAAAGTCAAAAAAAGTTAAAGGCCCTGAACCAGAGTCAGACGAAGAAATTCCCGCACCAGATAGTTTTTTTATGAACATGGACGGGGAAGATGACCAAGAGGTTTCTAGAAAACGCCGACTTGAATTCTAAATCACTGCTCGTGATTGCTGATCATTAGAAAACTAGTGATCAGACATTAAGAGCATTGTCTCTTTCATTATTCACTCTCCTGCAAACTATAAGAACTCGAGACACCTCGACTTCTTGCGTGTCTGCAGGAGCCTGTTAACTCCGTATGTCAAAAACACAAACATTTACCACCCAATGGGGTGGAAAAGACCTCACGATTGAGGTCGGCAAGTATGCCGCACAAGCAGGAGGAGCCTGCACAGTTCAGTATGGGGACACAGTTGTTCTTGCAACTGCAACCATGAGTTCTTACCAACGAGAAGGACTTCATTTCTTCCCACTTATGGTGGACTTTGAAGAAAAGCTTTATGCAGCTGGTCGTATTAAAGGAAGTCGCTTCATGAAAAAGAGTGGACGCCCTACCGACGAGGCTGTTCTTACCGCTCGTTTCATTGACCGAGCACTTAGACCTCTCTTTGATTCACGTATCCGAAATGATATTCAGGTGATCGTATCTGTTCTATCTTTCGATGGAGAAAACGACCCTGATGTAATTGGGCTCGTTGCTGCTAGTTGCGCACTTCATATTAGTGATATTCCTTGGGCTGGTCCTATTGGATGTATCCGCGTAGGGCAAATTAATGACGAGTTCGTTATTAATCCAACATATGCTCAGCGTGAAGAGTCGATTATTGACCTTGGTTTTGCTGGTACATCAGAAAAAATCATCATGGTAGAAGCTGGAGCAAACGAAGCACCAACAAACACCGTACTTGAAGGATTCTGGCACGGACAAAGCCAGATGGACGCACCTGTAAAACTCATTGAAGAAGTTAGAGCAGCTGTTGGTAAAGAAAAACGAGACATGACCACTCCTCAAACAGAGGAAGGGAAAGAATTGGCTGCAAAGCAAAAAGAAATCGAAGCTCTTGCGAAGCCGTTTATCATCAAAAATGGTATTGCCTGTGAACCGGATCTTTTTCACCTGCACCTTTGCCCCTTCATCGATGTGAAATTCCACAATTTTTT
>PVBE010819343.1_pt1 | contig 20144 bp, 19 predicted proteins | sample 1631181 | NCBI WGS metagenome assembly PVBE01 (sample SAMN08397723, study PRJNA350692) | Marine metagenome, whole genome shotgun sequencing project. | isolation source: water | place: Pacific Ocean | collected 2012-04 | reverse complement strand
CAGAGGGTGCGCACCGCAACCAAAAGGGTCGAAACTGAGTGTAAAAGCCGCTATTGGTGGAGAGGGCGGGACTTGAACCCACAACCGACGGCTTATGAGTCCGTTGCTCTGCCGATTGAGCTACCTCGCCATTGGCTAAACCGCTGGGAGAGTATACCATTCCAGCAGTGGCACCTTAACCGTTACTGCGAATCATGATGAAAGAAGCACCGCTGCTGTCCTAGCGGTGCTTCTAGGTAGCGGGGGCAGGATTCGAACCTGCGACCTCCGGGTTATGAGCCCGACGAGCTGCCACTGCTCTACCCCGCAATGTTGTTGGCGCGAGTTTAGCACAGGTGTTGAGTTCCGTCAAATTTTGGCGCGGATTTGGGCGGCATCGTGTGTGCGTGGTATCATCTTCGGCGATATGCAAAAAGGCGACTATTCGGTTTCTCTCCCGGTCTTTAATGGCCCACTGGATTTGCTTCTCCGGCTGATTGAGCGTGAAGAACTGGACATCACTCGGGTGGCCCTCTCACAGGTTACCGATCAATACATTAAGCATATTTCCGGATTGAATGAGCGGCGCGTTGAGGGACTGGCCGATTTCCTTGTACTCGCAGCGCGACTTGTGCTGATAAAGTCGCGGGCGCTGCTGCCGCGGCCGCCGACGCTAGGGCCCGCGGAGCCTGACCCCGGTGAGGAATTGGCGCGCCAGCTCAGGACGTACAGAAGATTCAAATGGGCATCGCATATGTTCATGGAACGCCAGAGGGTGGGTGTGCGCACCTTTGTGCGTCTTGTCGGTCCGGCACGCGTGCGGCCGGCGCTAGATCTGTCGGATGTGTCTGTCCGTGATTTGGCCGCTGCTCTTTCGGCTGTGCTAGGCCGTTCGATTGAGAGACGAACGCGGGTATCAGAGGTAGTGGGCAGGCCGAGATTCTCGGTGCGGGGGCGGATAAAAGTGATTGCTCGGTCTCTGCGGCGGCGTCTGCAGACAAGCTTCTTTGGGCTGCTTGGCGGAGGACGCTCGCGCGGTGAAATCGTGGCCACTTTTCTTGCAATTCTGGAGTTGTCGCGGCGGAACATGGTGCAGGCGGTGCAGACTGAAACGTTTGGCGATATCGAAATCGTGCGTCAAGGTGATTGGCGTGAGAGTGAAGTTCATGGTATGGCGACTGAGCTGGATGGCGCCACGGCAGATGCCGAATGAGCATGCTGCGTCGTGCTCATGTGACCTGCTGATAGGAGTCCCAGGGACAATTAACAAGTTGCGCATCGACATTGTCTGGAGAGTGCATCGCGACCTAGTGCGTGGTGGAACCGCTACCGAAGCCACCGGCAGCCACGAGACGTGTGCCGAAACCAACCTCTCGTAGCCATGGGCCGCGATCGATACGCGAGTGCTTCTTCGGGAAACAAATTCAGAAATGCCCGCTATCTGACACTGAGTTCAGCGCATCCACCAAATTCGGATTCGATTTGGCGCCGTCGCGAGCTAACAGATACACTGTGATGTGTTCATCACGGGGGGCATCTGTGCGTCTCGTGCCATCGGGCAACATTGGAGCTCGTTTCTGCATCTACCCATCGGGTGCGTTCAGAACAAGTAGATGTGTTTCAGGCTTGACGCACAATATTCGGGGAAGAGTTCTTACCAGCAACAGGGACTGCAAGTGGAAAAGTGACGCGGCGGAAACTACGAAGAGGTTGGGCGAATATGTATTTTGAATCGGGAATGACCGATGGAGACAATGTCGCCACTAGTGATGACCGCGGCCGTTTCCAACTGATGACTATTCAGGTGAGTCCCGTTTCGAGAATGAAGGTCTTCCAGCCACCATACTCCGTCGCGGCGGGTAATCAGGGCGTGCTCCAGCGATACGGCGGGGTCTGGCAGAGCGATTACGTTGCTGCTCGCCCGCCCCAGGGAGGTGACCGGCATGAGCGTGTGAGATTGTTCGCTGCTGAGTTCCACCAATTCGCCGGCCGGTTCTGTGGTTAGGGCGATTAGGCGGCGCGTCGATTTGATGTCCTGCCAGAGCATCCACAATACCAGTCCGAGAAATCCGTATAGAGCGAGAAAGATCGGGATGCGTACTGCTTGGTACAGGCCAGCGAGGCTCATGGAATTTAGCTGTCTTGGTGCAACGGACGAGTGCGGTCGGCGAAAGGTTCTGGGTGGGGCTGCCGCCCGGTACCGCCCTGTACTTCGGCGAAAATGAGCTTTGCCGTGGCCAGTGAAATCACATCGCCGGCTTGCAGCGCTGCCTCGGAAATACGCTCGCCGTTCACGAAGGTACCGCTACTGGAGTTTAGGTCAAAAAGCACCCAGCGCTGCTGGCGGCGACGCAACTGGGCATGATTGCGAGAGACGCCGGCTTGCTCCAAGATAATGTCGTTTTCCACACTGCGCCCGAGCGTGAGCAGCGGCTTTGGCAGGGTGACCTCGCGGCGTCCGTCAATTATAAGATAGGCGTGTGCTGCAGCTGAATCGCGCGGAATATGGTGGTCTTGCAGTGACGTTATCTGACGGGTTGCTTCCGGGTCCGGCTGGGGAACATCAGTGCTGATGCGGAGTGAGTTTTGCGGGACTGTATCATCCGAAACCATGCTGACAGATGGCGGGACAACAAGAATCAAGTCTAACTGACGCGCGATTCGAAGCAGCTGGGCGGCCATTCGCTCGGGAAAGTCCGGCACGTTATGCAGAAGCGCTGTGACGTCGAGTGTATGCATACGCACTTCGTAGATGCTGGGGGCGGCTCGCCGGACTCTCCGCGTGGGTCTGGTGGACGCGCGGTTTTCCAGTGCACGAGCGAGCTCGTGTGCAACCGAGTGTGGATCGAGATGTTTCTGCCACAGGTTGACGAAATTGCGCTCTAGCAGATGTTCAATTTTTGCCTCAATGCGTTTAAGTGACGTACGCATGATTTCATTATACAGGCGTTTTCGTGCGCCGGTAGCAGTGATAAAATAATGGGCGTGACGAACAAAGCGCCCGGCAGGCAACTGGCATCCGGAAAGGGCATAAAGCTAACCACCCTGGCTTCGTGTGCCGGTTGAGCGGCTAAACTAGACCCTCAGGTGCTGGGGGAAATATTGAAGCCGTTGCGAGAGAGATATTCCGCTATGGCGCCGCCTGAGCTGTTGGCAGGCCTGATCGGGCCTGATGACGCCGCTGTCTTTCAGATAGATGACGAGAAGGCGCTTATTTTGACCACGGATTTCTTTCCGCCAGTGGTGGACGATCCATACCTGTATGGAGCTGTCGCCGCTGCAAATGCGCTTTCTGATGTTTACGCGATGGGCGGCGACGCACTCCTGGCGATTAATCTGGTAGGGTGGCCGGACAACGCAGACGAATCCACGCTCGGATCCGTGTTGCGCGGGGGAGCCGACAAGGTGAGCGAGGCCGGTGCGGTTTTAGCCGGGGGGCACACGCTTATTGATCACGAACCCAAGTATGGACTGGCGGTGACCGGTCTGGTGAAACCGGAGCGCTTGCTGCGCAAAGGTGGCGCGCTGCCGGGGGATGTCCTGGTGCTGACAAAGCCGCTGGGAAGCGGCACGATAACCACGGCGATAAAACGCGGAAGCGCTGCTGCTGTGCATGTGGAGAGATGCGTGGAAATTATGGCGACACTAAACCGTGGGGCAATGCAAGCGGCGCAAAGCATCCATCCGCAAGTGCACGCCGCTACTGATGTGACTGGCTTCGGCCTCCTTGGCCACGCGCATGAAATGTCAACTCAATCAGCGTGTGGCTTGCGAATTGCATGGCAACAATTGCGTTGGATGGAGGGCGCAGTGGAGTATGCGCTGGCAGAAATTTTCGCTGAGGGCGCAACTCGCAACGCCGACTATTATGGCGAGTGGCTGAGGTGTGAGCGCGGTCTCACGGAGTGGGAGCGCCGACTCCTGTTTGACCCGCAAACGTCAGGCGGGCTGTTGCTCGCGATTGCGGCGGAGAGTGTAGCGGATTTCCTGCGTGAGTTGGATGAGCGAGGGCAGAGAGGATTCGTTATAGGTGCAGCATCTGGAGGTCGCGCGGGAGAGATCACAGTTTATTGATTGGCGAGCGCACGGATTGGCGGAAGTGGTTCAGAACAGGCCCCAATCTCCACCGGCGCCCTCTTCCATCATCTCGGGTGTCCACATTTCAGTGCCCATCTCCACCGTGGTTGGCAAGGATGCTGTTTTCTCCGCAGTGGTGCGAACGGATTCCAGTAGGGCCGGGCCGTAGGGACAGAAAGGTGTGGTCAGGAGCATGAAAACAGTGACGCTTTCCGCATCTATTTGTATTTCGCGGATGAGGCCCAGTTCGACCACGCTCATCCCAAGCTCTGGATCCATTACGTCGCGGAGCGAATCGCGAATCGCGCTGACCTCAGGGTTTTCATTGGTGTATGCTGCGGGCGTGTCGGGCATGTTTCTTCTGGATGCGGGGCCAATTCGAACTGAGTGAGTCTATCACTGAGCGAATGATGTGTCAACAAATGTGTGTTCACACGGAAAAATTGATGACTTATGGATGAGCGGGACCCTTACCAGATCATTGATGTTGCGCCCGATACGGAATGGAGGGTTATCGAGGCGGCGTACAGAATGCTGATCAAACAGCGAGGAGATGAGAAGCCGTCAGCTGGTGAAAAAACTGCATTGACCGACTTAGAATGGGCCTATCGAGAGTTGAAAGACCCTGAGCTGCGCGTCGCTTATGCGCAGCGCAGCCGGGTCGCCCGCGGTGTGAGGAATGTTGCACTCACTTCAAATGCCGAGGTTCGCCGAGATTCGGTCTTGAGCCGACGCAGGAGCCTGATATCGGTCGGCGTCTCTACCGGTCTGTTTGTGGGTATGGTGGCTGCCGTTGGGTACGGATTGTATTTTGTTGGAGCGGTGCGGCGGCCTGCGGGCGTTGGTCAGATGATGGAGGCTGCGCCAACGCCCGTGGAGCACAAGCCAACGGGTCAGGTTTCCGATAAGCCGACTGAATACGAGGCGAACACACTTGGACACACTGCCACGGTGGAGGCACTGCATGCAACTGCCACTCGTGGGGCGCTGCTGGATTACACTGCAGGTCTCACTGCCACGGTAGAGGCGGCAAGAACGGCCCTGACGCCTACTCCGGTGGAACTACGAGCATGCCCGAATGTGGCATCGGTGAATGTTCGGACTGGCCCGGCGACAGCATTTCGGGCTATCGGATACATTTTGGATGGGGATTGTGTCACCCTTTCGGGCCGTAGTAACGATGGTGATTGGGTGGTCATAACCGATGCACCTCGGCCGTCATCGAATGGCGGTTGGATTGCAGTATCAGTGATGACAATCGAAGGTAACCTTAACGAACTAACTGAGATGGAGGTCGACTAGGTAGATCATTTCGGTTGCAGTTGTCACGAATAACAAAGACGGACGTCTAAAATATTGACGCCCGAATGGCTGAATGGTATAATTATGCCGCTCACAACAAAACACAGGAGTTGACCAACAATGGCATCAATGCTTGAGATTCAGAATGTCCAAGTATCAGTTGGGGACAAGGATATATTGCGTGGGGTTGACCTGAAAATAAAACAAGGTGAAATCCACGCCTTGATGGGCCCGAATGGTAGCGGAAAAAGCACGCTCGCGTACGCGCTCATGGGCCACCCTGGTTACAAAGTAACCGCCGGGCAGGTAACATTCAAGGGAATCGACGTGCTGGAACTTAGCCCAGATGAACGTGCGCGGATGGGCCTTTTTCTAGCCTTTCAATATCCGGTGGCAATCCCGGGAGTAACGGTAGCAAACTTTCTGCGCACCGCGATTAACTCACGCAGAAGAGCTGAAGACTCGAAAGACCGGGGCATTTCGATTCGGAAGTTCCGCAGCCTGCTAAAGGAGAAAATGGCGTCGCTGGGCATGTCGCAAGATGTGGCCGGCCGCTACCTGAATGATGGCTTCTCCGGCGGAGAGAAGAAGCGCGCCGAGATTCTGCAGCTGGCTACCCTCGAGCCTGATATCGCCATCCTAGACGAAACTGACTCGGGCCTCGATATTGATGCACTGAAGATTGTGGCCGGCGGGGTCAACCAGCTAGTCGGCCCCGACCTAGGCGTGCTGGTGATAACGCATTATCAACGCGTGCTGAGATACATTCAACCTGATCTCGTGCATGTGATGTTTGAAGGCCGCATTGTAGAATCTGGTGGTGCGGACTTGGCCCGGAAGCTCGAGGAGCACGGCTATGAGTGGGTGCGCGCTGCTCATGGAAAGGAAGTTGGCGCGTGATGGCTGCGCCCACGGATTGCACCCTAAAGATCTATGGGAGTTGAGATGTCTTCACGGGAAAAGGCCGTTGTAACTGAAATCAATGAGAGTTATACGGAAAAGTATGGCTTTCACGAGAAGGATACGTACACATTCAAGACGCGAAAGGGTATCGACCATGATGTCATTGACCAGATTTCCGACTTGAAGGGTGAGGCCGAATGGATGCGTCGATTCAGGCATCGTTCGCTCGATATTTTCTTGAGCAAACCTTTGCCTGAGTGGGGAGGAGATGTTGGTCAGATAGATTTCGACGACATCTATTATTACATCAAACCGCCGGATGAGGGGGCGCGGAGTTGGGACGACGTCTCTGATGAGGTGAAGAATACTTTCGACCGGCTAGGAATTCCAGAAGCGGAACAGCGCTTTCTCTCCGGTGTTGGCGCGCAGTACGATTCCGAGGTGGTGTATCACAATATTCAGAAGGACTTAGAATCTAAAGGCGTTATTTTCCTTAGCATGGATGACGGGCTTCGCGAGCACGAACCGCTGGTGAGGGAGCACTTTAGCACGCTCATTCCACCGACTGACAACAAATTCGCAGCGCTGAACTCCGCGGCGTGGTCAGGCGGTTCATTCATCTATGTGCCACCGGGCGTGCAAGTGGAAATGCCGCTTCAGGCATACTTTCGAATCAATTCCAGCAATGCTGGGCAATTTGAGCGAACACTCATCATAGTGGACGAAGGCGCTAGGGTGCATTATGTGGAAGGATGCACGGCGCCAACCTATGCTGCTGATTCTCTTCACGCCGCAGTAGTGGAAATAGTCGTGAAGAAGGGCGCCCGCTGTCGTTATACCACCATTCAGAACTGGTCGGCTAATGTGTATAACTTAGTGACGAAGCGGGCTGCCGCGTATCAAGATGCGGTGATGGAATGGGTGGACGGCAACCTTGGCTCCAAACTTACCATGAAATATCCGGCTGTGTACCTGCTGGAACCGGGCGCGCACGGGGAGGTTCTCTCCATAGCGTTTGCCGGCCCGGGACAGCATCAGGATGCTGGGGCGAAGATTGTGCACGGCGCGCCAAAAACGACATCGAAAATCATTTCGAAATCGATCTCGAGGGGCGGCGGACGTGCGACGTACCGAGGATTGTTGAAGGTGTACGAAGGTTGCAGCGGGGCGCGGTCGAATGTGGTGTGTGACGCGCTCTTGATTGACGACCAATCTCGTTCGGACACATACCCGTACATTGAGATTGACGAAGAAGACGTTTCGGTAGGGCATGAGGCATCCGTCTCCAAGGTTGGCGAGGACCAGCTTTTTTACTTAATGAGCCGCGGTCTCTCCGAGGAGGAGGCTTCATCGATGGTGGTGTCCGGCTTCATCGAGCCGTTGGTAAAAGAACTTCCGATGGAATATGCGATTGAGATGAACAGGCTGATTCAGCTGCAAATGGAGGGTTCGATTGGCTGACGTGGCAAGCAAGGCGAAAAATAAGATGTTGAAGGGGCGCGGTCATGCTCTTACCAAGCCCCGTTTTGCTGGATGGTGCCGGTAAAGCCAACTGCGAGATGACTAAAGCTAAGAGAACTGAAATCAGGACGCAAGAGGCGCAGGGCGCTGGAGTGGACCTGCCGTTGGTGAAAGCTGACATCCAAAGGCTTTCGCAGGTGCTGCATGATGGCGAATGGTACGCTGCTGAGCGTATGCGGGCATGGCGGGCATATCAAGGGATGCCGATGCCGACGCGTGAAGACGAGGCATGGCGCAGGACAGACATACGGGCGCTCAGGTGGAACGAAGTGGTGCCAGATACGCTACTAGGGAATGTGTCGCGGTCCGGATCAAACGGGCGCGTTCCTGCTCGCCTTAAGAAACCTCTAGTGGGTAGAAAGCAAGGTGGTCAAGTTATTGTTGCTAATGGGCAAATTGTGGAGCGTACTCTGGATGATGAGGCGGCCGAGCAGGGCGTGCTATTCACGGATTTTCTCGCTGCTACTCGCACTCACCCAGAGCAGGTTGCGCGTCATGTCGGCAAACTGGTTCCGTCCCGGGACGGTAAACACGCTGCCATGGCTGCGGCGCTCGCGGACCAGGGTGTGTTTGTGCTGGTGCCGGCAGGGGTCGTGCTTCAGCGACCGCTCCATTCGGTGCTGTGGGCCAATGGCCTTGCCCAGTTTTCGCGCGTCGTCGTGATAGTAGAGCAAGGAGCATCACTCACATTTGTGCATGAATTGTGCTCAAGAGCGATGAAAAAAGAGCAGCTGCACGCGGGCACTGTGGAGGTTTTTGTTGGGGATGGCGCGGAACTCACTTTTATAGAGCTGCAAACGCTTGGTGACAATTGCTGGCATTTTTCGCATGAGAGAACGAGAGTTGGGGCTGAGGGCAACTTGGATTGGATTTTCGGGTCTGTTGGAAGTAAATTGACTAAGGCCTTTCTTGACCTGAACCTTGCGGGTAGAGGCGCGCGAGGACGTATGTCGGGGTTTTATTTTACGGCCGGAAATCAGCATTTGGACCACGACACTCAGCAAAACCATCTAGCGGAGGGGCAGACGAGTGATCTACTTTTCAAAGGAGCTTTGCGTGATCAAAGCCGCTCTGTCTGGCAGGGCATGATTAATGTCGCGCCAGGTGCGCAAAAAGCGGACGGGTTTCAAGCCAATCGTAATCTGCTGCTTAGCAGCGAGGCGAGAGCTGATTCGATTCCTGGGCTCGAAATACAGGCGGATGATGTTCGCTGCACCCACGCTGCGACAGTTGGAAAACTCGAGGACGAGTACCTGTTTTATCTCATGTCGCGAGGCATGACATACAATGACGCGCGAAAATTAATTGTAGACGGGTTCTTTGATCCGATCATGCAGCGCATCCCTTTCGAGGGTGTGCGCGGTCGACTCAAGGACACCGTCATAGAGAAGATGGCTGCCTAAGGCGCATGAGCCCCATATAGAGACTGCTTAAAAAGAACTCATGTTGAACAAAGAGATTGTGGCACAGGCCACGTCGTTGGATAGTGCGAGCATACGCTTGGAATTCCCAGTGCTGAATCGGAAAGTGCACAACGGTGTTCCACTTGTGTATCTTGACTCTGCGGCGACATCACAGAAGCCCAGACAGGTACTGCAAAAAATGGAACACTTTTATCGCGACTACAACGCGAACGTGCATCGTGGTATCCATACTTTGGCCGAGGAGGCAACCGTTCAATACGAGGGTGCGCGTGAGCGCATTGCCAACTTCATCAATGCGGAGGACGCTCGAGAAGTCGTCTTTACGGGGAATGCCACAGAGGCGATAAACCTGGTAGCACAATCATGGGGCCGAGCCAATTTGCAAAAAGGAGACAGAATCGTCTTGACAGAAATGGAGCACCACGCCAATCTTGTGCCATGGCAAATGGTCGCGAATGAAAAGGGTTCGCATATCGACATCATCCCCGTGACGGACGACGGAGAGCTTGACCAATCTGAGTTTGACAAACTACTGCGTAACGATCCGAAGGCGGTGTGCATTACGCATGTTTCCAATGTGTTGGGTACTGTAAACCCCCTCGCGCAGATTGCCGAAAAAGCGCGGTCGGTGGGTGCTATGACGGTGGTGGACGGGGCGCAGTCCGCGCCACACCTACCGGTAGATGTGCAGGCGCTTGGCGCAGACTTTTTTGCATTCTCTGGGCATAAAATGTGTGGACCTACCGGCGTGGGTGTGCTGTGGGGGCGGTCTGAGCTTTTACAATCGATGCCACCATTTCTTGGGGGAGGTGACATGATAAAGCGCGTGTACCTGCGTGATTTCGAGCCGAATGAAATACCCTACAAATTCGAGGCTGGGACGCCGCCAATTGGGGAAGCGATTGGTCTGGGCGCAGCGGTTCATTTTCTCACCGAAGTTGGCATGGAAGCCATCTGGAAGCACGAGCAATGGCTTATTGAATACGCGCTTGAGCGACTGCAGGCCGTTCCTGGAATCAACGTTTACGGTCAGACTGCCGGGGAGCGGGGCGGTGTGGCGGCATTCACCTTAGATGGCGTTCACCCACACGATGTTGCTCAGGTGCTCGATGCTCATGGCGTTGCGGTTCGGGCGGGCCACCATTGCGCCATGCCGTTGCACGACCGGTTTGATCTGGTAGCAACGGCGCGAGCATCTTTTTATTTGTACAATACGCGTGACGAGGTAGATGAGCTCATCGGCGGGCTTTACAAAGTGAAAGATCTGTTCGGATAAATGGGATTGCTACTATGCACGATATGTATCGGGAGTTTATCCTAGACCACTACAAGAACCCTCGTTTTCACGGCGTACTGGACAACGCGGACATAACCTACGAGGATGATAATCCGCTCTGCGGGGATGTAATTCGCATTGACCTGCGCGTGAATGGGGACAACCGCGTGGTTGATGCAGCCTTCTCGGGCCAAGGGTGTGCTATTTCGCAGGCATCCGCCTCGATGCTGATGGAGGAGATTCAAGGAAAAACTCTGGATGAAATCAAAGAGTACACGCGCGATGATATCCTCGAAATGCTTGGAATCGAGTTGGGGCCCGTGCGCTTGAAATGTGCGATGCTGGCGCTTAAAGTACTCAAGGTGGGCGCATACGGCGTGCAGGAATGGGTGGAGGACTGATGATGACATCGCAGTCTGTCTGCGCAGACCTGCGGGTGAGAGTTGTCGGAATGAAGGGTCGGGGTTGAGGGAGTAGTGCGCTTCACGCTTGCAACAACTGGGGAGTTGGCGCCTGGAGAGCGAAAACCTTTCGAGCTCGATGGGCGTCGAATTGTGCTTTTCAACATCGCTGGGGAATATTACTGCATCGCGGATGTTTGCTCGCATGATGGCGGCCCAGTCGCGGAGGGCGAGTGCGATGGCTTTGAGATCGAATGCCCTCGGCATGGAGCTCGCTTCGACGTGCGCGATGGAAAAGTGCTGTCGTTCCCGGCGATAAGGGACATTCCCGCATACCCGGTCTCTGTGGTTGACCAGAAGGTTCGGATTGACATTGACGAGAGTTGAATTTGTTCTCGTCGACTCCGTATACCAATGGTTCCGACTTAACGAACAACCAGAAACTCTAAAGGGCTAACGTGCGCTCGTAAACCGAGCGGGTGGCTTGGGCTGCCGAATTCCAGGTGAAGGCAGCGGCCCGACTGCGGCCGCGCGCTGCCAGCTGTCGGCACATGTCCTCATGGCGGAGCAGTCGCGTTATCTCTTTTTTCCACGTGCTTGCGTTCTCGGGCTCGCAAAGAATGACTGCGTCTCCGACGACTTCAGGCAGGCTGGAAGAGTTGGAACACACTACCGGGGTTCCGCAGGCCATGGCCTCTAATGGCGGAAGCCCAAAACCCTCATAAAGTGATGGAAAGGCAAATACTGTTGCGGCGGAAAGCAAGGCAGGCAGGTCGGTTTCAGGGACTTTGCCCAACAAGCGCACATTATGCCGGACGGGGGAGTTTTGGAGCTCATCAATAAAGCCGCGATACAGCCAGCCGCGATTGCCCGCCAGCACAAGTGCGACGTGTGGGTGAAGGTGGTGGAGCATTTCAAAGGCTCGCAGGAGCGTGGCATGGTTTTTTCGTGGCTCGATGGTGCTGACGCAAAGGATGAAGGTTTTGGGCAGGCCGTAGGCAGCGCGCACGGCGGCAAGGTGTTTCTCGTTTGTCACCGGGCGGAAAGAGGGCGAGATGCCTTCTGGTATGACGGTAATGCTTTCGGGATTTATCCCGAGCAAAGCAACCGCATCGTTTTTCGTGTTCTCGGAAACGGCAATGATGGCATCAGCGCGCTGCAGGAATCGCGGAAACATTTGGCGGAGGAATATGCGATTAAGCGGGCGGTGGTATTGGGGTAAGAGCAATGGTATCAAGTCGTGCAAAGTGAAGACGGTGCGGACGCGGCGAAACCGGGGAAGCAAGTGGCCAGTGCTGTGGTATAGCGCGACGCCACTGAAAGAGGCGTCCATGCGCGGCCCGCCAAAGTGAGTTAACGCGGTGCGCAGGCGCCAGGGTTTGTTGGAAAGCGTAAAGGAGTACTGGGGCATTTCCCTTAGTGGCGCCGGCACGTTGGCAGTCGCGCAGTTGTTGTAGGCGATGGCATAGTCTCCGCCGGGATTCGTGCTGAGGAGCCCGCCTATCAATCCCAACGCGTAGCGTCCCATCCCAGCCTGGCGCTGCAAGACAGGGGAGGCTTCGATGCATATTCTTGTGCTCATTCTAAGACTGACCTACCAGATCCTGGATTTGGGCAGTGACGCGGCTGATGTCGGCGTGATTGCGATCGGTGCCGTTAATAACGATGTCGGCGAATTCACACCCGGGTTTGACGAATCGGATGTGGCCGGGCCGGACGGTGGCAAGATACTGATGCAAGACTGACTCAACTGTGCGCCCACGTGTGCACCCACGTTTGGCGACATCTCGTTGGAGTCGGCGCGTCAGGTGTATGTCCGGGTCTGTGCGAACGTATATTTTCATGTCTAACATTGTGCGCAGTGCTGCCACGGCGTAAATGAGGATGCCCTCAAGGATGATGATTTCCCTGGGCTGCGCCAACGCGGGGGTGGCAACGCGTACATGGCGTGCAAAGTCGTAAGATGGGATGGCGGCTGGCTGCCCACGCCTGAGGGCCATGAGATGGTCTATGAGTAACTCTGTCTCGAGCGCATCAGGGTGGTCGTAATTGACTGATGCGCGCTCGGCAGCAGTGAGGTGGGAGAGATCAGTGTAATAAGAATCGTGCTGTATGCTCGCAACGAGGTGAGACCCCAACTGTTCAATTAACGCTTGCACCAGCGTGGTTTTGCCGGAGCAGCTACCGCCGGAGACGCCGACGAAAAGGGGTGTTTTGCGTATGGTTGGCATGTGTGGCACGGGTTTAGGGCTGCACGCGGCGGCCGTGTCTCCACGTGTACACGCTTAATTGCGGCGTAGTCCATTCGCCGGTTTCATCGAAATTGACGTAGCCTGAAACACCGTAGAAATCTGTTTGGGTGAGCGCATCGGCGACATATGTGGCGGTGGGCACGGCAGCTGCCGACAGGGCTGTGAGCAGCACGTGGGTAGCTTCATATGCATGTAGAGATACCCATCCCACGGATTCATCGGGGAAGGCAGCGCGGTGATTAGCGACAAACATGGATGCTTCCGTGACAGCGGGCGGGTGCGGTCTGGGGGTAACAAAGTGACTCCCGTCAGCGTTGTTCCCGGCAAGGCGGGCGAATTCTCGGAGCGACCAGAGGGGGCCTCCGACAATCGCCGCACTGAGATTATCAGAGTGTCCAATCGCCAGTAATTCCGCACCGGTCACGACGTCGCAAAGGCATATGGCTGGCAGATCATACTGCGTGGCAGCTTCTTCCATTGCGGTGGCGAGTCCTTCTGTTGTCGGATAAAGCCGGAAGAATGTGCGCCCGCCGTTTTCCGGAGCAGGTGGCGCGGCGCTGGTGGCTAGAATGGGTAGGTTGGCGCGGGCATAGATCGGGGCGGCTGCGGTGGTGCCACTGTCCAACCAGTGGCCGATAACCGCCACTACGGCTGTATCGGTAAGCATCCTGTTCGCCTGCTCGATGGCAGTGTCGGGGTCGCCGGCGTCGTCAAGAGCCAGTAGTACCACTGGGTGCCCACGGATGCCGCCAGCTGCGTTGAATTCGGAAAGCGCCAGACGAGCGCCGTGAAAAGCCTGATACCCGATTTCGCGATAGCGACCTGAAAACGGGGCAACCAATCCGATCTTGATTGTTGCGGGCGCGCTGGGAAGACATGCGGTCAAGCAGAGCATAATAGCTGCGATGCTAATGGGCCGCGGCCAATCTTCACGTAACGGGTGTGCGGTAATAATCGTCAAGGTTCGCATTGCCATAGCAGATGTTCGCGGTATGTGCGCGAAAAATTATGACGCCCGCTCCCGTCGCACACAGCTCGAAAATACAGGAATTCGGTGGGGGCGGGATTGCCGACGCTCTCGAGGATGCTTGCGCCTGGGCTGGCGATAGGTCCGGGCGGCAGTCCGGGTGGCAAATACGTGTTGTATGGGTGCTCTACCAAACGGGGGTCGATGGAAATCGGCGGCCACCAGTCTGTTGGTGTGGCCAGCGCGTATTGTACGGTTGGGTCGGCGGCCAGCGGCATCCCTAGGGCGAGCCTATTTAGGAAGACGCCCGCAATGAGGGGCGCTTCGCTTTCGCGCATCGTCTCACGCTGTACTATCGATGCCAGCGTAACGAACTGATGCAGAGATAAGTTACGGTTATTGGCGAGACGGCTCAGGTGTTTGGATTCTCGGTCGAATGCTGACAACATCATGCTGAGCACTTCGGGCGCAGTGGAGCGCGGCGCCAGAACGTAGTCGCCGGGATACAGAAGGCCCTCGAGGGTGGCGTCAGGAGGCAACGTCGAGAGAAACGAATAATCTCCCGGTAATGGCAGTTCGCGTGCACCTAGCGTCAAAAACGTGTTGCGGTCAACGGCGAGGTGTGGGTGCTGCGAGAGAGCGTCGGCTGCTTGCTCCAGACGCCAGCCGGCCCACATGTGGAAACGAACTTCGGAGGGCATTGCGTCGGTGAGCGCAGCGGCGACATCGATAGTCGTCATGGACGGGTGAAACTGAAAAAAGCCGGCTTCAATCTGCGAGTCCAATCCTTTGTAGACAAGGTAATCTCGGAGAAGGCGCGCATCGGGCACAATGCTCCGTGCTGCCAGGCGTTGGCTGACGGCGCTCGCCGACTCACCCGGCGCGACAAAAAAATCTCCTGTCTTGAAGTTTCCTCTATGGGTGGTTGTTAGCATCTCTACATTACGGCCAAGCCGCGCGCGCAGCCAGTATGCATCCAGCATGGACACCTGCGGATGGGGAGATCCCAGCGGGGAGACAGGAATGGCGAGGCGGATCCAGGCGTAGGCAAGCAATACCAGCAGCCCTAGCGCCGTGAGTCCGGAGAGCGCGTGACGCCCGCGAGCAACGCTCTTAACTTTCAGGTGGCGAGTCGTTTTGCGAGGCATGGGCGTCCAGATAATCCTGCAGTATGACGGCTGCCGCGATTGAGTGTATCGAGTGGTTCCGCCTTCTAGACTGATGCGATGATATTTGTGTTGCGCGGGTGGTGGAATCCGATTCGTCCCAATACTGTACGGGTAGCGTAGTGCATTGCTTTAGGGCAGCGGTGAAGCGGCGAACGCGGCGAGCTGCCTTGCCCAGGTCGCCGGCGGCATCGGTTGGTGTGCCCACCACAATGGCGGCTACGCCCTCCTGTTTGGCGGTGTTGGCGACGAAGGCCGCATCGCTCCAGCGTGACACATGGGCGTGCTCCGGCAAAGGGCGCGCCACTATCCCTTCCTGATCGCTGAGCGCGAGGCCGAGGTGGATTTCGCCGTGGTCAACCGCCAATATTCTCATTGGAAGGGATAGTAAGTGGGGCACTGAACGTGATGTTGGTGCGCCACGCTAGCCACGGCGTGCGAGAGCTCCAGCGTGGGCGCACGACTATGGTGGGTGGATTGGAAAGCGGGAAGTTGTCCATGAGAATTCCAGGAGCTTCTGCAACAGGTAGCCAGCGGACTACCTCCTTGACAATGGCTGGATCGATGCTGGGCAAGACATTACCTCTCGCGGTCACGGAAAACGAGATTTCGCCGGATTGATCTCCCCTAATTGAAGTGGAGCGCGAATAACTGACTGTGTCGTCCTGTAGGGTCATCTTGGGCCCAATGCGGCGTTCTAGCGCGTGGAAGCCCGCCTGATAAGCATCGTGTTCATTTGCCACGGAAGCGGTCACCGTGGCACGCATTTCTAGCGTTAGCGTATCGGTGTGTTCGCCGATGAAATGGCTGTAATTGGTATCGGTGACGCTTTGTACTTTGGCGGTGGCCAATGATGCAAACTGGTGCGGCGCCAGGCCGGCGACAATAGCCGCGTACCCCTGATGGCGTAACTGCGTGAGTAAAGCTTGATATGCACGGGAACGATCGGCGGTCGTGACTGAAGGCAAGGTGATGGTTTCGCCCCCGGTGGTGGGCTGCCGGTTTGTAACCGCTACATGCTGATGCAACGGTCCCTCTACGCGGTTGATCAAGGCTGTTTTCACGTTTCCGCTAGGTCCGGCCGATACGGCCTGCACGGAGGCGGTCGCAATCATTCCGCGATTAGGTTCCAGAAGTACATCGTTCTGTGTAACAAAGCGGACGGGTTCGCCATCGCTGGTGCGTACAGCAGTGCCGACGGGTATACGGATTTGCTGCGTGGTCAGGTTTGTAAAGACAACAGTGCCCTGGGCGGATTTCGTCGAAAGATCTGCGCTACCCGTGGTGGTGATTTCGATTTCAGCGGCAATCTCCGCGCTTTGGGTGAGTGCGGGGATGCGAGCATTGAGGTAGTCCGCTGCGGTGATGTCGGGGTCACCGGAAACTTCCAGTTGAATGGTGAGATGCTGGTCAATTGGAGTAAGCGCGACTTCCGCACTGGGTAGCGTGAGCATCAACATGGTTGCAGCCGCCATCAAGCCCAGCGCAGTGAAGAAGCCGCCCCGAACCATATGCCAGCGTGAGGGGCGAGAGGAATCCGGAGGACGCACGAGCTGCGCTCTAGCGTCCTCCGGGTTGGGTGGGGCGTTCGGCGGCTTGCTAAACATCGGGCGGAGTGAGCGACGGGAGCGCCAGATGAAGAGATGAGCGTCGTCGACCGAATCGAAAATCGGAAGATCCAACTCTCTGGCGTTGTCCACAATCTGGTCATCTGCTGTAACTAGGCCAAGGTGTGCGCCCAAACGGGAGGCATGACGATGCATCAGAATAAGGTCCAACAGGCGTGAGAGCGGTCGGAGCTGGCCGCGCGCGAATGTGGGCCACACCAGCAAAATGCGGTCCACCCGCGCCCGCCCCATTTTGTCGCGGGCAGAGTGGTGATCGTCGTGGGGCTCTAGATGGACGACCTGTTCGCGCAAAGGTTATTTGGGCCTCGCCAATGCCTTAGCCACCATCTCTTCCACTCCGGCTAGGGCCGCATCGAGGCGTTCAGGGTGTTTTCCGCCGCCCTGAGCGAGAGTGGGTTTTCCACCACCGTGACCACCCACACGCCTCGAGAGGGCTGCGGCCAACTGGTCGGCAACTAATCCGCGATCGAGAAGGTCTTTGCTCACGCGTACCACCAGGCTGACACGCGATTTGATTTGCGCACCGATGACGATAACTCCGCCGGGATGGATGCGCCCGTACCAATCGGTCATTTTTCGTAGCAGGGCAGGGTTCGGGACATCGACCCTCGCCGCAAGAATGGGAACCCCGAGCACCTCTTTGACTCCTGCAAGCGCATCCTCAAAACGGCTGCGCGCGATGTTCATATCACTGTCGGCATGCGCCCTCTCCGCGGCGGTTTGCGCGCTGAGCAAGTCATCTATTTTGCCCGGTAAGTCATGGACGTCTACGCGCAATATTGCGGAAACATCCCAGAGGACGTCGAGATGGTTTTCGATATACTCGAGGGCGGCGCGGCCGGTGAGCGCCTCGACGCGGCGGATGCCGGCCGCGACGGAGGCTTCTGATGTGATAATGAAAAAGCCCACATCCGCCGTGTGGGTGACGTGCGTGCCGCCGCACAGCTCCAACGAGCAAATGGTATCGGCCGCGCCAATCTGCACGGTACGTACGATTTCGCCGTACTTCTCTCCAAATAGCGCAGTGGCGCCGCGCGCTAGGGCCTCGTCGTGGTGTTCATGAGAGATGATAACCGGATGGTTTTCTAGTATGGCTTGATTGACAGAGTGAGCCAATTGGGCCAGCTCGGTTCGGGTGAGCGCCGCATCGTGCGTGAAATCGAAGCGCAGGCGCTCCGGCGCAACCAGCGAGCCGGCCTGACGGACATGTTCGCCGACAAGGTTTCGCAGCTCGCGGTGCAGCAGGTGGTTGGCAGTGTGGTTTCGCATGGCGTCACGCCGACGCAGAGCGTCTACTGCGGCGATGGCGCGGTCACCTTCGCACGGTGACCCGTCGGTCACATCGCCAAAGTGCACCAGCAGTCCGGCCACCGGGCACATAATCTCGGTGACCGTTGCCTTCCAACTTCCGTCAGTCGCCGTCATGGAGCCGGTGTCGCCCACTTGACCACCGCTTTCGACGTAAAACGGAGTGGAGGCAATGACCAGGCCTATGCGGTCGCCGGGTTTTGCCTTCTCCATCGGTTCGCCTTCCGGGGTTAGCAGTGCCAGTATATGCGTATCCACTTCCGTCTGCCCGTAAGGATTGTGTTCAACTCCATGCACGCTGATTCTCTGGTCGGATTGCAGGTCGCCTTTGACCTTGCGGAAGGTTTCTGCTTCAGCGGTGCTGACGTCGCCCATCGATTTTCCTGCACCGGATGCAACGCGATGGCTTTCGAGGGCACTTTGAAAAGCGGCATGATCCACTTCAAGGCAGTCTTCACGGGCAACGTCACGAGAGATTTCGAGCGGCAATCCGTAAGTTGCGTAAAGATTGAAGGTCTCGGCCCCCGAGAGTATCTTTCGGCCAGAAGCACGAGCGGTGTCTATCAAGCCTGCAAGGTGTGCTAACCCGGTGTCTACAGTTCGCCGGAAGCGGGTCTCTTCGTTAGTGAGCGTCTTGGCGATGGTGTCGCGGTGCAGTTCCAGCTCGGGGTACGCGCCGGCGTAAGTTTGAATCACGGTGTCAACAATCTGCGCTAGAAATGGGTCAAGCAGACCGATCTCTGTGCCAAAGCGGGCTGCGCGCCGGATAATCATTCGACACACGTAATTGCGGCTGGTGTTGCCGGGCGTCACACCATCTGCGATGAGAAAAGTGGCAGCACGGGTGTGATCGGCGATGACGCGGTATGGGGTGATGTTACTTTCCCGCATCACATCTGTGTGGCCGGCGATCTTCTGGGTGGTGTCAATGAGGGGCCAAAGCAGGTCGGTATGGTAATTAGAATCGACTTTCTGCAGAATCGCGGTAATGCGCTCCAGACCCATGCCGGTGTCCACGTGGGCAGCTGGCAACGGGTCAAGCTGAGCCTTGCCGCGCCGGTTGTATTGAATGAAGACTAGATTCCATAGCTCGACAAATCGGGGTGTGTCGAGGATTGCCTGCGTGACCGGGCCGGAACCGGGCTGCAGATCTATGTGAATCTCGGAGCATGGCCCACATGGACCCGTGTCCGCCATTTCCCAGAAGTTGTCTTTTCTCCCGCAGTAAAATAAGTGCGTTGGGTCGAAACCGGGTTGAGAGCGCCAGCCATTGGCGGCGGGTTCGTCCGCTTCGATTTCTCCAAGGTCATCGCGGAAGACGGTGGCAACCACGCGCTCTGGCGGTAACCCCCATACGTCGGTTAGCAGTTTCCATGCCCACTCGATCGCCTCTGCCTTGTAATAATCGCCGAAAGACCAGTTGCCTAGCATTTCGAAGAAAGTGTGGTGCGTATCGTCGCGGCCGACATCATCGAGGTCGTTGTGCTTTCCGGCCACGCGCATGCATTTTTGCGAATCGACCGCTCGGACGTAAGCACGCGTGTCTGCACCTAGGAAGATGTCCTTGAATTGCACCATTCCGGAATTGGTGAAAAGCAGCGTAGGATCATTTCCGGGAACAAGTGACGCCGAGGGGACGGCGGTATGGCCGCGGTTTTGGAAGAATTCGATAAAGTCCTGACGAATTTGTGCGCCTGTGCGCATGAGTAGGTAGCCTCGCGGAGGAACGAGGCGATTATACGCGATGAACAGGCAAGTGACAATGTAATGAGAGATTGCTATAATGCGGGCGGTGCGCTGAGGGAAACGCCTAGCGATGAAAACAGACCGACAACTCGGGCTGCTCATGCAGGGGACCGAGTACGGAGACGACAATCTGGAGCGGTCAATGCGCTCAGAATTGCGTGCGCTGCTGCTAGAAAAAAGACCGTTACGTGTGT
>PVBE012903807.1_pt1 | contig 20147 bp, 17 predicted proteins | sample 1631181 | NCBI WGS metagenome assembly PVBE01 (sample SAMN08397723, study PRJNA350692) | Marine metagenome, whole genome shotgun sequencing project. | isolation source: water | place: Pacific Ocean | collected 2012-04 | reverse complement strand
GATGCTCTCCTCGCCGCGAAACCCTTCAAGGACAATGCGGATCTTCTCTTCCGCCGAATACTGCTTGCGCGTCTTACGCCGGATACCACGGACAGCCTGCTCGGCTGGGGCTTCCTTGCTCATGGATTTCTGTCTCATCTTCGTTCCCTTCGGTCACTACGATGAGCCAGAAATCCTCCCTTATGAAAACACCTCAATGTGTCCCAAGGGCGCTGACGTCAGACACCCCTGACAAAGCTCTTCCGTGAGGGTATAAGGGGGATATCGTCACCAACCTGAGCCGTCCCGCCGAACGGCATGGTGGTCGTTTTGGAAGTCATCTGGGGAATGTCAGTCAAATACATTTTCTAGCCGCGCCTAGGGGGAGGCAGACTCACGATGGCACGTTGGCCTACAGCGTCCCCTCCGATCACGCTCGCCCGGAGAAAAATTCGTGCGACCTGGGTCGGGCGCGTTTGCGTCGATAGGCCGGCGACGCCGCGCAATGTTGCCGCCGTGGAGATTGGGTAAGGCACCGGCAGGGTCCGGGAGTGCTTTCACAATAATTCAAGAAGGGCCCAACTGTTTAGCAAAAGAGGAACACGCTATGGACAAGAAAGTGAATCGCCGGGACTTTTTGAACGGATTGGGCGTGACGGTGGGAGCCGCGGCCGTCGGGGCAGCGGGGGCAGCGGGATATGCCACGGGTTCCCATCAGGCCGTGGCCGCCGAACCGCCGAAGGGCAAGATACCCAGCAAGCCTATGAAATTTGGTCACATGACATTCTTGACGGGACCCGGCGCCGCCCTGGGGTCGCACTCGTTGAAGGGACACACCCTCGCCGCGGAAGAGATCAACGCCCAAGGCGGGTTTCTGGGGAAGCGCAAGATTGAGACGATCACGTCGGACGAAGCGGCTGGCACCGATGCGAACGTCAAGGAACTCAGAAGGATGAAGCTTTCTGAGGGCATCGAGTGGTTTACCGGGGTGATATCGGCTGGCGATACGGTGGCCCTCGGCCCCGTGTCAGAGAACCTGAATATCCCGACGATCTTCACCGATGGCTGCACGGACTTCTTGTTCGACCAAGTGGTACCGAAACCGAAATATGTGTTTCGGGTCACCAACATTCTGTCGGCCGACGCCGTATCGGGCATGATCGCCGCCGCCAGGACCTGGCCGGAAGTGCGAAAGATCGCGCACATCCACCCCGATTATGGCTTTGGCCGGGTCCAATTCGTTCACTCCAGGCTGGTCGGCCAGAAGCTTTTCCCGGGCAGCGAAGTGGTTTCGGAGGGGTGGCCCAAGCTGTTCACCACCGACTTTTCCCCCCACATCACGAAGGCGTTGTCCGCCAAGCCGGATCTCCTCGTCACCTCGCTGTGGGGGGGCGACTATGTGTCTTTCTACAAGCAGGCCGTCAGGGTTGGTATGTTCGACAAGATGAAGGTTGTCGCCAACCTCGCTTTTGGGACCGAACCCGCAGGCCTTGACAAGGATCACCCAGAGGGAATCATTGCCGGAGTGCATTCCAACTATCACTTCACCTACCCCCCCGCTAACGAGTGGCCCCTCAACAAACGGTTCGTCGCGAATTTCCACAAGCGCTGGGGGGAGTATCCGAACTTCGAGGGAGAAGGCGGGTACACGGCGCTGTACCTTTTGAAGGCGGCGATTGAGAAGTCGAACAAGCTAATGGGTGGGTGGCCGGAACCCGAACAAATCATCACCATGCTCGAGGGCCTCATGATAGCGTCACCGGCTGGGTACATCTATATCCGGCCCGAGGATCACTCGGCCTTCAAACAGGCCGTGGTGGGATTCAGCAAAAACGTCCCCGAGTATCCCTTCCCGATCTGGGACCCCGACCGGGTCATTGCGATGCCCGTCCGGAGCGTCACGGCGCCGCCCGACTGGCCAAAGCCGGGTCAAGGGCATAATGACCCGTCAGCGACCTATAACTGGATCAAGGAAACTTGGCCGAAGGGCGCGGCGTAGGCTTGCGCTCGGCTCATCAGGAGCGACCGTGCCCCCCACGGAGCACGGTCGCTTCCCTGAGAGCCGCTCCCATTCAGCCTGAAGTGAAGGATCGTGGGTACGAATGGAGACCAAGGGTTTCGAGCGCCACCTTGAAGATGTGACGCAAACCTTTCTGGATCGGTGTACCCGGTGTGGCAAGTGCTTTGAGACTTGCCCGATAGCTGGTTTGACGTCCGCACGCGCCAACAAGTCCGAAGAAATCACTGCAGCGTTGTGTAACTTCCTCGGCGGCGGCGCTCTCCTTCCCGAAGTGGCGAGTTGGGCTGAAAGCTGCACGGGAAGCGCCCAGTGCAACGAGGCCTGTCCCGAGGGCCTGAACTTTCGCGTGGCTATCGGGATCGCAAACACTTGGATCAAGGCGCAGAAAGCAAGCGTCGATCCCACCAAAGTCCCGAATTTTTTTAAACGGATGTCGCAGGCCATCCGGCTTCTGGCGGGCCTCCAGGTTCCTCCCGAGACGCTCGCCGGGATCGCAGCCGGGCGCGCAAGGGCCCAGGAGACAGCGGACATTGTCTTTTATCTCGGATGCAACGTCTTGCGGAACCCGAATATCTTTCTCGCGGCAATGGATGTCTTTGATGCGCTCGAACTAGACTACGCCGTGCTTGGCGGCGTCGCTAACTGCTGCGGTGTCATCCACTTTAAGATGCAAGGTGAGATCTCTGGATCCGACGCCATCGGAACCAACTCCTTGAAGACGCTCGGTGCGTTCAACCCTGGCACCGTCGTCAACTGGTGCCCGACCTGTCAGTTGCATTTCACAGAGACCCGGGACGGCTATACGCAGTATCCCTTCGAGGTTGCCCACATCAGCAACTTTCTGTGCCGACGTCTCGACCTCCTCACGCCGCGTTTCACGGTGCCGATCAACAAACGCGTCGCCCTCCACGAGCATTCCGGGGTACCCGGTGTTGTGGAGAGTGTGCGTGCCATTCTCTCGGCCATCCCAGGCCTCACGCTCGTCGAGGTCCCGCAAGCGGCCGACATGGCCTACTCCTGTGGTCCCGGAGCCCTTTCCCTACTTCCCGAGACACAGCAAAAAGTCTATCGAGAACACCTGGAAGGATGCAGGGACCAGGGGATCGATATCCTGGTGACCCTGTACCATACCTGTCATCGGCTCATGTGCGGCATGGAGCGGGATTACCCACTCGAAATCACCAACTGGATCACCTTGGTGGCGGAGGCAATGGGGCTGGAGTCGCACCCAGACCTCTTCAAACGCTACAAGATGTACGGCAACGTCGAACGAGTGGTGGAGGAGGCGAAGGGCTTGGTGGTCCAGAATCGGTTGGATCCGAACGAGGTGCGGAATTTTCTCTATGCCATGATGGACACGTGAAAAGAGACGGAGGTGTGGGCCTTGGTGATCGCCAACCCCACCGCGGAAAACTCACCAAGGAAGGGAGCGCCATGGTGTCACCTGGAAAGGCAGTGAGGGGGACAGGGCTGATGGCATCCATGTTTTCCTTAAACTCGACAAGAGTACCTGGCGGGTCAAAGTTCCAGTCGGCCAACGGCTAGTAAGAAGGGGGATAATGAACCGCATTCCACAGCCACCGGGGGCGGACCGGGCCGAAGACGGATATCGAGCCATCCGTGAGGCCATGAGCCAGCATTACCCCAGATTCTCCGACGAGGAATACCAGAGGCGTTATCGAAAAATTCGGGAGGAGATGGCCCAGCGAGACATCTCCTGCCTCGTGATGTATTCCTCCGGTTTTTGCCTCGGGAATCAGAAGAACATTCACTATGTCAGCAATTTAGTCAGCTTTCATCCCGCCTACTTGGTATTTCCTCTCGAGGGCGAGCCGACGCTGTTCATGTCGATTTACTCTTTCGTGCCCGGAGGGCTGGCCATCTCGATCCTTGAGGATGTCCGCTGGTCTCTTGGCGCGGATGGGCCGGCCGGCCGCATCTCGGAACTCGGCCTGGGTAACGCCAAGATAGGCTTGGTGGGGGAGGATCTCATCTCGGGCTCTATCCCTCATGACCACTACGAACGCCTGACGGAACAACTTCCAGGGGCGACGTTCGAGAACCTTACCGGCGTCATGCACGGGATCATGAAGATTCCCAGTCAAGAGGAGCTCGAATGGTTCAGAAAGGGGGCAGCTTACAGTGACCTGGGCGTCGAGGCCTTGGTGCAGGCGGCGGAGCCCGGCAGGACGGATAATCAGATCTATGCCGAAATCCAGCACGCCTGTCTCTCGCAACCCCATGCGGTGTTCTATTTCGCGTGGATCGGCTCCACCTCCATGAAAGACCCCACTTGCGCCTACCCCTTCGGCTTGGCTTCGGGACGCACCGTCCGGGAAGGCGATATAGTTCTGACGGAGATCAGCGGTTCCTATCACGGGTATGCGGGCCAGATCATCCGGGCCGTGACCCTGGGAGAGCCCACCCAGGAATATTGGGACCATTTCAACCTGGCCAAGGAGGTTTACCTAGGTGCCCAGGCAGCCTTGAAACCCGGCAATACTCCCCACGACGTCCTCAAGGTCTCCCAGAAGTTCCTGGACGCGGGCTACTCGATCCAGTGCCCGACGATCCATGGCTGGGGACAGAGAATTATTCCGCCTTTCGCCGATGTGCCTGGATCCCAGATCTGGGCTGCCGAACTCGATGTCCCCTTCCAGGAAGACCAACTCATCGTGATCGAACCGAACCCCTGCACCCCGGACATCAAGGGAGGGATATTCTTTGGCGGCCTGAACCGGGTCACCCCCGATGGAGGGGAATCCCTGCACGAGCACCCCCTGGAATTGATTGTCAAGAAATAGGCGAAGGATTCGTGCACGACGGCTGTTGGTTACAGATTGATGTATGCCGGACTTGCCAAAGGTAAGGACTATGAACTCTGGATGAAGGCTTTTGGAAATTCTTCGAAGGTCATAAGCCAGACTGGCCTGACTCCATCAAGTGGTCCACCGCTTAAGTTAGAGTGTGGCGCGGTACGAGTTGATGGTCTGGCCCCGGGAAATCAGGACTTTCGCCTCCCGCAGGATGTTGATGATTTGCTCCGGTGAATTGTCCGTCATCAAAACATTTGGGACATCTGAGCCTATTTCTTAACGGAGGATCTGGCTCATCTTGGTTTGATGTTAAGCCGCTTGACGTTGATGGTTCAAGCGGCGGTTATGGATGGTCAGTTTATTGATCTTTTGCCTCCTTTCGATAATGGCGGCGCGCCCGCCCTTGACCACGCCGTCGACGTAAACGCGGCAGGCGTCCGGCGGCTGCCCCTCGACGACGAAGCCCAGCACATCGCCCAGGGACTGGCCGATGAGACAACCTGCGAACTTTTCGGGGCCGGGACCGGCGGCGGAGGTGGTCATCCCGTCCCCGGGATACAGCGGCGCAGGAAGTCCAGGGCCTCCGACGTGTCCCATTCGGCGGTGCCGACGACGCGGCCCACCTCGCGGCCCTGGGCGTCGATCAGCACGGTGGTCGGCAGGCCGGTGATCTTCAGGGCGCGCAGCACCTTGCCACGGCGGTCAACGAGGACGGGCAGGCTGCGGAGACCCAGCTTCTCGTAGAGCGGGGCGATGACCTTGGCGCCGCCCCGATCCTCGGAAAGGGTCACCACGTCGATGTCGGCGCTGGCGAGCTCGGCATGCGCCCGCTCCAGGGCGGGCATTTCTTTGACGCAGGGCGCGCACCAGGTGGCCCAGAAATTTAAAACCACGCCGTGGCCCCGGTAATCGGCGAACGTGTGCGGGGTGTCCCGGGCGTCGAAAAACTCCACTTCGGGCAGGGGAATGGTCGGCCGCGTCACCTGAAAATTACCCAGTTCCCCGACCCCGGCCCGGCACGCCCCGGCGGCGGCGCCGGCGTTCGGTTGAATAAAGTCCGCCATCTCCCAGGCGATCACGGCAAAGGCGAACAAACCGGCCAGAATGACGATAAATTTGGTCGGTATCATCCTAGGCCCCTGCCGTGCCCATGGCCGGAACATTTAATTCGTATATCGTATTTTTTTCTTTTCATAAATATTCACTTATCGTATAAATCATGATCATGAACCCGGTCCATCACATCCGCAAGAACGTCCTCGCCATGACCCAGGAGCAACTGGCAAGCGCCCTTGGCGTTACCCAGGCGAGCGTATCGCGCTGGGAGGCGCTGGGCACGTTCCCGACCGAACACCAGATGCAAATCCGCACTCTGGCCGGCGGCTTTCCCGGCTGGTCCGACACTTTTTTTTTCGAGGTGCCGGAGGCCGCTCCCGATGCCACAGATACCACAGATGCCATCTCCGCCGCTTCCGCCGTCTCAACCCCGAAGGAAGCCCTTCGCGCCAGCCGCATCTGGGGCGGGCGCTTCGCCGAGGGACCGTCGCGGGTGATGGAGGAGATCAACGCCTCCATCGACTTCGACAAGCGCCTCTACGCCCAGGATATCGCCGGCTCCAAGGCCCACTGCGCCATGCTGGCGCGCCACGGTATCATAGCCAAAGAGGACGGTGATGCCATCCTCGGCGGCCTCGACGCCATCCTCAAGGAGATCGAGGGCGGGGCGTTTGCCTTCGATCGCACCCTCGAGGACATCCACATGAACGTCGAGGCACGGCTTGCCGAACTGGTCGGCGACGCGGCGGGGCGCCTGCACACGGCGCGCTCACGCAACGACCAGGTGGCTACCGACCTGCGGCTTTGGGTGCGCGACACCCTCGACGGGCTCGACGGGCGCCTCGCCGAGCTGCAGGCCGTGCTCATCGGCCACGCCGAGGACCATGCCGCCACGGTGATGCCCGGCTTCACCCACCTGCAGGCGGCACAGCCGATCACCCTCGGCCATCACCTGTTGGCCTACGTGGAGATGCTGGGCCGCGACCGCGGGCGCATCGAGGACTGCCGGCGGCGCCTCAACGAATGCCCGCTGGGCTCCGGGGCCCTGGCCGGCACCGCCTTCGCCATCGACCGCGAGATGACGGCGGCGACGCTCGGTTTCGAGCGGCCGACGGCAAATTCGCTGGACGCCGTTTCCGACCGCGACTTCGCGCTCGAATTCCTCGCCCTCGGCGCCGTGCTGGCGGTGCATTTGTCGCGGCTCGCCGAGGAGATCGTGCTGTGGTGTTCCGACCAATTCGGCTTTGCCAGGCTGCCCGACGCCTTTTCCACCGGCAGCTCGATGTTGCCCCAGAAGCGCAACCCCGACGCCGCCGAACTAGTGCGCGCCAAGACGGGTCGCGTCATCGGCGCCCTCAACGGCCTGCTCGTCACCATGAAGGGGCTGCCGCTGGCCTACAGCAAGGACATGCAGGAGGACAAGGAGCCGGTATTCGACGCCGCCGACACCCTGGCTTTGAGCGTCGCCGCCACGACTGGCATGATGCGCGACATCGTCTTCGACGCCGATCGCATGCACGCTGACGCCGGGTGCGGCTTCACCACCGCCACCGATCTCGCCGATTGGCTGGTGCGCACGCTGGACATGCCATTCCGCAAAGCGCACCATGCCGCTGGCGCCCTCGTCGGACGCGCCGAAGACAAGGGCTGTGGCCTGGAAGACCTGTCCCTGGCCGATATGCGGGCGGTGGAGCCGGCCATCACGGCCCGGGTCTTCGACGTACTCGGCGTCGACAATTCGGTAAAAAGCCGCACCAGCCACGGCGGCACGGCGCCGGATAACGTGCGCCGCGCCGCCGCCGAAGCGCGCCGGCGGTTCCTAGTGGATAGAAGCTGATCCGGCGGGAGATGTTAGATGTTGCGGAGACTGCTTATCCTTGCCCTCGTCGTGGCCCTGGCGACACCCCTCGCCGCGTGCGGGCGCAAGGCCGCGCCGGCGCCGCCGGAGGGCAGCGAGTACCCGCGCAAGTACCCGGCGGAATAGAGGCGGGATAGGGCCTGGCCATGGACCATTTCCAATACCAGGACGGCGAGCTTTGCGCCGAATCCGTGCCGTTGGCCCGCATCGCAGCCAAGGTCGGCACGCCATTTTATTGCTACGCGACGGCGACGCTGGAGCGCCACTACACGGTCTTCGCCGACGCCTTCGAGGGACTCGATACCCTGATATGCTTCGCGGTGAAGGCCAATTCCAACATCTCCGTCCTCCGCACCCTGGCCCGCCTCGGCGCCGGCGCCGACGTGGTTTCGGGCGGCGAACTCAAGCGCGCCCTGGTGGCCGGCGTGGCGCCGGACACCATCGTCTTCTCCGGCGTCGGCAAGACGCGGGACGAGATGGCCGAGGCGCTGGCGGCGGGCGTGCTGCAGATCAACGTCGAATCGGAGCCCGAACTGGAGGCCCTCGGCGAGGTGGCGCGAGCCGCCGGCGTGACGGCACCGGTGGCCATCCGCGTCAACCCCGATGTCGACGCCCGCACCCACGCCAAGATCGCCACCGGAAAGGGCGAGAACAAGTTCGGCGTGGCGTGGACCCGCGCCCACGAAGTCTATGCCCACGCCGCCGCCATGGACGGCATCGACATCGTCGGTGTCGCCATCCATATCGGCTCGCAAATAACCGATCTCGAACCCTTCCGCGACGCCTACGTGCGGGTGCGCGACCTGGTGGCCACCCTGCGCGCCGACGGCCACCCCATCCAGAGCCTCGACGTGGGCGGCGGCCTGGGCATCCCCTACAGCGACGATCCGGTGCCGAGCCCCGCCGAGTACGGGGCCATGGTGCGCACCCTGTTGGGCGACGCAGGCTGTCGCATCATCCTCGAGCCGGGCCGCGTCATCGCCGGCAATGCGGGGGTCCTAGTGACGCGCGTCCTCTACATGAAGGAAGGGGCGACGCACCATTTCGCCATCGTCGACGCCGCCATGAACGACCTGCTGAGGCCAGCCCTCTATGACGCCGTGCACGCCATCGTGCCGGTGACGGAGGCGCCGCCCAAGGCACGCCGGCAAGAGATAGACGTGGTCGGGCCGATTTGCGAGACCGGCGATTTATTCGCCTCGGGGCGGCCTATGCCGCCCCTCGAAGCCGACGACCTGCTGGCCATCCGCACGGCGGGAGCCTACTGCGCGGTGATGGCCTCGACCTACAACTCACGTCCCCTGGTGCCCGAGGTCCTGGTCAACGGGGACACTTTCGCGGTGGTGCGCGAGACCATCTCGGTGGACACCCTCCTGTCCCACGAGCCCCTCCCCGACTGGCTGGCCAGCCCGGCCACTGCCAGCCGACGGGCGGCGCGGGCGGCACGCTGATGGGCGGGGCGCACAATTTCCGCTTCTCCGCGGTCTCCGCTCTGGCGCGGACGGCGCTGACCTGGGGCTCTTTTACGCCAAGAACCGTGGGCGTCCGGCGCAATCCGTGCTGGCCCATATGTGGCTGAACCTGGCCACCCCGCGACTGCCGAACGCCAAGCGCGCCAACGCCGAGAAGGTGCTCGGCGCCATTCAAAACGGATGACCGCTGCCCACATAAACGAAGCGCGGCGGCTGGCTGGGGAGCGGCGGCCCAAGGGAAAGGTCGCGGAGTAGAAAGAAATGCCATATGAAATCCGCTTGCTGAGGGTACACCTCGAGAAAGGGCTGGCGGGCCAATCCATGGGTCCGGCGCGCAACCGTCTTTTCTATGTGCTGGAGGGCGGTCTCCGCGTCGGCGACGATAACCTCGCCGTCGATGACGCCTGTCATTCGGCGGCCAGCCCCTCGATCCAGGCGATCGAACCGAGTTCGTTTCTGTGCTGGGAGTTGGCGCAAGCCGGCGCCCCGCCAGGGCTAATATCCTCGACCGGCGTCAGCGGCGAATCCCTACTGAAGGGGCCGGTGACGGGGCTTGATTCCGGCGACGGGAAGCAATGGCTGATGCGGTGCGACAGCGTCTCGTTCCCGCCCGGCGGATGCGCCTTGACGCACGTCCATCAGGGGCCGGGCATCCGCTACGTGCTGGAGGGCTCCATCGAGATCGATACCGGGGGCTCGAAGACCCCTCATGGGCAAGGCGAGGCGTGGTTTGAAAGCGGGCCCGAACCCGTTTTTGCGCAAGCCGATGGCGATGTCCCGACCCGTTTCATCCGCGCCATGATCCTGCCGCTCTCGCTTCTCGACCGATCCTCGATCAGCTACGTCAAGGAAGAGGACAAGGACAAGCCCAAAAGCCAGAGCTACCGCGGCTACATCGATCAGCCGATCGAACTCTAAGAGCCTACTGCATCGGTGAGAACGGGGCGGGAAGCAGGATGCAGTTTTCCTGGGCGACGAAGTCCGCCGGACCGCCCGGCGGCGGCCACACCCCGGTCTTCACGGCGGTGGCGCGGACCTCCTGGCGTTGTTCGAGGCTTTCGTAAGGCCACAGGTGGATGAACTTGTTGAGGGGGCCCACGTCCGTGTACATCACGGCGGCCAGGGGCGACAATTTGAGGCGTCCCTCGAGGGCGGCCCCCCAGCGCTTTATGGTTTCAGGGATGTATCCCGGTTTGGTGATGTAGCTGCGCATCTCGTAGATGGGGCCGAACTTGCCCGGCTTGAGGTCGGACGAATAGGGAAAGGGGGTGAATATTTCCGAGCGCATGGTGACCATGAACTCGCCCATATTGGGCGGCCAGTAGGGATCGGCCCCTGCCTCGGTACGGATGCGCGCGCGCTCGCCGGCGTCAGCGTAGGGCCAGACGTGAACGATGCGGTTCAGGGGGCCTATCTCGGTATACCAGAAGGCCGCCAACTCGGAATACTTGCTGCGGTGCTCGTAGCCCTCGCCGAAGCGTTTCATGGTCTCCGGCAGCGAGCCGGGCTTCAGGTCGTAAGTGCGAAACTCGTAGATCATCGTACCTCCTCTTTTTTCATCCTGTGGGGGCTTCCAATCCTATTACAAGACGCCGCCGGCTCCTATTCCGCCGCCCGCCCGCGCCTTGCCGCGCGCCTGACCTTGGTCGCCGTGGCGTCGAGGGTGAGCGTCGCGGCGTCGATGACCACGCCGAACAAGTCGGCCACCTCATCGACGGTGTAGTAGCCGCACCCCACGTCGACCTCGACGAGGGCGGGATCGCGTTCCAGCGGGTCACCGAAACCGCCGCCGCCGGGCGTACAAACGCTCACCGTGTCGCCCTCGGCGATGTGGATGTCCTGGTCCTTGGAGAGGTGTAGCGGGATGTAGATCTCGCCGCCGCGCTCGACCACCACCCGGTTGACCCCGCCGTCGCCGCCGCCCAGCGCGCCCTGCGGCCCGTAGCGGCCGTGATCCATGACGAAGGAGGCGCGCGCCTTGCCTCGCCTCAGCTTGACCCGGTAGCTCACACCGAAACCGCCGCGCTTCTCGCCGGCGCCGCCCGAGCCTTCGTGGAGCGCGTATTCCTCGATGAGCACTGGGTAGCGCTGTTCGATGATCTCGATGGGCGTGGTTTTGGAGATGCCGATGGTCGAGCAGCCGTTGGACATACCGTCGCCGTCGAGGCTGCCGCCATAGCCACCGCCAGAAATCAGGTACATGACGTAGGAGCGACCCGTCATCGGGTCGTGCCCGCCGAGCGCGAAATTGCCGCTGGTGCCGGCGGGGGCGGCGAACAACAGGTCGGTGATGGCAGGGGTGAGCGCCGCGAACACGGCCTCGGCGATGCGCTGGCTGACCTCCGCCGCGCACCCCGAGACGGGGCGCGGGTATTCTGCGTAAAGGAACGTCCCCCTGGGCTCGACGATGCCGAGCGGCGCGAAGGTGCCGGCGTTGATCGGCACCTCGGGGAAGATGTGCTTCATGGCCAAGTAGATGGACGACTTGGTGGTGGCGATGACGCTGTTCATGGGCCCCTGGCAGGGCGGTGACGACCCGCTCATGTCGAAGGTGAGATCGGTCTCCTTTTTCGTGATCTTCATGGCGATGCGGAGCGGCTCGTCGACGACACCGTCGGAATCGACGAAGGCCTGACCCTCGTAAACGCCGTCCGGAATTTGTGCGATCTTGGCGCGCATCTGCCGCTCGGCGCGGGTGCGTAGCTCGACGATGGCCTCGTCCACCGTGTCCTTGCCGTAACGGTCGAGGAGCACGGTGAGGCGTCGCTCGCCGACGGTGAGCGCCGCCGCCTGGGCCTTGATGTCGCCGATGCGCTGATCGGCGATGCGGATGTTGGAGAGGATGATGGAGAGAATCTCCTCGTCCATCTCGCCTTTCTTGAACAGCTTGACGGGCGGTAGGCGCAAACCTTCCTGCTCGACCTCGGTAGCGGTCGCCGAAAAGCCGCCCGGCACGGCGCCGCCGGTGTCCGGCCAGTGGCCGGTGTTGGCCAGCCACGAGAAAAGCTCTCCCTCGTAGAAGAAGGGCTTGACGAAGCGCACGTCCATCAGATGGGTGCCGCCCAGGTAGGGGTCGTTGACCACGAAGAGGTCTCCCGGCTCGATGGCGCGGGCGCGGCGGATGACCTCCTGGGTGCCGAACTGCATGGTGCCGACGAAGACCGGCAGGCCGAGATCGCCTTGCGCGATGAGGGCCCCGGTCTCGCGGTGGTAGATGCCGTCCGAGCGGTCCAGGGTCTCCGAGATCACCGGACTAAAGGCGGCGCGGACAAAGGCCAGGTCCATTTCGTTGCACACCTGGATGAGGCCGTTCTGGATGACCGAGAGGGTGACCGGATGAAGGGTGGCAGCCATCACTCAGCCCCCGTCGACGACGATGATCAGGTTGCCCCGCGCGTCGGCCTCAAGGCGATCGCCCGGCTCGACGACGATGGTGCTGTCGAACTGCTCGACGATGGCCGGGCCGCCGAGGGTCGCCCCCGGGGGCAATTGCTCGCGGCGGTAGACGGGTGTCTCGGCCCAGCCCGCCTCGAACCACACCCATCGCGCCGCCGTCGATTTCCCATCGGCGCCGTTGGCGTGCGCCAGGGCCTCCAGCGGTACGTCCTTGCGCTTGCCGACGACGGCGGTGTGCAGGTTGACGAGCACCGAACGAATTTCCGGCAGTTCGACCTCGAATCGGCTCCAGTAGGCGGCCTCGAACCCTTCCTGCAATTCCTGGCGCGTCACCTGTTCGCCGGACAGGGGAATGGTCAGGATGTGGCTTTGGCCGAGGAACTGCATGTCAGCGGAACGCAGTACGGTGATCCCGGTCACCTCCACCCCCTCGCGCTCAATGGTCGCCCTGCCTTCGGCGACTTGTTCGGCGAGGATGGCGCGCGCGTGCTCCATGTCGAGGTCCATGACAAGCGCGTTGACCGTGTTCACGTAATCGTGGCGAACGTCAGCTACCAGGCAGCCCAGCGCGTTGGTGATGCCCGGGCGCGCCGACACCAGGAGGCGCGGGATGCCCAGCTCCTTGGCCAAAGCGGATGCGTGAAGCGGCCCGGCGCCCCCGAAGGCGAACAACGCGAAGTCCCTCGGGTCATGGCCGCGCGACAGCGACACGAGGCGCAGCGCCCCGGCCATGCGGTCGTTGGCGATACGCAGGATGGCCGCCGCCGCGCCCGCCGCGTCGAGGGCGAGATAGCGGCCGATCTCGCGCTCGAAGATGGCGCCGACGGCGTCCAGCGAGACCGGGTTCTCCACGGCGAGCAATGCCTCCGGATCGAGCCGCCCGAGGACCAGGTTGGCGTCGGTTATGGTCGGCCGTTCGCCGCCGCGCCCGTAACAGATGGGACCGGGGTTGGCGCCGGCGCTCTCGGGACCAACCTGCAGCATGCCGGCATCGTCGACGAAGGCGATGGAGCCGCCGCCGGCGCCGATGGAGTGCACGTCGACCATGGGCACGTGGATCGGCATGGCGTACTCGAGCTCGAGCTCGGAGCTCACCTGCGGCACGCCGTCTCTGATCAGGCCGGCGTCGCAGCTCGTGCCGCCCATGTCGTAGGTGATCACGTTGGGCATACCGGCGTCCTTAGCGGTATAGGCGGCCGCCATGACGCCCGAGGCGGGACCGGACATGATGGTCTTGACCGCCGCCTCCACCACGATGGTCGAAGACACGGTGCCGCCATTGCCCTGCATGACCAGCAAATCATGCTTGTAGGAGCGCTCGGCCAGGCCGTCGCGCAGGCGCGAGATGTAGCGGTCGAGTACCGGCTGGATGGCGGCATTCACCGCCCCCGTCACGCCGCGCTCGTACTCCCGATACTCGGACAGGATGGCGTGGCCCATGGTGACGTAGTCGTTAGGCCAGATCTCGGTCACAATCTCGGCGGCGCTCCGCTCGTGGGCCGGGTTGATGTAGCTGTGAAAAAAATGGATAACCACCGATTCGCAGCCCAAGTCCAGCAGCGCCCGCGCGGCGTCGCGGACCTCGTCCTCTTCGAGCTCGACCAAAACCTCGCCCTCGGCGGACATGCGCTCGCTCACCTCGAAGCGGCGCTCGCGCGGTATCAGCGGATTGAAGTAGCCCTTGAGTCCGTAGCGCTTCGGCCGCGTCCGGCGGCCCAGTTCGAGGACATCGCGGAATCCCCTGGTCGTGATGATGCCGGCGGCGCTAGTCTTGCGCTCGAGCAGGGCGTTGGTGGTGGCGGTTGTGCCGTGGATGATGGTCCTCACCTCGTCGAGCGGCACGCCGGTTTCCTCGAGCGCCGCGAGGACTCCGAACGCCTGGTTGTCCATGGTGGTCGGCACCTTGGCGACGCGGATGTCCCCGCCGTCCGCGTCCATGAGGATCAGGTCGGTGAAAGTACCGCCGACGTCTACCCCGACGACCTTCGATTGACTGGCCATGGCCTCTTCTAAACGGCCAGGGATGAGGCGCGCAAGCCGGCAGGGTAGACGACGCTGCGGGATTTATCTCCGAGGGAGAGAAGCGCGCCAGCGATCAGCCCGGCGGTGCGCATGGCCTCGGCGACTTCCGCCCCCCGGCCGAGCGCGTGGTCGACCATGGATGGCGCCAGCCGCCCAACTTCCACCGTCACCAAGCGCTCGCCCAGATCGTTGTCCGAATCCAGGGATGACGCCGGCTGCCGGCGGATCGAGGGATCGGCGGCATCGACGGCGTTGGCGATCAGGGTGGCGGCGGCGTCGGCCTGGGCGGCGCTCGCCGCCAGCGCCGTCACCGAATCGGCGATGCCGAGCGACAGGCTGCGCCCGCGCCAGCCACTGGTAGCCAGGCCGCGCACGTCCGATTCGGCGCCAATCTCGGTCAGTCCGTCGAGGGACGGCACCGCGCCCAGGGTCACGATGCCGGTTCTGAAGGTAGCACCGGGGGCCAGGAACAGGGCGATATCGCCACCGTTGTTGACATAGGCCTTGCCCAGGGCGCGCCCCGCCACCAGCGCCACCAGGACCTCGTCGGCGACGGCGCCAGCCACCGCCGCCATGGGCGTGACGAAGACCGAACGGTGGGGCGCGGCGGCCCGAACCATACGCCGCGCCACCGTCCCCGAGAGGGCGGCACCGGCGTCCGTGACCGGGGCGCGCAGCCGCGGCAACTCGCCGGCCAGTTCGCCGAGGATCGACCGAAACCGCGTCCACGCCTGTTCGTAGGCGCAAGCGACCTCACCGGAACTTCCGAAGGCTTCGATCACCAGGTCGATGGGACCGTGCTGGAAATGGCGGCGCCGCCCGTCGCCGAGGACGGCGCGCACCGGCGGCACGCCGATCAACCCGGCACCGATGGCATCGATGGCACTTGTGCCGCTCATCGGTCCGCCGCCGCGCCGGCCAGCGGTGCCCCCGGCCACGGCGCGCGTTCGTGCCAGCGAACGGCCTTGAGGCGGTCGGCGCCGGCGACCTCGTCGAGGCGGCTGACGGCGTCCATGTGGCCGCCCATGCCTGCGTAATCGCCGAGGCGGAGCGTGAACTCGATGGGCGCCACGATGGCCGGCGTCGGCACGTAGCCGAACGAGCCCTCAGGCATGGTGGTGACATCGACCATGATGGTGATGCCGCCCCCCGGCCACACGTAGACCGGGGCTCCCCCGCAAGTGACGCGGGTCAACGCTTCCTTCACCGAACGCGTCAGGCGCACCGGGTTTTCCGTCACCCCGGCGCGCAGGCTGCCGCCAGCGCCGGCCATGAACAACACCGTGGTCAGGGCCGGTTCGCAATTCTCGCCGATGCGCCCGACGGTAACGTCGAGCGCCGCCGGCATGTCGGCGGGCACCGTCTTGAGTTCGTCGTCGAGCACGAAATATCCGGCGTCCTCGCCGGTCGTGCTCACCATCAGCAGCCTGAGGCCGGGCCAGGCGACCTTGGGGTCGATCTTCTCGATGATAGAAAGCGGGTTGGTGATGTCGGTGCCGCCCCACCCGGTACCCGGCTCGGCGACCTGGAAGTAGCGCCCCGGCGTCGACTTGCGGCCGCGCACGCGGATGCCGGCATGGGCCATGCCGAGGAACTGCCCGGCCTGGTGCTCGGTGAGCACGCCGGTGATGTGGTCGTCAATGACGATCACCTCGTCGGCATGGCTGTGCCACTGCTTAGCGAAGATGCCGATGGTGGCGGAGCCGCACCCGACGCGCATGCGTTCTTCCATGACGCCATCGATGAGGGGCGCTTTGCCCGCCCGGATTGTCACTGTCGCGCCATCGTCTATCGTCATGTCGACGGCCTCGCCGTTGCACAGTTTCAGCATCATGTCGCAAGTGATGGTGCCTTCGCGCTTGGAACCGCCGGTCAAGTGCCGGACGCCACCCAGCGACAGCATCTGCGATCCGTACTCCGCCGTGGTGACGTGCCCGACCGGCTCGCCGTCGACCCGCACGCTCGCGCTTTCCGGCCCTATGTAGCGGTCGGTGTCGATCTTCACCTTGAGCCCGCAGTAGCTGAAGATGCCCTCCGAGACGACGGTGACCATATCGACACCCTCGAACTCGCTGGCCACGATGAAGGGTGCCGGCTTGTAATCAGGATAGGTGGTGCCCGAGCCGACGCCGGTGACGAACGTCGGCGCGCCGGGGACCAGGGAGCCGTCCCATTCCCGCTCGCCGATGGGCACCAGCACCCCGTCCCTTTGCGCCACCCTTTGGGTCACGATGAAGGGGTCAATGCGGGTCAACACCCCATCGGCGTTGGTGTAACGGTCGCAGGCGCCGGTGCGCCCCGGCCGGATGCGGCACAATACCGGGCAGGCGTCGCAGGTGATCACGCCAGCGGATTTCGTGGTTTTTAGCTCAGGCATCGAGCAGTTTTCCCATATGGCCACACCCGTCCCCGCAGCGTCCACCGGTTAGGGCCTTATCGTCTTGGGTCAATACGATCCAGGACGTAAATAAGCCCCTATAATATGAAGCAAAGGGCGATTCACGTTCCAAGTTGAGGCAATTTGAAACGATCGCACTCTGGCGGGCCCGCGCAATATAGCACGAAGCGCGCGCCCCGCCGCCGTAGAACCTCGCCCCATCGCCGGTGGTGAACCGTCCCCATCGCCGGCGGTGAAATGCCAAAGGACAAGGCCTCTCCCGCAAGCTGTGGGGAAATCGTGAGGATTAGTGATACCGTGTCCATCCAAGGTCACGATGGCACGGTAACCATCACCGTCCCCACCGCCCTTCAACGCCGCGGCGTTGAAACTAAGCTCGTGTTCACGGACCCCAAAGGGGAGCATCGCCAGTCAGATCCTCATCTCTGCCGCCTGATTGCGCAGGCCCGACTCTGGTTTGACCAATTGGCCTCCGAAGAAGCCGCATCCGTCCGGGCCATTGCCCAGCGTGAAAACATCTACGAAACGGAAGTCAGCCGCATTCTGCCGCTGGCCTTCCTCACATCAAGAATCATTGAGGCGATTCTCGACGGGCGTCAGCCAGAAGAGCTAACAATCAAAAACCTCAAAAGGCTCGGCCCTTTTCCCAGTGACTGGGAAGCCCAGCAAAAATTGCTTCGAATTTCAGGCTAAATATTCTCAGAAAACCTGCATGGTTTGGACCCTGAAAAGGGGTCTTTGGAGACTTTTTGGCATATTTCGCCATTTCGTCTCTTTGCTGCCGTCTCCGAGCAACTCGGGTATAGCTAAAGCCCCCGGAATTGTGGGGTTTGGGAGCTTCCATGGTTTGGACCCGGGTTTGCGGGAAAATAGAGTGGTGGTGGGGGCAGTCTGGAGCGAACTCGTCTCCGTCGTCTTCCCTGTTAAACAAGGAAAATACAGGGAAATATTTCAGAAATTAGCCCGTGATCACGGCATGGAATTGTCGGAATGCCTGGGAAACTGCGGCCTTCATAGCCCTGGTCATCCGTGAATCGGCTGAACGGAACAGGGAATAACAGGTAATTAGCAGAGAAATTGCTCTGCAAAAAGCATCGTCGCTGGCGGCAGATTCAAACCCCGTCCATCAATCCGGTGGCATGATCGTCTCGCGGAGTTCTCGGATGGCGTCTTCATCGAAGGGCAGAAGCTCGCATAGCGTGCCGGCCCGGGGTACCTCCCAGCTGAATCCCTCGACGGCTTCGTCCTCCGCGACACCCGGGCACTGCCCATTAAGCGTCAGCTCGCCGGCTTCGAAGCTGAAGCGGGCCCGGGGCGTGACCAGACACTCGGGGCCGCCGCCGGGAAGGCCGAGCTTTTCGCGCTCGTTTCCCGGGCCGATGAGGCCGGGGCTGGTCACGAAATCGACCCGCTCGACGATGCGCCTCGGGTCGTGAGGCATGACAATGACGTAGCGCTTGGCGAGAGTCGTGATGTCGTGCGCCCCGCCGCTTCCGACCATGCGCAGCCTGGGGGCGGCGTAATCGCCGATTACGGTGCTGTTGAGGTTACCGTAACGGTCGACCTGAGCGCCCGACAACAACCCGCAGTCCATATCGCCTGACTGCAGCGACGCGAACACGTCGAGGCACGAGCCCAGCATCGAGGTATTAGCAACGATGCTGGGGCTGCCCGTCGACAGGGGCGGTTGCGGCGGGTCGGCGTCAATGGCGCCGGATTCGTAGATGAGCACGAGGTCTGGCGCGTGGGTGCGCTTGGCTAGCATGGCCGCGAGCGAGGGCACGCCAACCCCGACGAAGCACGTCTCGCCGTCGCGGAGCTCACGCGCCGCGAGCAGCACCATCCGTTCATCCTCGGTCAGCGCCTCGGTGGCCACGACGTCGGTCATTCGAACTCACTCGCCAGGCGGGCCCGGCGCTCGGCGCCCAGCTTTTCGGCGTAGACCTCGCGCGACTCGACGTCTGACACCCACTCGCCGAGAAACTTCGCGAGTTCGTCGGAAGAGCGCGCGATGCGGTCGTGGTCGAAGTAGACCGCGTCGTCGCGGCCGTAATAGTCCTGAACGTAAGAGGGGTGTGCGCCCCACGGCACAGCGCAAACGGCCGTCACCCGATAGCCGGGAAGGATTGTCCGATTAGCTTCCGCGCGGACCGTTTCCGCCAACACGATTTCCTCGACGGTAGCGACAATGCGCCCGCTCGCTTTGGCGCCTTCCACGGTATCCCCGGTGAGCCCCCACATCTGCACATTTCCCGCTTCGTCGGCGCGCTGAGCATGGATCAACGCCACGTCAGGCCGCAAGGCCGGGATGGCGGTCAACGGCTCGCCGGTGAAGGGGCAGCGGACCTCAGCGATCTTGTCCGAGACGGCGACATCGCCGGCGCGCAGCACGCGGGTCGGAATGTAGGGGATGCCGAGCGCCGCCGCGTACAGCCTCAACAGCATGGTGAAGTTGGTCCAGTCCTCGACCTCGATTTCCTTCCGCTCGACGGCGCGACGGAAGGCGTGGGCGAGGCCGATGCCCGGGTTGCCGAGGTAGCCGAAGATGACTTTCTTGACGCACCCCGCGGCGATGAGCTGGTCGAACAAGATATCGGTGCCGGTGCGGCAAAGGGTCAGGTCTTTCCGCCTTTGGCGGATGAGCTCGTGGCCGGCGGCGAAGGGGATGGCATGACCGAAGCCGCCAATGAAGACGCAATCGCCATCCTTGACGTTCTCAGCAATAGTCTCATCCAGTGGACGAAGCTTGGTTCTCATCCTTCTCCAACCCAGTCCGGTATTCCTCGACCTGCTCGCGGTTGCGCTCGCGGGGCTGTCCGTCATCAAAACATTTGGGACATCAGAGCCTATTTCTTGACGGAGGATCTGGCTCCTCTTGGTTTGGTGGTAAGCCGCTTGACGTGGATGGTTCAAGCGGCGGTTATGGATGGTCAGTTTCTTGATCTTTTTTCTCCTTTCGATGATGGCCGTATCCCGTCCGAAGTAGGCGTCGGCGGGCGTGACGTTATTCAGGCTCTCGTGGTAGCGATGGTTGTTGTAATGCTCGATGAAGGCGCCGATCTGGTTTTCGAGATCGCCGGGCAGGTAATAGTTCTCCAGCAGGACGCGGTTCTTCAACGTCTGATGCCAG
>PVBE010288076.1_pt1 | contig 20148 bp, 18 predicted proteins | sample 1631181 | NCBI WGS metagenome assembly PVBE01 (sample SAMN08397723, study PRJNA350692) | Marine metagenome, whole genome shotgun sequencing project. | isolation source: water | place: Pacific Ocean | collected 2012-04 | reverse complement strand
TGGCGCAGGATGAGCGACTGATTCCGTTGAGGGTCGCTCAGGGCCTGAGGGAGTGGAGTTTGCAGGGGCGGACGGCTTGACGTGGCTGATCTCTGAGCTGCTTGTAGCTTTTGGCATTGGTGGCGCAACGTCCTTAATGGCAGTGGGCGCTGCTTTTTTCAACGACAGAATTGTCTTCCCAGGTTCCGACTTGCTTGGTGGAGATGAATTAGCAGCGGAGCCTTGGCGCAACAGACCACGGATGCGCTTTGCTTCATCGTCACTGATGGAACTGCTATGGCTCTTGGCCGCAATTGAGAGTTTCTCAGCGGCATGGAGCACGTCCTTGTTCTCAAGGCCTAGGTCCTTGGACAGCTCATAAATTCTGATTTTGCCGCTGCTGGTCATTAAAAGCTCCTGTCGGTCCGGGCACGAAGTGCCTCGGGGCTCCAAGCAAGTTGGGGCCATTGTTTATTTTGCCTCAGCGGCGGAATCAAAGGAGTGATTGAGCCGCTTTTGCAGCACCTCCACAACGCTATTGGGCACCTGGCAACGCAGGGCTTTCTGTAGACGTTTGCGGCGGAGTGCCTCCTCTAGGCAGGCCTCGTTTGGACAGAGATAGGCCGATCGACCCATCCCTTCATCGAGGACTACACCCTCCTGATGGTCGCGTATCACCCGCCAAAGCTGCTGGCGATCCAGCAGTTGACGACAGGTCACGCAGCGACGCAGGACGGGGCGTTGGTTCACCGGGCTCTGTCCTCTTCCACTACTGATACTGATTCTTCATTTGAGAGTTCTTCGCTTGAGTCGTCAGGTTTGCTGCTTAAGTCGTCAGGTTGGCCGTCGGATGCATTTTCGTCTTCAGCCATCGTCTTAGCAGGTTCTTCTTGGTCATACTCTTCTTCATCTTCCGGTAGGGGGTAAAGCTCTCTTAGGCGAGCATCCTCTTCTGCTCGGGTGGCTTGTTCAGCAGCTAAACGGGTTTCGGCATCGCGTTGGAGAGCCTCTTCTTCCTCTCGCTGAGAAATCAGCTCGGCGACGGTGGTGTCCTCACTGGCCTGGTCATATTCCTGGGAGTTTTTGATGTCGATTTTCCATCCGGTTAGACGAGCTGCTAGGCGTACATTTTGTCCTTCTCGTCCGATGGCCAGGCTTAGTTGATCTGGGGGGACTAGGACGTGGGCATGCTGCCCTTCTGGATCCACCAGTCGCACCATCTCAACGCGAGCAGGGCTAAGGGAATTGGCAATGTATTGACCCGGGTCAGGTGACCAGCGGATCACATCGATTTTTTCGCCGCGTAGCTCATTGACCACTTGCTGAATGCGTGAGCCGCGGGCACCGATGCAGGCGCCGACAGGGTCCACTTCACGTTCAATGCTGTCAACTGCCACCTTGGTGCGTGGGCCCACGGAACGAGACGGAGGATTGGCTTCACGGGCTACGGCGACAATGCGCACTGAGCCTTCTTGGATTTCGGGCACCTCGTTCTCAAACAGGTAAACCACTAGTCCGGCGTTGGAGCGGCTAACGAACAACTGAGGCCCTCGTCGGGGCACTTCGCTGACTTCCTTCAGAAAGACTTTGAAGGTGGCGTTGGCGCGATAATTGTCGTTGGGGAGCTGGTCGCGGCGTGGGAGCTCGGCCTCCACTTCAGGGCGCCCAAGACCAGAACTCACGGCCATGATCACCGAATGACGTTCAAAACGGATCACACGAGCTGTGAGCACGGGATCTTCTAGATCGGCAAATTCCTCCTGAATCATGCGGCGCTGCTGGTCGCGTAGCTTTTGCGCCAGTACCTGCTTGGTTGTGGCGGCAGCCATCCGGCCGAAGTCTTCCTTCTCGGGGGTGACATCGAGCACCACGGTGTCACCGATCTGGGCGTCTTCAGCGACTTGCATCACTTCTTGAAGAGCAATCTGGTGGTCTTCGCTTTCCACCTCTTCAACGATGATTTTGCTGGCCAGGACCCGATAACCTTCATCGTCCAGCTCTAGTCCAACATCGAAGTTACTGAAATACTCTTCTTCGAAAGGGTCCTCACTGATACCTAGATAAAGAGTGCGTCGGTAGCGTTCATATCCTTTGAGGAGGGCTTCACGCAGGGCTGCTTCCACCACTTGGGTAGGGAGTTTCTTCTCCTCGCTGATGTCTTCGATCAGGTTGTTGAGGCCGGGGAGTAGAACGAGAGCCATCGACGATGGAAAGAGTGGAAAGGTGCTGAAGCTGAGCTGATCGTTAAGGTGATTTAGCCCGTGGGGTTGGTAAGGCGAACGCAGGTCACAGCCTTACGTGGTATGCGTTGAATGCGTCCCTTGATGTTGATGTGCACATGTTCGTCGGATCGTTTGTGCAAGAGACCGGCTTGATGAAGGTCTGAATCGTCGTCACGGAAGCTGATCTCCACAGGGAAGCCTCGGAAAGTTAGGAAGTCCTGATCACTGTGGAGCTGATCTCCGATCCCTGGGCTGCTGATTTCCAGAACATACGCTTCAGTAAAAAGTTGGGAAGCCTCCAGGGCTTCATCCATAGAAGCGCTGAAATGAGCACAGTCGTCGAGGGAGACATCACTGCCATCCTTGCGACGGATCTGCACCTGGATCGTCATAGGAATCAGATGGGTGAATACCTGTACACAGCAAAGTCTGTAGCCCCTTCCAGTAGCCGTCGCCGAGGCGAGGGTTTCCAGGTCCGGGAGCAGAGGATGAGGCAAAAGCAGGGGAAAGGTTGGACTTCTGGCCCGACCGGCTTCAGAAGTGACCTGCCTCCCGAAGGAGGTACCCGCCAGGCATCAAGACAATCTAGGTGATGGCCACTTCATGCTGTGTTCAACTAATGGCGAGGAGGCCATCAAGCCATCGAGCAGCTGGAGGATTCGCTAGTCAGCGCCGCCCGGCCGTTTAGCAGTGATTGGCTGCGCCGAACTGACGCTTCGTAGACAATTCAAATCTGTGCGGATGCATTTTGCTTATGCCTCTGATTACACCCCTTCCCTTCAATCTTCAGGTGCCGATTGTCGGCCTTGTTTTGGCCATTGTCAGTTGGTTGTTGCTAGACACTCTTGGCAGGCGGTTCCGCTCAGGTTCGTTGCGGCGTGGATTGCTGCTCAGTAGCAGGCAAAGCATTTCCCTGACTTGCGCACTTGTAGGAGTGATTTGTTGGCTGTTGGATTTGTTGGATCCGTCATTGATTCAATTCCCGCGTGATGGCGTTAAGGCGTTTGGAATTCTTGTGGTCATAGGTCTTTCATGGACGCTGCTGTCTTGGAAGAAGGAGCTCAAGCAAAACCAAGAGAGGTATGCCACTCAGATGCTGCGGGGCTTTGGTGAAAAAGACAGGCGGTTCCTGTTCGATGTTGTTCAGAAGACCATCGGTATTGCAGCCATGGTCATTTTGTGGCTGGAGGTGATGCATCTGATGGGTATTTCACCGGCCGTACTGGTTACCGCCGGTGGGGTTGGTGCCGTTGCATTGGGTTTCGGTGCCAAGGGGATTGTTTCGAATTCCCTAAGCGGCCTAAGTCTTTACGTTAACCGTCCGTTTGTTGTAAGTGACTACATTGATATTCCTTCCGAAAATCTTTCTGGAAATGTAGAACATATCGGTTGGTTTTATACCAAGTTGCGTTCCTCTGATCGCCAACCAGTGTACATACCGAACAACATCTTTACAAGTAAGCCGGTTGTTAATATTGCTGATATAGATAACCGTAGGATTTGGATTGAATTTGGTATTAATTATGGTGATCGTAGAAGGATTGAGTCGATTGTGAGTGATCTTCAGCAGGTTTTAGTTAATCATCCAGATATAGATCAGAACAAGAAAATGGCAGTGAATTTTACCGGTTATGGCGATTCTAGTCTGAATCTACGCTTGGTATGTTATTCCTCTAGTGGAAACCTAAGCGATGCTTGGGCCTTGCAGCAGAGGTTGCTTCTCAAGATTGGTGATGTGGTTGAAGCGCATGGTGCAGGAATGCCATTCCCTACACGCACTTTGATTCATTCAGGCTCGAATCAAATACCGCAAACGATGAATCCTCTGATAGGAATCAATGAAGAATCGGGTGAAGGTGCAAGTTGACCCTCCCCGACTCTCTTGTCAATTTCTAATGTTTAGAATGGATTACCGGCAGCCCTGAACAGAAATTCTGTAACTGAATCCTGTGGCTCCTGGATCCTTTGCTGTTCCTACCTTGAAATTCACTTGGCTTACCGCTTTCCCAGGAATTGCTTGGATAGGACCAAACATCTTGCCGGTACCCATTGGTGGCCGCATGGATTCGTTGACGACTTGTAGGTTGCTGCCATCGCTGAACTTGAGGAAGGCCTGAATTGGGTAGCTGGCGGAATCGGTTGAATCTGCAGTGAAGAATAGTTTGTAATTGCGATAGGGCTGATTAACAGCAAAGTCTGTATTCCAGTTTGTGCGGCCAAAGGCACTTCCCATCAACCCCTTTGGACGCTCTACTCTCTTTTTGACGATCTTGTTGCCATCACCGCCAATAGGCATTAGGAATTCACAATTGGCCATGGCTGCCTGAGGGGTAAGCAGTGAGGCCATCACCAGGCCAACGGCCGCAAAGCGTGATTGATTCATAGGAAAGGAATATTCACATCCATAATGATGGCGGGATTGGAGTTTTGCAGCGCAATTGTAATTCTAGTTAGCCCTGATCACGCAGGTAAAGACCCGCAGGTGTCTGTGAAGACTAGGGTTTGCTGCAATTGCCTAATGATTTGAGTAAATGCGTTCTTAAGTCAAGTCCATCAGTTTGCTTGCAATACTTAGCGTATAAATCAGTGCCTAAACTGTTTTGATAGCTGGTGATGGTTAAGCCGCTGCGCGAGCCCCCTCCGATTGATTGTCACCAGTGGCATTTTTGATGCGATCTCAGGAGCTTTGCTCACGGTGCATGAAAATGTTGGGGTCAAAGCTGAGTTCGGTTAATCAGTGACTTGCTAATAATGATAACCAGCCCCATGCCCGAGCAACATTTCTTTCATTTGAGCTTGATTGATTCTCTTTAAGTAATGCTTTCCAGCTGCCAGTTCGAACGGTCTGAATTTTCGCTTCGATGGGATTTGAAAGATTAGGCTTATTGTAAACGGCAGCTTCAGCAGATTGAACGACAACAGCTGATGAAGCCAGAAGTACATATATGCCGAGTAGAGAGCGAGGTGTCATGAGTTTGTAGAAAAGAGAAAGTGAAGGATTGGAATTAGAATTTTCAAGCGATCAACGCAAAGATAGTTGAGCAGCGGTAGATAAGACTGTGGCGTAGTAGGCCTTGATCAATTCTTGATTGAGATTCACTGCACTTCCTGGACCAATCCAGCGATTGATCATGGTTTGAACAGGGGCAACATCATTCACATAGCCTTGCAGGATCTTGCCGATGGCGATGTTGCTGTAATTCAGCATTGTGGAATTATTTTCTGGAATGATGCAGCCGATACCTGAGCGGCCGTATGGAACGATTGGCACGATACCGGCGTTTGGCGCCACACTAGCTTTATTGGCTTTGAGCCAGAGACTGTCTCCACCGAGGATGTCAACAGAGCCAGAGCGCATGGCGGCAAGAGCTGCTGCTGGAGAGTTGTAGGAGACGTACTTCGCTTGTGGTGCTGCTGTTTCGAGAGTTTGTGCAGCAACGGTGTCTTTAATCACCCCAACAGTCTTGCCTGCAAGAGATGCGGGAGTGCCATCATTGCCGACAGGGGCTAGTACCCTCACCCCGCCCAGGGCAAATGGGATGGTGTAGTCAACAAGCATTGCCCTTTTCCAGGAGTAGGCAACACCACAGGCGATGTCTGCTTTGCCGCTCAGCAGGGCTTCTTTTGCGTCCTGTACTGAGTTCACCTGTAAGGCATTAAGCCTGATCGGCTTGCCGGCAAATGCCTGAAGTTCATTTTTAACAGCTGCAACAACATCTATTGCTAGGCCTTAGAAGCCGGCGTCGCTCTTGCTAGCAAACGGCAGCTCGTCACCGATAACAATCGCGTTCAGCTTGCCACTGCGTACAACCGACTCCATGGAGGTCTCTGCGGAGACTGGCTGGGCTGTTAAGGCAGCTAATGCGAATAAAGAGCCCACAAATTCGATACCTCGTGTCTTCATCAAAATGCCTATTAGTAGATCATTCAATTTTACTTTGCATTGACAAAGAAGAGTGAGCCTATGGAATGTTGTCATGAAAACTGACTGATCTGGATTCATCTATTGTTGCGAACTGCTTGCGATTGTAGTTAAAATTTGTCCTAGTAATGGGATTGATGCTCTTTAAGTGAGTCAGCAATCAAGGCCCTCCTTTTGCACAGCGAAAGCCCATGTGACAGGTGGCTGTGTCTACCGTCTGACCTTGTAGTGCAGAGGGTCGATAGCGTACGCAGTAATTATCTGCGCAGAGAAACGATCCGCCTTTGATAGTTCGCCGTTCCTGATGGCCTGACGCCACGGGATAAACAGAGTTGGTCCATTCCCACACATTGCCGCAAACATCCATCAGTCCATAGCCGTTGGCAGGAAAGCTGCCAACGGGCGAAGTCCAGAACCAGCCGTCTAACTGCTCGTTGTGCCAAGGGAAAGGACCTTGCCAGATGTTCGCCATCCAGCGGTTATTTGGAGTGAGTTCATTCCCCCAGGCGTATTGGGCATCGACAAGACCTCCGCGGGCGGCGACTTCCCACTCCTCAGCAGAGGGGAGACGCTTGCCAGCCCAATGGGCATAGGCGATGGCGTCGGCGTAGGCGACATGCACAACAGGGTGATCATCAAGGCCATCGATAGTGCTTTCGGGTCCTTGGGGGTGACGCCAGTCAGCCCCAGCCACAAGCGCCCACCAGCTCAAGGGTTTGCTGCGATCCACCGTTGCTGGAGGTGGTTGAAATACAACTGATTCAGGGATGCGTTCCTCGGGCGGTAGATCGGGATAGAGCATTGGATCAGGTGGTAGCTCCGAGACTGTGAGATGCTGCGTGGCGCTTACGAAAGCTCGGAACTGGGCATTGGTGACTGGCCCTACGTCGATCTGGAATGAGTCAAGCTGCACTTCTCGCGCGGGTGCTTCCTCCGGATAGCAGCGAACTGAACCATCCGGATAGCAGCGCTCACAACCAACCCGATAGAGCCCTGCGGGGATGGTTACCATCTCTACTGGCAAAGATGTGGTCACAATTAAAGTCTGCAGGGGGGAATGTGTCCATCTTTATTGTTGGCTGAAAGCCAAGATGGCTAAGCATGAGCACATTCAGAGTGCCCAACCAATGTCACTGTGGATAGATCTTTAATGTCACCTTGTTGATGTTCCCATTGAAAGCACTGAAGCGCTGATCCCCAATCACTCGTTGAGCAACAGGTGATCCACGATCCATGCCAACATCAGCACCTTCATCAATCGAAAAACGTGTACCAACGGTTGCATCAACCCTGCCAGTTGATGTGACTTTGTCATCAACTAGCAGGCGTACATCTGCACCCTTACCAGCGCCTCCCCCGTCGTAATCCATCTCAAAGCGAATTTTTCTGTTGCCAGAAGAGATTTTCTTGTTGCTGCGGAAGGTATGAAGATTGCCCAGGTAATTATAGGCATAGGCCGGATAACCATCTTCTATATAAAGTGACCATCCGCCAAAGCGGCTCCCTTGGGCCATGATCACGCCGTTGGCATCTTGGCTTGAGTCAATGTCGATCTTGGCTGTAATGCTGTTGGAAACATTCTTGACATTGAGGATGGCATCCTCAACAAGATCCCAGGAGCCTGGGTAGAGATCAAGTTGTGTCCTCGACGAGCCCATTATCGTTGGCCGGCCTGCAACAGAAGGCACTAAACGTTGCAACAGACGATCATCTAAGGGAAGCACTTGATTGGCGATTGCTTCTTTCAAGAAGAGTCGTTTCATTGCCTCGAGCCGTTCTGGATACTGAGTTGCCAGGTTGTTAGCTAGGCTGAAATCATTGCGCGTGTCGTATAACTCCCATCCATCATCTTTGGCGAGGCTATGCATCTTCTTGGGTGCTTCCCATGGCAGGCCAACGGTGGCTCTTGCCATCCAGCCATCTTGATAGATTCCACGATTACCAACAACTTCGAAATATTGAACCTTGTGACGCTCGGGTGCATCAGCGTTATCGAAAGAATAAACAAGGCTGGTTCCTTGCATCGGGATTTGTGCAATCCCATTGATCTCTTCAGGCATGGGTAAGCCAGCAGCTTCAAGGATCGTTGGCGCAACATCAATCACATGGGAGAATTGATCGCGTATCTCTCCTTTTGATTTAATGGCCTCAGGCCAATGAATCACAGTGCCATTGCGTGTACCGCCAAAATCACCGGCAATTTGTTTGGTAAATGCAAATGGAGTATCAAAGGCAATCGCCCAGCCGACTGCCATATGTGGATAGGTGTTTTGATCACCCCAATTGTCATAATGCTCTAACTGAGCCTCAAGTGTTTCAGGGATGCCGTTAAACATGTGCCCCCAGTTCCAGTTGCCGGTTTGGTTCCCTTCTGAGCTTGTGCCGTTATCACCACTGATATAAATAACCAGCGTGTTGTCAAGTTCACCAAGATCATCAATGGCCTGGATCAGTCGCCCAGCTTGATAGTCTGTGTATTCTGTAAAAGCTGCGAACACCTCTGCTTGTCGTGCAAACATGCGTTTTTGTACATCACTAAGATCATCCCAGTTCGGCACACTTGCTGGTTTTTTTGCCAGTTGTGTGTTTGGGGGTACAACACCTTTTGCGATCTGATTTGCGAGCGTCTCTTCTCTAATAACATCCCAGCCCTTATCAAACTTTCCCTTGTACTTTTTAATCCATTCAGGTCTTACATGGTGTGGTGCATGTGAGCCAGCAGATGCATAATAGATAAAGAAAGGCTTGTCTGGGCGCAGTCCCTGTTGTTGGCGCATCCAGGCAATAGCTTGATCTGTCATGTCTTCAAGGAAGTGGTAATCCTCTCGATCTGGGTAATCAATGATTGTGACCCCATCGTGAAGTGATGGCTCATACATATTTTCTTCTGCGCCGATGAAGCCATAAAATTTTTCAAATCCTTGCCTTGTTGGCCAGCGGGTTTGTGGGCCCGCAGCAGTGGTCTCACGACCAGGGGTTTCATGCCATTTACCAAAAGCGCCTGTGTTGTAGCCATTGAGCCTTAGGATCTCGGCTACAGGTTCGGCATAGTTAGGCACAAATGTGGTATTGCCCGCATATCCAGTCGCAATTTCAGGGATTGAACCCATGTTCATCACATGGTGATTACGGCCTGCTTTAAGAGCAGCTCGTGTAGGTGCACATAGGGCTGAAGTATGAAATCGGTTATAACTCAGGCCATTGTTTGCTAGTTCCTGCAGGGCCGGCATTTGCACCACTCCGCCAAAGGGCGAAGGAGCACCAAAGCCAACATCATCCAACAAGATGACAACAACATTGGGTGCTCCTTTGGGTGCCTCGACGACATGTTGTCGTGGCATTTTGACTTGACTCGGTAAGCGCTCGTCAACCTTCTGAGGATATGGATCTGCGATCGGAAGTCGCCGGCGATTAATCTCTTCTGCGTTGGCGGCGGATGTTGCTGTGAAACTTATGATACATGCAAGCCAAAGAAGCATTCTGAATTTCATGTTTGCTTTGAAGTGGGAGATGTTTTATTACTGATCACCATTTAACAGGGATGAGTCCATAGCTGTTTATGCATCCAGGCCAACTTGTTGCTAAATTTCAAAAAAATGCAAGGATTTGATCGAAAGAAGTCTTCCACAAGTTGTGGAAGAGACATGTGAATGCAACTCGTTCAATAGTCTCGTCAATCGCTAATGAGACATGGGCCGTGGCCCATGTCTGAACAGTACTAGAATGATATCGCTTTTTAATGATGCCTTGACGCGCTGATTGGTTTCGTCTTATTTGATATCAAAAATGAAGCATAAGAGTCATGTGTTCTTTGCTATTCATCAACGGGAGCATTCTGGTGATGAGGTCAGTGCTGGGATCTGGATTGCTGGTTGGATTTATCACCTTTTATTACCACTTAATAGGAATTGTCTTTTGGAATAGGCGATAATACGCTGAATTTTTTTTCAACCAATGGCCAGAATTGCTCCAGTAGCATTACCACTAAGACGATGTGTGCTGACTGCAGGAGCTGCCATCAGTGCCATGGTCATGCAACCGTCTTTTGCTGAGCATCATGGCATTGGTACTGAGCAGCCATTTGATTTCTCGGCGTTGACCATTCAAGAGAAGATCGCTCAGGCAGATACTGCAGACCCTGAATCGAGTTCACAAGCGAACCTAGAGGCTGGAGCAGATCAAGACAACACGGAAGATTTGGCCAAGGAAGCCCAGAATCCGATTGCGAGCATGATCAGCTTCCCGATTCAGTGGAATGCAACGCCTGGAACTCAATGGGCGCCTTCATCAATTGACCCGTCGGCACGTGATAATCGTACGCAAAATGTTGTCAATGTGCAGCCTGTTGTGCCATTTAAGCTCAGCAATGACCTTACCTTGGTAACACGAACGATTGTGCCAATTGTTAATCAGCCATGGGCTGACGGAGTGGACTTTACAGCCATAGGAGATATCAATCCGAGTGTTTGGCTGGTACCAACTCTTAAGGGGAATCTTACGATCGGCCTTGGGCCAACTTTGATCATTCCATCGGCGACCGATATTCGCATCAGTTCTCAGCGTTGGAGTGCTGGGCCTTCAGTAGTTGTCGTCTACAGCACAGGGCCATGGGTGCTAGGAGGACTTGCTAATAATGTTTGGTCCTTTTCAGGACGTGGAGCCAAAGATGTGAATAAGCTTCTGATCCAGCCATTTCTTAACTACAACATGCCGAAGGGTTGGTACATTACGAGTTCACCAGTTATCACGAATGACTGGAATGCAGATGATGGCAAGGGTTGGATGGTTCCTATTGGAGCTGGGATAGGTAGGGTCTTTAAAATTGGTAATCAACCTGTTAATGCTTCGCTAAGTGCCTATTGGAATGCTGTAAGGCCGGAAATCTTTGGAGAAAAACTTCAAGGTGAATTTACGATCCGTACTCAGGTTCAGTTCCTATTTCCAACTGGTAGCTAAAAGTATTCTTTTTATTATTCTCCCTACTAATACAAAAGATATGACACCTTCGCGACGCCTAATAGCACTGATTGCAATTTCTACTTTTTCAATGTTGTCCTCTGAGGCCTTTGCAGAGCAATCTCTGTATGAGCGCAATCCTGATCAGGGGCAGGTCTTAGTTTCGATTGAACCAGATCAGCTTGAAGATGATGAGGTGGTTGAAGAGAATGAGGATGTATTGGAAGAGGATGATTGGAGAGTGTATTTGGACCTTTATGGATTCCTGCCATTATCGACCACTGGAGACATCACAATCAATGGAAATACTGCGCCTATAGACTCGAGCCTTGCCGATGTTTTGGCTACGGTTACAGGACTTTTTACAGGAAGGGCTTCTGTTGAATATGGGCGACTAGGTTTCATGGCTGGGATTATTTATGGCACGTCATCTGAGGATCAGAGTGGTATAAATAGCTTTGATGGGGAAGAGCTTAATCCTGCAATTGATGGCCTGAAGCTTAATAGTAAATCAACTACAGATTTTAATCAGTCTGTAGTTGACCTTGCTCTGCGCTATCGCCTTGGTGCCATTGAACAGCCAGTCATGAAAACAGGCGACTCAACTTTCATAGGCTTTGTTGGCGCACGAGTCATTGATGCAGGCATGGATATGGATATGTCTTTGTCAGCGGATGTCAAAGTTAATGGTCGGACGTTAACAAAGAAGGAAATACCAGAGTTGGAGAAGAGTGCAAGCGGATCTATTGATCGCACCTGGGTTCAGCCTTTGCTTGGCATGCAGGCGACCTATGCCATGAGCCCAGAATGGCAGGCTTTTATGAGGTTGGATGCGGGAGGGTTCGGTCTTTCTGGCAAGAGGGACCTCTCTGGAACTGCTCAGGCAGGACTTGCTTATACAGTTGGGAATTCAGCGCAATTAACTCTTTCTTGGAAGTACTTTGGTCTTGAGTACGCTGGTTATGATTCTGATAATAGCTATAGTAATTATCAGAATGGTGTCAACCTTGGCTTGAGATGGTTCTTCCCTTAATGGTTTTTGGCCGGTGCAATTGGTCTTGAGAGTTCTTATTGCTAACAGTCGTCTGTCTTGAGATCCCTTAATGCTCAGAGATTAATATTAGTGCGTAGAATATAAGAATTTTCCTCCGTTATTTAGCATGACTTCTGCGTGTTATCCCTTTTCAAGCTTTGCCAGGCCCTCTAGTTCTTAAGTTGTTAACCAAAGCCAATTTGCCCTGATTAGCAGGAGTGATTTGTATGATCTTCTACTGCTTAAATTGTTGATGGTACGGCAGGATTGATTCCATTTTTCTTCTACCATCGAAGAGCGAATGCTTCCATCCTCAAGCGCTGTGGTGCTGATGATTTGCTGTGGTGTCATCGACATAGCATCAGATTGTTGGAGTTTGGTTGCTGATGATTTCTTGTTGGAGCCGGTCTGATCGTTTGCTCTCAAATCATTAGCCACCTCCTAGGCATAGAAATAGGCGCAGAAAGTATTGATTTCAGCATTCTTCTGGCAGATCGGTGGTGCAGCTTTGTCTCGCCCCTCTGTTTCGGCTTAGCCTCGCGGCCATGATTTCTTTCAGACTGTTGCTGCAACAGGGTTGCATTGTTTTGAAGCGCTTTTGGGGATTGTTTTTGATGGCCGTGCTGTTCCCCCTTGCTGCCGGGGTTCAGCCTGTTTGGGCTTTGTCTGGTTTAGATGGGACGACCAGCCATAACTTCGTTGCTGATGCGGTAAGTCAGGTCGCGCCCGCAGTGGTTCGCATTGATACGGAACGCACTGTTCAGCGTCAGCCCTTTGATCCCACGCTGATTGATCCCTTACTGCGAGATCTCTTGGGCGAGCCAGGAATTGGGCCAGAGCGTGAGCGGGGTCAGGGTTCGGGTGTCGTGATTGATGACCAGGGGTTGGTGCTGACCAATGCTCATGTAGTTGAACGGGTGGATGCGGTCAGCGTCACCCTTGCCGATGGTGATCAGCACGATGGTTCTGTTGTCGGAACGGATCCTGTTACTGATCTGGCTCTTGTGCGACTGGATGGGGAGACACGTCCTGAGGCCGCCCCTCTTGGTGATTCAGATGCGCTTGAGGTAGGTGATTGGGCGATCGCTCTTGGCACCCCCTATGGGCTTGAACGCACCGTCACCCTTGGCATTGTTAGTAGCCTGCATCGCAATATCAGCAGCCTGGGCTTCTCTGATAAACGTCTGGATTTGATTCAGACCGATGCCGCGATTAACCCTGGCAATTCCGGTGGTCCACTCGTGAATGGTCGTGGTGAGGTGATCGGTATCAACACCCTGGTTCGTTCTGGTCCAGGTGCTGGTTTGGGATTTGCTATCCCGATCAATTTGGCTCGACGTGTTTCTGAGCAGCTTTTGACCAGTGGGGAGGTGGTGCATCCATATTTGGGTGTCCAATTGGTGCCGCTGACAGCTCGTATTGCCAGAGAGCACAATCGTGATCCAAATTCTCTGGTGGAACTTCCGGAACGCTTTGGGGCGCTTGTGCAGAGTGTTTTGCCGGATAGCCCGGCGGAACGAGCTGGTTTACGGCGTGGTGATCTTGTCATTGCGGCAGCCGATACATCTGTCTCTGATCCACAAACTCTGCTTAAGCAGGTTGATCAGGCTGAGATCGGTGTCCCCTTCTCATTAAGGATCATGCGCAATGGTCAAGAGATGAGCCTTTCGGTTAATCCAGCCGCTTTACCTGGCCTTAGTTGAAACCCTTGCCCTTGCTACCGTCGCGCCGATGATTCAGACACGATGGTGGACCTTCAAACTCAGATGAAGCAGGCGGTGGCGGCAGCCGCTGTGGAGCAGATCAAAGATGGCATGGTGCTTGGTTTGGGTTCAGGCTCGACGGCAGCTCTGATGATCCAGGCTCTTGGTGCCAAGCTGGCCAGTGGGGAGCTTCGGGACATTGTTGGTGTTACCACCTCTTTCCAAGGCGAAGTTATGGCTGCGGAGTTGGGGATTCCCTTGCGCAACCTCACGGCCGTGGATCGCATTGACTTGGCGATCGATGGAGCTGATGAAGTTGATCCATCTTTTCAGTTAATTAAAGGTGGCGGGGCCTGCCATGTGCAGGAGAAGCTTGTCGCCAGTAGAGCGGATCGCTTTGTGGTTGTTGTTGATTCCACAAAGATTGTTGATCGGCTCAACCTTGGTTTTTTACTTCCTGTTGAGGTCTTGCCTGGTGCTTGGCGACAGGTGCAGGGCCGCTTGGCTGAGTTGGGCGGTATTGCTGATTTGCGTATGGCTCAGTGCAAGGCCGGTCCGGTGGTAACCGATCAGGGCAATCTCGTTTTGGATGTGAGCATGGCCGGAGGTATTGGTGATCCTGAGGATCTGGAGTGTCGAATTAACAATCTTCCGGGTGTCTTGGAGAACGGTTTGTTCGTCAATCTCACCGATGAAGTTTTGGTTGGCCAGATTAGTGATGGTGTTGCGGGAGTGCGTCGTCTACAGCGCCGTGAGTAGAGGGGTTATTCGAAGCGGATACGCACGGATTCAGCATGGCTGTGCAAGCCTTCGCTGCTGGCCAATTCCCTTACGGCTTCAGCAGTGGCCTCAAGGGCAGATCGATTGAATTCGATCAGAGAGGTGTGCCGAAGAAATGTTTCCACGCTCAGGGCGCCGCTGAAGCGGGCCGTTCCGCATGTCGGTAGTGTGTGGTTTGGCCCGGCTAGATAGTCTCCTACCGCTTCAGGGGTCCAGGGGCCGATGAAGATGGCGCCGGCATTTTTGATGCGGTCTGCAATGGCGTGCGGATGCTCGACCAATAACTCCAGGTGCTCAGGTGCGAAGTGATCGCTGAGTTGAGCGCAGATGTCCAGGCTGTCGCATATCACCACCAGCCCCCAGTTTCTTAAAGAGGCTCGGCAGATCTGCTCGCGAGGATGCCCCTTAAGCTGAGCCTCCAGATGGGATGGGAGCATTTCGGCGAGGCTTGCTTCCGTGGTGAGTAGTACTGCAGCAGCGAGTGGATCGTGTTCTGATTGGGCCAGTAGATCGGCGGCCACCTGCTCAGCACGAGCACTCTGGTCGGCGATTACCAAAACCTCACTGGGGCCGGCTAGCGAATCAATGCCCACTTGCCCGTAGACCGCTTTTTTTGCAAGGGTGACGTAGAGATTGCCGGGCCCGCTGATCACATCGACCTTTGGCACGGTTTCAGTGCCAAAGGCCAGGGCGGCGATGGCCTGGGCACCACCGAGACGCAATACCTCACGAATTCCTGCTAGGTGTGCGGCGGCCAGAACGGTTCTGTTGATCTGACCATCCCTTCCAGCAGGTGAAGTCATCACCAGCTGCTCCACGCCGGCTACTTGTGCAGGAACTGCATTCATCAGCACGGTGCTCGGATAGGCAGCTCGGCCTCCTGGGATGTAGATCCCGGCTTTTTGTACAGGGCGCCAGCGGCGGCCCAATTGTTCGCCGTGGATGCCTTGCACCATCAGGTCATTCGGTCGCTGATGCTGATGGAAATCCTGGATACGGCGATAGGCCAGCTCCAGAGCAGATTGAAGGCTTTTGGGAGTTTTTCGCCAGGCGTCTTCCAACTCTTCTGGAGCTACGGTCAATGGCTCTGGACGAAAACCGTCAAAGCGCTCGGTCAAGGTCATCAGGGCTTGGTCCCCCTGGCTGCGAACGGTGTCGAGAATGTCCTCCACCGTCGCCATGGCTTGTTTTTGGGAATTGCCGGTAGAGCGGTTGGCCAGCCGCTCTAGTTCAAGCTTGGCTTGTTGCTGATCCCGAACACAATGAATCAGGGTTGAGGGAGTCTCTGACTCGGCCTGGCCGCTTTGTGTCAAAGTCTGCAACCTGAAGATCTGAAATCAAGTTAGGGCTTGCTCTTCTGGCTTGTCTTACAACTCTTGTAATGGAATCTAAAAAATAGGTGCTGGGTTAGGGTTAACCATTGTCGAATCAGCCCAAGGATCTGTGGCCAATAACAAGTCTTCCAAGAAGCGTGTTCAGATTGCCGAGCGCAACCGTCTTGAGAACAAGTCGTATAAATCGGCCATGCGCACATTAATGAAGCGTTGCTTCAGCGCTTGTAGTAATTATTCTCAGCAGCCTGGCGAGACAGCTAAAGCGAATGTGCAGGCCAGCATTGATTCGGCATTCAGTAAGATTGATAAGGCGGTGAAATGTGGAGTTCTGCATCGCAACACCGCTGCCCATCAGAAGTCTCGTCTTAGTGCAGCGGTGAAGCAGGCGATTGAACCGGCGCCAAGCACTTAGGGCTGATTTGGCATGGTCCCTGGTGAAAGGGTTTGTCCTTTCCCTTGATGAGGGAAGGCCTGCACAATGGGGCCAAAGATGCGTTTTGGGTTCTGGTGTCGTCTCCGATTCTTATCGATAGTCATTGTCACATCGTCTTTCGCAATTTCGATGATGATCTCGATGAGGTGGCTGCTCGCTGGCGACAGGCGGGCGTAGCGAGTCTGCTGCATGCGTGCGTGGAACCCGCAGAGATTCCTGCGATTCGTGCTTTGGCGGATCGTTTCCCTGAACTGCGCTATTCAGTTGGGGTTCATCCCCTCGACACGCAGCACTGGAATCATCAGACGCAGTCGCTTTTGCGAGATGCAGCTCTTGAAGATCCAAGGGTGGTGGCTATAGGTGAACTGGGGCTTGATCTTTACCGGGATTCAAACCTTGAACAGCAGTTGGCTGTGCTGAGACCGCAGCTGGATTTGGCCACGGAGTTAGATCTTCCCGTGATCATTCATTGTCGTGATGCATTTGATCCCATGCTGTTGGAGTTGCGTCAGCGCCAGAAGGAGGGTCGTTGCCCTAGGGGGGTGATGCATTGCTGGGGCGGCACAACAGAGGATATGGAGGTCTGCTTGGATCTTGGTCTTTACATCAGTTTCAGTGGCACAGTCACCTTCCCGAAGGCTGAGGCCATTCACGCCTGCGCGCGCGCAGTTCCGCAGAATCGTTTTCTAGTCGAGACGGATTGCCCGTTTCTGGCCCCAGTGCCTCGTAGGGGTAAGCGCAATGAGCCTGCCTATGTCGAGGCTGTGGCTTCTCGTGTGGCTGAGCTTCGAGGGCAGTCTTTGGCCTTGGTTGCAAGCAGTAGCACAGCTAATGCAAGAGGATTGTTCTCTTTGCCCTGATCTCAAGACATTGGGCATGTGTTTGGCAGTCTACAAGTGTAAAATTGTTGACTGGTCTGGCCATGATGCAGTTTTACTGCGTCCCTGCCGCCCGAAGCGCCCATTGTCTTCTGGTGCATTGTTGACGTCAGTCTTTTTGACTCGAGATCTCTGAGCCCATGAGTGCGGCAGCCGCTCCCTGTACCAAGGAGAGGCTGCCGCTGTCTTTTGTGCTGCCGACTCGGATCTAGGCTCGTCGATTGTTCAGGTCTTCCAATCTCACTTTTCAACTGCAGGTCTCCGCATGAGCAGCAGCGCGATTCAGGTCGCCAAGACCGCCACCTACCTGCCTGATCTCGTTGAAGTACAGCGGGCGAGCTTCAAGTGGTTTCTTGATGAGGGCTTGATCGAGGAGCTGGATAGTTTTTCTCCGATCACTGACTACACAGGCAAGCTTGAACTCCATTTCGTCGGCAATGAATACCGCCTGAAGCGGCCTCGCCACGATGTTGAAGAGGCCAAGCGCCGTGATGCGACTTTTGCCTCGCAGATGTATGTGACCTGTCGCTTAGTGAATAAGGAAACAGGTGAGATTAAGGAGCAGGAGGTGTTTATTGGCGAGCTTCCTTTGATGACTGAGCGAGGTACGTTCATTATCAATGGTGCAGAGAGGGTCATTGTCAATCAGATTGTGCGCAGCCCAGGGGTATATTTTAAGGATGAACAGGATAAGAACGGGCGAAGAACATATAATGCCAGTGTTATTCCTAATCGTGGTGCCTGGCTAAAGTTCGAAACAGATAAGAACGATCTTCTGCATGTGCGTGTGGATAAAACACGCAAAATTAATGCCCATGTTTTGATGCGGGCCATGGGGCTATCAGACAACGATGTAATAGATAAGCTTCGTCACCCCGAGTATTACAAGAAGTCTATTGAGGCTGCCAATGAGGAGGGAATTAGTTCAGAGGATCAGGCTTTGCTTGAGCTCTATAAAAAGCTTCGTCCTGGTGAGCCTCCTTCAGTAAGCGGTGGACAACAGCTCCTGCAGACCCGATTTTTTGATCCCAAGCGTTACGACCTTGGCCGAGTTGGCCGTTACAAGATTAATAAAAAGCTGCGTCTAACAATCCCGGATACGGTGCGTACCCTCACCCATGAGGATGTGCTCTCAACCCTTGATTATCTGATCAACTTAGAACTTGATGTGGGTGGTGCCAGCCTTGATGACATTGATCACCTGGGCAATCGTCGAGTGCGTTCCGTGGGTGAACTTTTGCAGAACCAGGTCCGGGTTGGTCTCAATCGCCTGGAGAGGATCATCAAAGAACGGATGACGGTGGGTGAGACCGATTCGCTCACGCCAGCTCAGTTGGTGAACCCCAAGCCTCTTGTTGCAGCAGTTAAGGAGTTCTTTGGTTCCAGTCAGTTGAGTCAGTTCATGGATCAGACGAATCCATTGGCTGAGCTCACCCACAAACGTCGTATTTCCGCTCTGGGGCCAGGGGGCCTCACTCGGGAGCGTGCCGGCTTCGCGGTGCGTGATATTCACCCCTCCCATTATGGCCGTCTCTGCCCAATTGAGACACCGGAAGGCCCGAATGCAGGTTTGATCAATTCACTGGCTACCCACGCTCGGGTCAATCAGTATGGCTTTATTGAGACTCCCTTCTGGAAGGTTGAGAACGGTCGCCTGATCAAGGAGGGAGACCCCATCTATTTATCAGCCGATCTTGAGGATGAGTGTCGTGTGGCTCCTGGTGATGTGGCCACTGATGCCGATGGACTGATTCTCGCTGAATTAATTCCGGTGCGTTATCGCCAGGACTTCGAAAAAGTTCCACCTGAGCAGGTGGATTATGTGCAGCTCTCGCCGGTGCAGGTGATCTCTGTCGCCACCTCCTTGATTCCTTTCCTCGAGCACGATGACGCCAATAGGGCTCTGATGGGATCAAATATGCAACGGCAGGCCGTACCACTGTTGCGGCCTGAGCGGCCTTTGGTGGGGACGGGCCTCGAAACTCAGGTGGCTCGTGATTCTGGGATGGTGCCGATCTCCCGTGTCAATGGCATGGTCACATTCGTGGATGCCACTGCGATCATCGTCCGGGATGAGGATGGGGTTGATCACACCCACTACCTGCAGAAGTACCAGCGTTCAAATCAGGACACCTGCCTCAATCAGCGTCCGATTGTCTGTCAGGGTGATCCGGTGATCGTGGGTCAGGTTCTCGCGGACGGTTCGGCTTGTGAAGGCGGTGAAATTGCTCTAGGTCAGAATGTTTTGGTCGCTTATATGCCTTGGGAGGGTTACAACTACGAGGATGCAATCCTTGTAAGCGAGCGCCTGGTGTCAGACGATCTCTACACCTCGGTGCATATCGAGAAGTATGAGATCGAAGCTCGACAGACAAAGCTCGGTCCTGAGGAGATCACAAGGGAGATCCCCAATGTTGCCGAGGAAAGTCTTGGCAATCTTGATGAGATGGGCATCATTCGCATCGGTGCTTTTGTCGAGAGTGGAGACATCCTTGTAGGCAAGGTGACACCCAAGGGTGAATCAGATCAGCCTCCTGAAGAGAAGCTTTTACGCGCCATTTTTGGTGAAAAAGCGCGCGATGTGCGTGATAACTCTCTACGTGTTCCCAGCACTGAGCGTGGTCGTGTAGTGGACGTTCGTATTTACACCCGCGAACAGGGTGATGAGCTTCCCCCTGGTGCAAACATGGTTGCTCGAGTTTATGTAGCTCAGCGTCGCAAGATTCAGGTTGGCGACAAGATGGCTGGCCGCCATGGCAATAAAGGAATTATTAGCCGCATTCTTCCTCGCGAAGATATGCCTTTCCTCCCTGATGGCACTCCCGTTGACATCGTTTTAAATCCTTTGGGTGTACCAAGCCGCATGAATGTTGGTCAGGTGTTTGAGTGCTTAATGGGATGGGCAGCC
>PVBE012251366.1_pt1 | contig 20155 bp, 15 predicted proteins | sample 1631181 | NCBI WGS metagenome assembly PVBE01 (sample SAMN08397723, study PRJNA350692) | Marine metagenome, whole genome shotgun sequencing project. | isolation source: water | place: Pacific Ocean | collected 2012-04 | reverse complement strand
CGGCTCGTCTCGGGCCACCCTGCGTCCAACGCCGACGCCGATCACTATGTCCTCGACTGCTGGCTGAAGCGGGTAGACGGCAAGCGACTGCTGGCCCAAGCACGAAAGCCCCCGCCCCCACCGCCCAAACGCACGCCCCCCCTCTGGTGCGGAATCCCCGATCCCGCCACGCCCATCCTGGGCCGTTGGCGCGATCCTCGAGATCTTCCCCACGCGCTGCGGTTGCTCGAGCAGGCCCAGGTCGCCCGCGACAGCCGCATCCCGCTGCTGGGCCAAGCCTACCATCGCGTGGCCCGAAAGAAGCTCTATTGGGAAATGAGCTTCTCCAGCCTTCTCGAGATGGCCACCCACGGCCTGGGCTGCTGCATCCGCACCCTCGAGCGCCATGCAAAAACAGCCCTCGACATCGCGCTGCTCCCTCCCCTGGCCCGTGCCCTCGACGAAGGGCTCGATCTCGCCCGAGCCAAGCTGGTGGCCTCCGTCGCCTGCGAAGACACCGTCGAGGGTTGGATCCGCGTAGCGCGCCGCACCGGCATCGCCGAGCTTCGGCGGGCGGTCAAGCTGGCCGATGCCGGCGCAACCAAGGACGTCGAACTGCAGGTGTTGGCTGGCTACCAACACGCCATCGACGTGGCCGAGCAGGCGGTGGGCCAGATGTTGGGTGAGCAACAAGCCGACAACGCGACAGAACCTGGCGATCGCGCCCTGCACGGCGACGCGACAGAACCTGGCGGTCACGCCCCCGGCGGCGACGCGACAAATACTGGCGGTGCCCTCGGCGGCCTGCAGCTCTTCGTCAGCCTGAACGCTGCCTGGGCGCCACCCCCCGTGCCCAAATACGACCGGGTGCACGTCGATTTGCCCAAAGCAGCCCGCTGGTTTCTCGAAAACGTCCGCATCGAACGCCAAAAGGGCTTCGGAAAGGTGAAAGAGCGAGACCACTTCACCTGTCGCAACCCCGAATGTGGCTGTCGCAACCTACGGGTCCAGGCCCACCACATCCACCCCCGCGCCCAAGGAGGTGGAGACGAGCTCGAAAATGGCATCACGGTCTGCAAGTGTTGCCATCTACGACTCATCCACACGGGCAGGATCTCGGTCGCCCGCTTCGGAGATGCCCTGGTCTGGCGCTACCCGTGGCGCATCGTGGTGGCGCTGTGACGCCACCGGTCAGCCTCCCTGTGGTGGTGGCTCGGCCCCCTCGATCAGCCCCACGACCAGCTTCGCCACCGCGGCCATCTCTTCATCCTCGCCCCCGGCAAGCTCCCGCAGCAGCGGCAGATCGTCCGCATCGCCACAGGCACCCAGACCCATCACCGCCACCGCCCGGAAGGGGGAGGCCGGCTGCCCAGCGAGCAAACCCCGCAGCTTGGCGCGCCGCACACGATCCCAGGGGGTCAGCGCCAGGGGCGCTCGATCCACCCGGGCGGCCAGCCGAGCCACCAAGGCCTCCCCATCCATGTCGAGCCGCTCGCGCAGGTACCGCTTTGCCTTGCCCGGCTTGGCCAGGGCCGCACGCAGCCAACCCAAGCCATCCGGCCCCATGTCCAACACCTCGAGCATCAGGGCGCAGGCTTGGGCGTAGAACGCGTGCACCCGCAGCAAGGTCTCGGGGCTCCCCTCCTTCAGGCCCTTCACCACCTGCCCCGCCTTCCAGCCGACCAGCGCGCGAAAGTCGTACCACTGCCCGGCGGACCGCAGCCGCCGCAGGTAGCGCTCGATCCCAGCGCGACGGGCGGGCTCGAACCAGGTCAGCGCCAGGGCCTCGGCCAGCCCCTCGTCCAGCCAGCGATGGTGCAGGACGTAGCCGCTGACGCCGCGCAAGGCTCCGTGCACCAGTTCGTGGGCCACCAGCGCCCGCGGGTTGCGCCCCAGATCTTCGAAAGCGTCCACCGCCACCACCACCCGGCTGGGCCCCGCCACGAAGAAGAACCCTGCTCCTCGCGGGCCCATCATGCCAAACCACCCCTTCAGGTAGGCCTGCATGTCCCGCTGTTTGGCGAAGATCAGCACCCGATCCACCGGCTTGCTGGTGGGCAGCAGCTCCACCAAGGCGGCGTGGGCCTGTCGCACCGCCGCCACCATCTCCCTGGCCTCGATCTCGGGCAGGTCGCTGTAGATGTCGGTGGCACCCTCGCGGATCCACCCCGAGATCCCTTCCGCTCCACTGGCCCGCCGCGCAGCCCGCAGATCGAGAGATCCCACCATGCGAGGTGCCACGAGGTAGGATCGGCCGAGCCCTGCCAAGATCGTGCCGACGGAGCTCCCCAGCTTCCGCGCCCGAATCGCGAGGGCCAAGAGCAGCAGGATCGTGACCCCCACGCCGATAGGCCAACCCAGGCAGAATCCGCCGCTGACCGCGAACGGGAACAGGGTGAGCGCGAAGAGGTAGCGGAAGGTCTTCACGCGGGCGGCAGCTACAGGTACCGGGTGATGCGGAGGGCCACCGAGTCGTTGTCGCTGTACAAGCCCATGGGGCCGCCGTCGTAGACCACGAGATCCTGAACCGTGCGCGGCGTGCCGGCCCGGGCGAAGAAGAACCAGCTGTGGAGCGAGACGGCCCAGTCGTCGCCCGGCTTGTAGCTGATGGAGCCACCGGCCACGCCCTCGGCGAAGGTTGGCGACCACATGGCGGTCAGCTCGGGCTCGAGCCGTTGCCGGAAGAGGGACAGGGTGAACCACCCGGCCACCAGGCCTTCGTCTTCCCGCCGAGCCAACAGACCCACTTCCTTGTAATCCTCGATGTCGAGCAGGCGCTTCCAGGCCGCCTCGGCGCCGAAGCGCACGGTGGTGCTGCCCTGGTACTCGGCGGACACCCCTATGCCCATCTCGGGAGAGGACACGCCCTCGATGAGGTTGGTGGTCAGGGACACGTCGGTGGTGTAGACCGCCTCGAGCTTCAAGCCCAGCACCCCCAGGGTGACGGCGCCGTCCAAGCCGCCGACCCAGGTGTAGGGGTAGTCGGTCATCACGAAGCCATCGGTCTCGCGCGCCCAGGCGTCCATCTCCTCGAGGGAAGGCCAGCTCTGGGCCACGACCCAGGACATCAACGTGCGGTCCATGGTGACGGTGGCGGTGTCGGACCGCACGCGGGCCCCCATGACCGACAGATCGCCCCGGGAGCCGTTGAAGCTGAACCGCAGCGCGCCCTCCGCCCCGGAGAAGGGCTCGTACAGATCGCCAGAGCTACGGAAGAGCTGGTCGTAGCCCCACCAGGCCGAGGGTTCGGCGTCGGAGAGCTGCTTCTCGAGGGACCCGACCATCTCGCCGAAGACATACGCAGTGGTCTCGTCGCCGCCCCAGTAGGCGGTGGAGGCCACGAGATCCTCGAGCAGCCCCGTGGGGTAGAAGGCCCAGTCCGAGCCCAGCAGGTGGTACTTGTTGGGGACGTGCCAGGGCACGTAGTAGAACTGAGCGCGTAGCTTGGGGGGGCCCAGCTCGAGGCGCACCATGGGCACGGCGATGCGCTGTTCGTCGGGGGCGTACATGGGGCCGTGGCGCAAGTCGAGGGGGTTGAGCACGTCCACCAGGGTGATGCCCTCGAGCTGCCCCCAACGCGCCACCTGCTGGCCGATCCGCAGGTGGGCGAAGCGCCCCAAGGGCCGGTCCCAGCGTACCTCGTCGGGCCAGGCGCTGACCCGATAGCGGGTGTCGGGTCCCGACTGGATCCAATGCTCACCGGCCACGCTCATCAGCACGCGGCCACCGTTATCGGTGTTCCAGCGGGCCTCGAGGGCGAAGCGGGTGAGCTCTTCGAAGATGTCCTCGTGGCCGTCTTCGTTGGCGACGTCCATGGCGGCCAGGGTCCAGATGGAACCCTTGGTGCGCAGGTTTGGATCGTCTGCGAGGGCGACGTTCGGTAGCAGGCTTCCCAGCAGCGCCGTGGTGATCAGGCGTCCCATCACCTAGCCGTTGCGCTCCATGTAGGCCGAGGTGAACACCTCCTCGGGGAGCTCCTCGGGTGAGATGTTCACGTCGATCTCGGTGATGTCCAACCGAGTGGAGGTGCCGCGCTTCATGTCCTCCATGCGGCTTGCGGTAGGCACCGGCACGCCTTCGTGGATGTCCACCTGATCGACGGTCATGCGGCGGGTGAGCTCGCCCTTGCTGTCGAACCACTCGACGTTCCGCGGCAGGCTGTCGGCCTTGGCGATCCGGGTCACGAAGCGGTGATCGTTCGAGCCGGGGCCGCAGGTGGTCTCCACCACCCAATACTCCGCGTCCTCTTCGAGAATCTTGTGGGTGGAGCCCTCGCCGGTGTCCAACTCGAAGTCCGAGTAGCGGAAGTCCGAGCCCATGAAGGAGCCCGAGCGCGCCTTGCCAGCGATGCGGGTGACCCGCTCGAGGGCCGGCAGGTAGAGCAGCTGATCGTCTTCCTGGTTCGGGTGGTCCACCAGCACCAGCTGGGTTCCCGCCACGTCGGAAGGGCTCAGGAAACGGGTGTAGGAGCTGGTGATGTCTCCGTCGCGGCGCACCTTGATCTCGAGCTCACGCACGCGCTCCTTTCCGGAGCGGGAGATCAGGGTCATTTTCATGGTCTGGACGGCATTTTCGACGCGGTACTGGCGCCCCGCGTCCTCGAGGATCTCCTGGGCACTGCGGTCGGCCGCACCGGCCAGGCTGGACCAGACGAGGACGAGGGAGGAGAGAAGGAGCTTGCGCATGAGGACTCCGACGTTGGCATGAAAACAACAGGGCAGGGGTGACCGAAGATACCACAGGGCGGGTGGGTGGTAGGCTCGTCCCATGCAGGACACCGACCCCCCTCCGCCCGCTTCCCCACCATGGCCGGTGCGTTTGGCCAACAGCCTGGCCGCCAGCCTCGAGTCCGTGGGCTTTCCCCTGCTGCGCTTCGAGCCCGAAGAGCTGCGAAGGCTGGCGTGCAAGCGGGCCGGGCTCGAGCTGGAGATCGACGATCCGCGGGAGAACGAGGGGCTCGAGAGGCTCTGCACCTCCCTCGAGCAGGACGCCCAGCTCAATCTCGTGGGACGCATGAGCCTGCGCGAGCACGTGGTCGGCGCCCTGACCACCCGCTTGCTCCTGGAACACATCCGCCGCGAGGAACCCGCACGGCTGGAGTGGCAGGGTCCACCGCCCATCGTCATCGTGGGACTGCCCCGCTCCGGCACCACGCTGCTGCACAGGCTGCTGGCCGAGGTACCCGGTCACCGAGCCCTGGCGTTGTGGCAGGTACGCTACCCCCTGCGGGGGCCCGGCAAGGACCGCCGGCTCGCGGAGGCCCGCAAGCAGGTCCAGACCATGCGCAGCATCGCCCCGGTGCTGGACACCAAGCACCCCATCGGGCCCGAGGATCCCGAGGAGTGCGGCTTCCTGATGGATCCTTCGTTCCTGAGTGTCGGCTACTGGATCTTCGCTCCGGCAACCGGCTACCTCGACTGGCTGCTGGAGCAGGACATGACCCCGGCCTACCGGTGCTGGGCAGACCTGCTGGCGATGCAACAAGCCGAGCATCCCGAACAACGGCTGGTGCTCGAGGCACCCGCCCACTGCGGCTATTTGGCTGAACTGGTGGCGGCACTCCCGGGTGCTCGACTGATCCAGCTCCATCGAGAGCCCGAGACCATCGCGGTGAGCATGAGCAGCCTGTTCCACTCCTTCCACGCCATGATGAGCGCCAACCCCGACCCACGGCGCCTGGGGGCCGCCAATCTGCGCCTGTTGGAGACCTGGTTGCGGCGCAACTCACGGGCGAGGCCCGCTCTTGGCGACCAACTGATCGAGCTACGCTACACCGACCTGCTCGCCGACCCGCTGGGGACGGTCCGCGCCATCCACGACCACCACGACCTGGGTTGGAAACCCAACTGGGAGCCCGCGTTGCAAGCGTGGATCGACGCTCACCCCCAGGACGCAGCCGGCCCCCATCGCTACCGAGCGGAGACCTTCGGCTTGACCATGGACGAGCTTCGCTCCCGGCTGGCCCCCCTCACCGACGGATGAACCCCCTCGGCGGGAAACCTGGAGCCAGAGAGGCCGCAGCCGCCCGCCCGTGCGGAGTCAGCCCGAACCGATCACACGAGCTTCCGGTGGTAGCGCCGATACCCCCTGTTGACAGCCCAAAAACTCACCGCAGCCCAGAGCCTCGAGGTGTTGCGTCGGGCACCAAGGTTGCGCGACAGGCGACGGAGGACCTTGCGCCGGCCGAAGAACGAACGCGCGAGCCGATGGTAGCCCTGCAACAGATCCTCGGTGCTCATGCCCAGGGGCCGCACCACCGGGTGGTGACCGTCGTACAGGGCCAGGTCTCGCTCGAGGAGCCGTCCCTCGGACTCGACCTGCTCGTACCACTCGGTGCCCGGGTAGGGCACGGGCATGGTGAAGGCACAGCCCGCGGGTGAGAGCCGCTGCAGCGCCTCGCCCGTCCGCTGGAAGACCTCCGGCCCGTCGTGATCCAGTCCAAGCATGACGCCCAGGAAGGGCATGATGCCGTGCTCACGCAGCGTGCGAAGCTGGTGCTCGTAGCGATCGACCTCGTTGAACGCTTTGGCTTCCGACGCCAGGGATCGCTTCGAGAAGCTCTCGAGCCCCAGGAAGGTTCACGAAAACCCCGAGGCCCGCAGCAGGCGCAGCAGATGCGGGTCGTCCGCCAGCCGCAGCGTGCTCTGGGCGCCCCAGACCAAGCCCAGCGGCTCGATGGCCTCGGCGAAGCGCGCCAAGTGCTCGGGGTCGTTCATGATGTTGTCGTCCATGGCCTGCAGCAGGCGCTCGGGGCGTGCCCGAATGGCTTCCACCAAGGGCTCGAGGGGACGACGGCGGAACGAGGGGCCGTGGATGAGCCTGTTGAAGCAGAAGCGGCAGGCGTTGCGGCAGCCGCGGGTGAGCTCGAAGGGGTAGGGTTGGAAGCGCTGGGAGTAGGTGGGCAGCAGATCGACGTCGGGGATGGGGACCTCGTCGAGGTCGGGGCGCTCGGCCAGCTCGTAGACACCGGCCAGACTGCCGGCCTGCAGGTCGTCCAGGAGGCGGTCTCCCAGACCCTCGATCTCCCCCTTCACCACCGCATCGGCGTGGGCCAGCGCCTGGTCCGGCACCGCCGAGGGATGGGTGCCCCCGAGGACGACGCAGGCACCCGTGCTCCGCAGCTCATCGGCCAGTTCGTAAGCGCGCGGCGCATGGGGCGTGTCGCAGCTGATGCCCACCAGGTCGAAGCGCCCGTTGGGCAGAGGCTGCACCGCTTCGTCCACCACCCGGACTTCGGCCCGCGGTGCCAGCTCGGCCGCCACGCTGGGAAGCGTCAGCGTGCGGATGCGCGTGAAGCTGGTCCCGGCGCGCGGCGAACGGGGGGCGACCAGCAGGATGCGCACGGCGAGACCTCCAGCCCCGGGGGCCTGGGACATCTATTCCGCGCGGGGCATGGACGGTCCGGAAAACCCGTCGCGATCAGGCGCGCTCAGTCCGCCCGCTTGACACAGAGCCCGTAGCCCGAGAAGTGCACCGAGTTGGCGTCGCCGCTGTCGCAGGTCGTGTCCGAGTCGGAAGGATCGTGGAACGAGGTGCACTCGCCGTCCCGGTAGCGCGGGCAGTAGTGGTACATGGTCAGCGTGTTGTCGCCGCGATCCAGCCAGAAGGTGCCGATGTAGATCAGGGTCGAAGAAGGGAAGCCGTTGTTGTCCCCGTCCTGCACGATCCAGTCGCTACGGCAGTTCGACAGCGCCGGCTGCCCATGGGGCACCGTCGCGTTGGTCACGCGGAAATAGGCGCTCTCGTTGTGCTGGGACGCGCCAGACTCGACGATGGAGGTGCTGTAGACATGGTACCAGTGCGCGGCGGGCGCCGTGAGCGTGCCCGTCGCCTCGGTCGGATCCCAGGACAGTACGTAGATCTCGTCCGAATCGAAGCTCGCCTCGACCCCATTGGGGCAGTCGTCGTCGATGAGGGTAGGGGGCTCGTCATCGGGAGGCTCGGAGGGATCCCCCGGATCGCCGGTGTCCATTGGCTCCTCGGGATCGTCCTCGTCCGCCGGCGAATCCGAGTCACCAGGCGAGCCCGGATCGTCGTCGTCCGTCTCGCCCGGATCGTCATCGTCCTCGTCGTCGTCTCCCGGCGGTCCCACGTCGTCGGACGGCGGATCGCCAATCCCGTGGGCGTCATCGGGGGTGGAGAGGATGTACTCGGTGCAACCAGAGGTCAGGGCGAGGGCCAGGATGGCGAGGATCATGTCGAGCTCCCGTGGACGGATGCGGGCAGTCTCGAAGCAATTCCCGTGCCAAGGGGCCACTGGACCCCGAGGTCCCCCATGCTGTAGACCTGGATTCACCCCTGTGCTCCCGAGGCCTCCATGCGAGCCGTCGCTGCCTGGATCGTCAAGCTTCGTTTCCTGCTGCTGCTGGTCGCAGTGCTCACCCTCCTGCCGGCCCTACAGATCCTGCCGGAGCTGAAGACCAACAACAACGTGGACGCGTTCCTGGCCGAAAACGACCCAGGTCTTGCGTTCTACCGGGAGATCACCGAGATCTTCGGCGGCGACCACATCGTCTACGTGGCCGTCGAGGCCGGCGAGGGCGGGATCTGGTCCGTGGACGAGATCGCCCGCCTGGACCGCATCACCAAAGCCGCGGAATCGTTGGAGAACGTGGACGAAGCCTTGAGCCTCACCTCCACGGACGCGGTGCAGGGAATCCCAGGGCTGGTCACGGTGGGACCCCTGCTGGAGACCCTTCCCGAGACCGAGCAGGAGATCGCGGACCTGAAGGAGCGGGTTGAACGCTCGCCCCTGCTCGCGCGCATGGTCGCTCCTGGGGGCACCGCCACCCTGGTGGCCATCGAGCTGGACGACAGCTTCCGGCAAGCCGAAGACCTGGACCCCTGCTGCCCCTGCAAACGGCTGCCAACGCACCGCCTGACCCACGACGCAGCCTGCCGGTGACGACGAGCGCACCGCTGGGCGAGCCAGCCCGACATCCTGCACCTCCGTCCCCTCCACCGCATCCACGAGATCCTCCACAGCCCCCATGGTGAACAGGAAGCGCGACTCCCCCGCGAGGTCCAACCACTCGCGCGCCCGATCCAGTGGCCCTTCGCGCCCGGCCAGCCTCTCACCCAGCGCGGTGAAGGCCCACAGCCCCGCCAGGGCTTCGTAGCGCACGCGCAACAGCGGGTACCGCAGCTCGTCCACCAGCTCGCTGTCCAGCCCGGAGTGGTGCAGCTCGTCCCCAACGGTGACCAGCCCGGCCAGGACCGGCACCAGCTCACCAGCGGCCACGGCCACCGACGACCCGTCCCCCTCGAGCGCAGCCGCCACCGACTCGACCCCGCTCCGAAGCTCCCCGTGGTCGGGCAGCTCCAGGCCGTGCCCGTCGAAGGCTTCCATCACCCGCACCAGCGGCGCGGCGTCACCCTCGACATCCTCTCGATACCCATACCCCAGCGACGCCTCGAGCCCCGCCGCCATGGCTCGCGCCTCGTCGACATCCGCAGGGCCAGGGCTGGCCAGCCACGCCGCCAGTGCACCCGCGTTCAGCCGCGACAACGAACCCTGGACCATGGGGTTGGCCCCGATCCCGGCCACGGCGCCCGCCAGATCCCCGGCGCGCCCCCCGTAGGCCGCCAGCTGCACCCGACCCGCCAGCAGGTCGTAGGCGTCGTTGGCCCAGTAGTTGTCCCAGATGAGCGGATCACGGCCGACCAGGGAGCGGAAGTCCTCGAGATCCGCTGCCTCGAGGCTGTCGCAAAACGTACCCGTGCCGGTCCACATGACCTGGATGTCGGCGTCCAGCTCGGCCAACGCCTCGAGATAGGCCGGCGCGCCGGGCCATCGCGCCAGGCGCGCGTCGCTGTAGACCGTCGGTACGAAGAGCAAGCGCAACCCTGGCTCGATCTCCCGCAGATCCGACAGCAGGCGATTCGCCACGACCACCTGGGCCGCTCCCAGCTCCGCGCCCACCTCCACGTCCGCCTCGTACTCGATGTCGTCCGCCAACAGCGCCACCCCCGTGATCCCCAGCTCTACAAACGCCGCAAGCTTCCCGTACAGCGTCTCGAGATCCGCCTCGTCCTCCGAATCCAGGTCGATGAAGGGGCTGACACCCGGCGCGAAGTGCACCCCCAGCTCCCGGGCCAGCCCAGCCACCTCGGCGAAGGCCTCCATGGCCTCGGCGTCGTACGCTTCGCGCCACTCGTCCCGGTGCAATGGATCGTCCTTGGGAGCGTAGAGGTACAGGTCCATGCCGGCCCGAGCCAAGGTCACCAAGGCCGCCTGTCGCTCCCGCCATGACCATGGCTGGCCATAGAAACCCTCGACCAGCCCCGAACCGGGGTGGCTTCCCAGCGCGCCCAACCCCACCGCGGGATCCAGCATCGGAACCGAGAGCGCCCCGTCCCGGCTGGTCAAGGAAACCGCAGTGATGACCGTGTCTTCGCCCCCCGACACCACCAGTTCCACACAACCCGCACAAGCGCCAGCCAAGGCCAGAGGCGCGGACGGATCCACCCACTCGAGCTCGGCCCACGCAACCAAGCCGCAGCCAGGTAGCAAGCGTACGCTCACCTCAGGCTCCTGGCCGGTCCAGACCATGGTCAGCTCGTCCAGCGCCACCGCGCGGCCCAGCCAAGGCTGCAGATCGATCTCGAGCACGGCGGGCGCGCCGGATGGGGGTTGCCAGCCATTGTCCGCCACGTCGTCGCGCAGCGTACCCGCTGCAGCCTGGTTCTCCCGCGCCCAGTCGTGACCCTCCGCGGGCCGCACCGCGCTGGCCCGCAGCCGTGCCCAGGGCACGAGATCCATCGGCTCGCCACCCTCGGATCCGCAGCTCGGCACCGCGGTGTCCGCCGCGCCCGGCCCGCAGCCAGGCAACACCAGGGACGAAGCGACCAGCAGGCGGATCGCGCGCATCAGGCCAGCTCGATGCAGATCTTCCCGAAGTGTGCTCCGCTGGCCAAATAATCGAAGGCCTCTGGCACCCGATCGAAGGGAAAGACCCGGTCCACCACCGGATGCAGCTCGCTGGCGGCGAAGGCCCGACACAAGGCCTCGAAGCCCTGACGGTGGCCTACCAAGATGCCCTGCACCCGCACGGCCTTCATGAGCACGGGCAGCACGTTCAGGGGTTCGCGCACCCCCGCCAGCACGCCGATGAGGCTGACGGTACCCCCGGGTCGCACGGCATCCAGAGACTGGGCCAGCGTGCCGGCACCGCCCACCTCGACCACGTGGTCCACGCCGCCGGTGAGCTTGCGCACCTCACGACCCCAGCGGGGTTCCTGGTCGTAGCGGAGCACCGCCTCGGCACCGAGGGCCCGGAGCTTCACGACCTTGGCCTCGTTGCTGGTGGTGGAGACAACCCGCGCCCCGAGGAGTCGGGCGATCTGCAGGGCGAAGACCGAGACCCCGCCGCTGCCAAGGGTGAGCACCACGTCGCCCGCCTTCACACCACCGTGGGTGACCAGGGCGCTCCAAGCCGTCAGCGCCGCACAGGGCAGCGTGGCCGCCTCGACGTCGCTCAAGTGAGTCGGCACCTTGACCAGCTCTCGCTCCCCCAACACCACCTGTTCCGAGAGCATGCCGGGCACCGCACCACCCCGGGTGAGCCGCACGGCGTCGGCAGAGGGCTCCCCCGCGATCCAAGAGGGCGAGAAGGTGGCGCAGACCCGATCGCCCAGGGCCACCCTTCGCACACCGGGCCCCAGCTCGACCACCTCGCCCGCGCCGTCGGACAAGGGCACCAAGGGTAGAGGTAGCCGGGGATCGTAGTGACCACGCACCATGAGCAGATCGCGATAGTTCAGGCAGCAGGCCCGCACGCGCAGGCGCACCTGGCCGGGCCCCAAAGCGGGCTCGGGCACGGTGGTGATGCGCAGGTTGTCGAGCCCGAAGCTCTCCTGGACCTCGAAGCGACGCATGGGGACCTCCTCGTGGCAGGCTTCTTCCCCTATCCAGCGCCGGGGCTTTGCTACACTCTGAACAAGACGAGTTCGGAGGCCCCATGCTCCCCACCCTCCTGTTCCTGGCCGCCTGCACCCTCCCCGAGGGCCGCGCGCCCTTCGACTGCAGTGACGGGGGCGACAACGACGGCGACGGGCTGTTCGACTGCGACGACGACGGCTGCAACGACTCGCCCTTCTGCACGGACACCGGCACACCCCCTGACGAGACCGACACGGACACCGACGCCGACGCGGACAGCGACACGGATGGCGATGCCGACGCGGACGCCGACGCCGACGCCGATGGGGACGCCGATGCCGACGCGGACACGGACACGGACTACTTCGACACCGACTATTGGGGCTGGAACGTCACCACGGGTGTACAGGACGGCGCCATGACCACGGTCTGGATCTCCGGGGTGGAAAACCCGCCCCTCATGGAGATCATGCTCATGCAGGAGGAGTACTTCGATGAGGGCGAGGTGGGAAACCTCTGCACGCTGACCTACGAGATCTCCGGCACCCCGGCATCCTCCTGGGCCGAGGCCATCTGGGACTGGACCCTCGAGCTGACCCCCTCGGACAACGGCTGCCCCAACCTGGACCCGGATGTCTGGGGAGACGACCCCATGACCGTCATCGCCAACGAGTTCGAGATCACCGTGGGACCCCTGGACGCCACCCTCGAGGCCTCCGTCTCCACCTGGTTCACCGACTGGGAGACCTACTACGCGCCCTACGTCTTCGGCAGCAACCAGTACGTAGACGGCGACCTGGCCAACGGCTTCCAGACCGCCTACGGCTGGGCCTACCAGGTGGACGAGGACATGAACCTGGTCAGCCCCGAGACCTTCGGTGTCAAGCTGACCACCGAAGAGATCGAAGCCGGCTGGGACGGCTACTTCGAGATCCGCACGGCGTACGTGTACCAGCTCGGGTGGGGCGGGTAGCCCGGCTTCATAGCGACCACTCGAACCCCACCGCCACCGGATCGTGGTCCGACAAGGGCTCCTCTTGCTCGTCGACGAAGTGCTCGGGCACTTCCCAGCTGGTGGGGGTGAGCGTCAGGTCGTCCCCGCTCCGAATCAGAGCACGGTCGATGCGGCCGGGGTCGGTGCAGCCCAGCAGTTCACACGAGTCCTCGAGACCGAAGTCCCAGTACCTCTCCAACGCCGGCAGATCTTCGGGGTCGTCGCCGTGGAGGTTGAAGTCCCCGAGAAAGAGGACCGCCCGCCCCGCCGACCACTCGGTCATCGCGGCCAGCACCTCGTCCACCTGGCCCTCTCGGACGGCGTTGTCCTCGTCGCCCCCGCCCGCTTCGTGGTGGGTGTTGTACACGTCCACGCTGCCTGCCCCGACGCGCAAGCGCATCATCTGGAAGCCCTTGCTGGCCAGGCAATCCCCCGAGTTGTTCACGGTGCCGTAGCACTCGCTGTAGTGCTGCTGGTGGTAGGCTTGCTCGCCAAATACCGCCAGAAAGGCCAGGCCCGAGCCGTAGAAGTGGTCGTCCAGCGGCTCGCCGAACCAGCGCTGGCTAGGGTGTGGGCAGGCCGCAGCAAGGATCTCGTGGTTGGACTCGATGAAGTCTTCCTGCAACGCCAGGAGATCGTAGGCCCCCAGGAGCGGGGCGATGAGCTCCTGGCGCGCGGTGGTGTCGTCGCCGGTGAGCTCGGGCGGCAGTCCGTGGACGTTGTAGGTCAGCGCCAGGAAGCTCCCCTGCGTGGGCAGATTCACGCCCGTGTCGGCGGCCGTATCGGACTCGGCCGTGCAACCAGCGAGGCCGAGCAGCACGCCCAAGCGAGCAAACGACGAGGCCAAGCCCTACTGCACCAGCAGCATCGTCGTGGAGAAGGGTAGGCCCGCACCCGCGTCGTTCGAGATGGTGCCATTGTCTTGGACCGTGGCCGTGCCACCGTCGGCCCAGTCGGCCCCCAGGTAGTCGGCCGCCAGGATGCTGAGCTGCGCGCCCTCCTCGAGGCCGAAGTCGTCGGTGATGGAGAAGCTGGCGGGGGGGTCGAAGGTGCCATTGAAGGGCCCGATGATCCACATGCCCACGACCGTGCCATCGATAGTGTCGAGGTCGGGCCAGTAGGCGGACTCGACCGTGGCGCCCTTGATGACGTAGTCGGAGGTGCCCAGAGGTAGCTGCAGGGTGTCGGTGTCCACCGCCAGGTACATGTCGGTCCCGATGGACACGGTCTGGGTGTCGCCCTCGGGGACCTCGGTCTCTGTCTGCCACTCGACGCCGTAGAAGGGCTTGGTGAGGGTCGCGTCCTCTGCAGAGACCACGTCGAAGAAGAACAGGCCCTCGGCGATGTCCTCGCCCAGCTCGACGTGCAGGCCGTACCGATCGGTGGGCAGGCTGGTGAAGAGGAAAGACCCATCGGCGTCGAGCTCGCCGATCATGCAGAAGGAGCTGCAGAGCTGCACCTCTCCCGAGCCCACCGAGTCGTCCTCGAAGAGCACGGTACCGCCAAAGGTACCCGACGCGTCGGTGTCGGTGTCCGTGTCCGTATCGGCATCGCTGTCCGAGTCGGTGTCCGTGTCGGTGTCCGTGTCGGTGTCACCCTCGGGGCCGGTGTCGTCCTTGTCGGGTCCGCCACAGGCCGCCAATGGCAGGGCCACCAACAGCAGGCCAAGGCAAGAGAAGTTGTTCAGGGTGCCGAGCGTCATGAGATCCTCCTCTCGAGAACAGTCCGAAGTACGAAAGCCCACAGACTATAGCCCGCTCGTGGGGCACTGGATCGACCCGCGCGTGACCGCTTCACGGCATGCGGAACGACGCACCCAAGGCGCCGCTCATCCCCCGTTGGCACGTCTGGAAGGGCCGGGCTACCCGGTGCCACTTCGGAGGTCCCCCCATGTCCGTGCTCGTCCCGCACGCTACCGACACCACCCTCGGCCAGGCCCTGTCCGCCGTGGCGAAAGCCCAGCCCCAAAAGCCGGCTCTGCTCGGCGCCCACCGGCAGCTCTCCTGGGCCCAATTGGACGAAGAGGTCTCCCGCCTGGCCAACCTGCTGGTCTCCGTCGGCGTGCAGCCCGGCGACACGGTGGGCATTCTCACGGAAAAACGGCCCGAAGTGGTCATCACCTTCCTGGCCTGCGCACGCGCGGGAGCCGTGGTCTGCCCGGTCAACTTCAAGCTCCACCAGGCGCGCCTGCTCGACCAGTTCCAGACGGTGGGCATGCGCACGGTCCTGGCCGACCGAAAGTTCGACAAGCTGCTTGCCCACCTGGCACCGGTTCTCGACGACCCGCGCCGCATCATCTACGTCGGCGAGCCCGGCCCCATCGGCACCACCCAATATTCGGAGATCGAGGCCCAACCCGCCACGCCCCCTGCCTTCGAGGCCACCCCCGACACCGTCTGCTACCTCAACTACACCTCGGGTACCACGGGCCGCCCAAAAGGCGCCATCACCACCCACCGCAACATCCTCGTCAACGCGCTGTCGGGCGTCAAGGGTTTCGGCTTCGGCCCCGACGACGTCTTCCTGGGTATGTTCTCGGTCTTCTCCCACCCCCACGAGCTGTTCCACCGCAGCCTGCTGGTGGGCGGCGCCTTCGTGGTCTGGGACACCCTCAGCCCCCGGGTGGTCTGCCAGGTCGTCGAACGTTTTGGCGTCACCTGGATGATGGCCGTGCCCAGCTTCTACGAGATGATGCTCGACCACGGCGGCCCCGGAAAGCACGACCTGTCCTCGCTGCGGGTGCTCGAAGCGGGCGGGGCCTGGGTGCCGGCCGAGACCATCGAGAACATCGAGCGCTGCTACGGCGCCTACCTCATGCCCGTCTGGGGCTCCACCGAGACCACGGGTGTCGCCTTGGCCATGCCCCCCGGCAAGCCACGCCTACCCGGCGCCACCGGCCGACCCGCTCCCACCTACGAGATCCGCGTGGTGGACGACACGGGCCACGACGTGCCCGCGGGAACAATCGGCGAGATGTGGGTCCGCGGCGCCGCCGTCACCCGCGGCTACGAGAACCGCCCCGACGAAACGGGCCGCCACTTCACCGACGGCTGGTACCACACCCAGGACCTGGTCAAGCGCGACGCCGAGGGCTGGGTGCACTTCGCCGGCCGCATCTCCGAGATGATGAAGATCGGGGGCATCCGGGTCTACCCCCTCGAGCTCGAACAAGTCATCGCCCAGCATCCCGAAGTAGGCGAAGTCGTGGTGGTCCGCCACGACGAGCGCCTGCGTGGCGAGGTAGCCCGAGCCGTGGTCACCACCACCCCCGGCAGCACCGTCAACGCCCGGGGTCTGCAGAAGTTCTGCCGCCAGCACCTGGCGGTCTACCAGGTGCCGCGCGTGGTGGAGTTCTGGAACGAGATCCCCCACCTGCCCAACGGCAAGGTCGACAAGAAAGGCATCATGGCGGTGCCCACGAATCCCCGCCGCGACGACAGGAGCTAGGCCTTGCCTTCGCAGCGCGATCCCAAGCTGCTGATCAAGGACCTGGGTGGCCTGGCCCTGTACTACCCAGGCGCCTGGGCCTTCAACCGCCTTCCTCGCCGCGGCCTCACCGCAGCAGCTCGGGCTGGAGCGTCGGTGGTGCGCCGCATGGAACTGCACGATCCGGCGGTGGCTCGCCGGGAGCTGCAGCTCCTCTTCGGCGACACCCCCATGCCAGCCGATGACAGGGTCATCCTGAAGGAAGCCCTGCGCCTAGCCATGTTCAACGAGCTCGAGGTGCTGCGCTACCCCTGGCTCGACCCCAACACCATCGACACGGTCTGCGAGGTCGAAGGCCGCGAGCACCTGGACGCCGCGCTGGCCCGCGGAAAGGGTGCCATCATCCTCATCGGCCACTTCGGCGCCAACCAGATGATCATGCCGGCGCTGGGGCACAGCGGCTACACCATGAACCAGCTCAGCGCGCCCCCCACGGTCTGGGCCGACATCCTGCGGGACACCCGCACGACGCCGCTGTGGGAAAAGGTGCTGGCGCGCCGCTGGGAGCTCGAGAAGCGCCTGCCCGTCCAGCACATCAACGTCTTCAAGTTCCTGCGCCCCGCCTACGAATGCCTTGGTCGCAACGAGGTGCTGGGCCTGGCCTTCGATGGGGGCGGCGGCACCCGCTGGACGCAGGTCCAGCTGCTGGCTCGCACCGCCAACGTCTCCACACAACCGGCACAGCTCTGGCGCGCCACTGGAGCCGCCCTCTTGCCCACGGTGGTGGTCCGTCAGACCGGTACCATCCGCCATCGCGTCATCATCGAGCCCGCACTGACGTGGCAGAAACGCCCCCACAAGGCCGAAACCCTCCGGGTGAACATGCAAGCCTTCGTGGACCGGTTCGGGGCCTGGGTCGCACGCTACCCCGACCACTACCTGCACTTCATGCTCATGCGCAGGCGGGTCCGCGGCACCGACGTCATGCCATTCTTTACGGACTACCCGCCCGCCGAGGATGCCCTCGACGCCGAAGCCGCCGCCCGGCGCCTCAAGGAAGCGGGCGAACGCTCCTGATCCAGGCCGGCGCCCCTGGTCTACGGAATCGTCAAGAAGCACGACGGCTGGCTCCATGTCCACAGCGAGCCGGGAGTGGGCACCTCGTTCGAGGTCTACCTGCCGGTCCTGGCTACGGGAGAGGTCGAGGAAGCCCGAAGCCACCTCTCCCTGGACGAGCTGAGCGGATCCGGCCAGGCACGAAAGCTGATCGACGGCGACGACGAGAAGTCGGCCAGCCGGCTACCCTTCCCCCCATGCCCCACTTCACCATCGCCGTCATGGCGGACACCCACGTCCGCACCGAGCCCCACGACCCCCAGGCCTGCTACCCCTCCGACGCGCGCATGAACGCCCGCTGCCGGCAAGCGGTGGCCATGGCCCGCGCCCGCGACCCGGCCTTCGCCATCCACCTGGGGGACGTCACCCACACCCTCCCCATTCTCGCGGCCCACGAACCCACCCAGCGTGCAGCCAAGCGCCTGCTCGAGGCCCTGGGCTGCACGCTGTACGTGGCACCCGGCAACCACGACGTGGGAGACAAGCCCAGCTCACGAGCCACGGCCGCCCGCGCGGATGAACGCGCCCACGCGCTCTTCGAGTCGATCTGGGGCCCACCCTGGCAGGCGTTCGACCACGACGGCTGCCGCTTCGTCACCCTGGACGCGCCGATCATGGACACCGGCGGCGCCCTCGAGGCCGAGCAGTGGGCCTGGCTCGAGCGGACCCTGGCCCAGGCCGACCGCAGCTTCGTCTTCCTGCACTACCCGCCCTTCCTGCTCCACCCCGACGAGCCGGCCCACTACGACAACCTCGGGCTGCGGGCCCGTACCCGACTGCTGGCGCTGCTCGAGCGCCACCGAGTCGAGGCGCTGTTCGCGGGCCACGTGCACAACTTCTTCCACCACCACCACCAGCACACCCAGCACTGGCTGCTGCCCTCCACCGCCTTCGTGAGGCCTGAGTACAGCGAGCTCTTCCCCGTCCCACCCCTGGCCGAGAACGGCCGGGACGATCCCGACAAGCTCGGCTTCTTCCTGGTGCACGTGGACGAGGTGGGGCACCGGGTGGAGTGGGTCTGCCCCGCGCGCACACACGGCGAGCACGCCGAACCCCCCGTTCCCGCATCCGTGGGCGTCTGGCTGCGGGGTGGCTGGTGCCGAACCGTAGATCTGCCCGCGGGCGACCTGGATCCCTTCGGCCGCAAGCGAGCTCGTAACGACTGGTCGGAGCTGGCCCTGAGGGATCTCGGCCTGCGCCGACTGCGTGTCCAGCTTGCGGACCTAGACGATCCGGAGACGGGTCCACGCCTTCGGCATCTGCAGCCAAGGGGCTGCGTCCTCCATGTCGCCACCGTGGGCGCTCCGAGCCAGGCGCAGATCGCCACCCTGGCGAAGCATCGCGACATCATCACCGCCTGGGAAGCCGTGCTGCCTCCCGATCTGCCTCCCGCAGCCGTGGCGGCCCTGGCAGCGTCCCCGGTGCCCGTGGCCCTGTCGGTGGTGGATCCGGGTGACGTGGGGCTTGGAGGCTACTTCTGCCACTTCCCCGAACAAGGCTTCCCCACAGGCAGCGCACTGCCCTCCATCTGCGAGGATCTGCCCAACACCATCCGCTGGTTGACGTTCCGCATCCCCCACGACCTCGATGTCTGGGCCGGTATCCAGGCGGCCGAGGCGCTCGCAGCCGCACGGGGCCTCGAGGCCCTCTGCCACGTGGAGCTGCCGCGAGGCACCGAGCTGCACCCCCCCACCGATCCCCACCAGGCCAGCCGCCGCGTAGCGACCGCACTGCTCGCCGCGGCTGCCAGTCCCAGCGCGCAGATCTGGATCGACGGCCTGCTCGACAAAGACCGCGGCTACCACCCCCGCCCGGGTCTGCTCGACCGCCGCTGCAATCCCAACCCCTGCGCCTGCGTGCTCCGCACGCTCACACGCGCGTTGGGCGTGTCTCCCCCCCCGGAGCGGCTCGACGAAAACCGTTTCGGCCTGGGCGAGCGCGAGCTCTGGCTCGAGCCCCGCGGCCCCGGCCCCTGGCTGAGCCTCGAGCATGACCGACCGCAGGACCAAGCCCCTCGCGGACCAGCGATATCGGTCGCAAGTCGGCGCTCAACGCGGTGAGCCGGGAGTTGCGTCCTGGAATCGGTCACAAGTCAGCGCTCAACGCGGTGAGTCGGGGGTTGCGTCCTGGATTGCGGAGTCGGCGACGGGTCGGCGAGCGCCTGGAACATGACCGACCGCAGGACCACGCGCCCGCCGGACCGGCGCTCTGGGACGCCGGGGGATAGTCCCGCGCACCATGCGCACCCAGCCCCTTCACGCTCTGGCCCTCATCCTCGTTCTCGCAGGCTGCCAACCCGACGATCCGAGGGACGACACCGGCCCCGAAGGCGACACGGACACCGACACCGACACCGACGCAGACACCGACGACTGCCTCGACCACGCCGCGACGATCGCGGCCTGCCTCGATCTCGTCGAGTACGTCAACGGCGGCGGGTCCACCTACAGCGGCATCGAGATCACCGCCTCGTCCTTGGCCAACGACCTGCACAGCCTCATCGACGACCACGACGGCGTCTCCTACGACGCCCTCTGGGAGGCCTTCGAGCGCACCGACCTGCGCAGCGACGGCACGATCTGGGACCTCTACTCGGACACGCCAGGCTCCACGCCCCCCTACAGCTTCGACTACGACGACGACCAATGCGGCCAATACGCCAAAGAGGGCGACTGCTACAACCGAGAGCACAGCTGGCCCAAGAGCTGGTTCGGGGACGTGAGCCCCATGAAGTCGGATCTACACCAGGTCTTCCCCGT
>PVBE012281572.1_pt1 | contig 20156 bp, 19 predicted proteins | sample 1631181 | NCBI WGS metagenome assembly PVBE01 (sample SAMN08397723, study PRJNA350692) | Marine metagenome, whole genome shotgun sequencing project. | isolation source: water | place: Pacific Ocean | collected 2012-04 | reverse complement strand
TGCCGTCGAGCGTTTCTTCAATAAACTCAAACACTTCCGCGCTGTTGCAACACGCTATGACAAACGCGATGACAACTATCTCGCTTCCGTCAAGCTCGCTTCACTGCGAATATGGCTTCGATCTATTGAGTCGGTGACCTAAAGTTCACGCCGCGTGGCGGTCACGTGACGGTGGTGGCGCGCCAGGTCGTGAACGGCGTCGAAGTAGCTGTCAGCGACACCGGAGTCGGCATGACCCGCGAACAGGCCGAACGCCTCTTCCGCTTCGACGGCAGCGCCGTCTCGGAAGGCACCGAGGGCGAGCACGGCACCGGTCTCGGGCTACTGATCTGCCGCGACTTCGTCAACCGCCACGGTGCGCTGTTGAATATCGACAGCGAACCGGGTCGAGGTTCGACGTTTCGGTTTGTCCTGCCGGTGGCTTGAGCGACATTTATTAGCCCCTCACCGGGCGGCCGCATCCGCGGCTTTTTGTTGACCCTCACCGGGCGGGCGCATCCGCGCCCTCGGCCTCCGCCCCCTGTGCCCGGGGGGCGGCTTAGTGCCACCGCCGCAGCCGTTTTTTTTGTGCTTTGTCATTTAGTGCAACGGGAGCGACTGCGACCCGCCGCTACTGCGGCGCGCCCGCGCAGGCAGCGGACCTTGAGGTCCGCCGCCGTGAGCGAAAAAACAGCTTGCCTTGGTCTCACAAAATGAGATCAAGGCTAGCGGTCACGCATGCCGCGCCGCAGGAAGTTGAGCACGTCGATGCGGGTTACCAGACCCAGATAGCGCTCGCCGTCGACCACCAGCGGCACATAGCCATTTTCGAAGATCCGCAGCACCTCGGCCAGCGGCGTGGTCGTCGGGATGGTCTGAAGGTTGCTGCTCATGGCTTCGCGCAGCGGCAGGGAAAATTTCTCCTCGTCCTCGTGGACCGCCACCAGCACGTCGGATTCGTCGATCAGCCCGACGATGCGTTCGTTCTCGACCACGGGAAGCTGCGAGATGTCGTAGAGCTTCATGCGGGTGTAAGCCGTCAGCAGGCTGTCGTCGGGGGTCACTGTGAAGTCGGCCCGCTCGGCGTGGCGCCGCGCGATGAGATCGCGCAGGTCGCCATAGCTCTGGCGCTCGATGAAGCCCTGATCGGTCATCCAGAAGTCGTTGTACATCTTGGAGAGGTACTTGTTGCCCGAATCGGGCACGAAGGTGACGACTCTTTTGGCGGTGCTCTGAGCCCGGCAATAGCGCAGCGCCCCGGCGATCAGGGTGCCGGTCGACGAGCCGCCCATGATGCCCTCCTTGAGCATCACCTCGCGGGCCGTAAGCAGGCTTTCCTCGTCGCTGACGGTAAATGACCCGGCGACCAGCGTGAGGTCGGCGTTGGGCGGTACCTCGTCCTCGCCGATGCCTTCGACGAACCAGGCTCCGGCCTCGCTCAGTTCGCCGCTGCGGGCAAACTCGGCCAGGATCGAGCCCTCGGGATCGGCCAACACCATCTCCACCCCGGGTGCCACCTCTTTCATGTAGCGCCCGACCCCGGTCAGAGTGCCGCCGGTACCGACACCGACCACCACGGCATCCAGGTCGTGCTCCATCTGCTGCCAGATCTCGGGACCGGTTGTTGTCTCGTGGGCTCGCGGGTTGTAGGGGTTGGCGTGCTGGTTGATGTAATAGGTGTTGTCGTCCTCGGCGGCGATGCGGGCGGCGATGGCCTGGTAGTGCTCGGGGTGCTCGGGCGGCACGTCGGAGCGGCAAACCTGGACCTCGGCGTTGAAGGCACGCAGGTGGAAGATCTTCTCCTGGCTCATCTTGTCGGGGATGATGATGATCAAACGGTAGCCCTTGAGCGCCGCCACCAGCGCCAGACCCAGCCCGGTATTGCCCGACGTGGCCTCGACGATGGTGCCGCCGGGCCGCAATAAGCCTTCCTTTTCGGCGCCCTCGACCATGCTCAGCGCGATGCGGTCCTTGATCGAGCCGCCCGGGTTGCTGAGTTCCAGTTTAACGAACAGTCGGCAGGGGCCGGTATCCAGGTTCTTCAGCTCGACCAGCGGTGTATTGCCGATATGGTCGAGCACATTGCCGTAACGCCCCATGTTTCCTCCACCTCGATTGCCCCCCGGCCGGGAGTGAAACAGAAAACCGGCGCTTACTCAAACATAGCCTGCGACAGAGGCCTCAAAATCGCTCGCCACCGCTTTCGCGGACGGAATCAGGGAAGTCGCGGTAGAGCGCGAAACTAAGGTTTTGCACTTGGCTGTTAACGGCGTGGTGAAATTCTTCCACGGGGTCTCGGCGCATCGCGACGCTTGAGAAAGCCTGATCGAGCTGGGCCAAGCCGTCGACCTCGATCATCAAATGGAATTCAGCCAGCGTCGGAGGTGCCAAGCCCAGCTTGCGGCGCATGATGCGGAACCCGGCGATATTGCCCTGGTCTTTGAGGTTTCCTAGATAGCGCTCGACATTGCGGCAAAATTCGAGATCGCCGGTGCCATCCTTCAAGTCGCACCAAATATGATAGATATCCATGGCTCACTCTTCGGAATTCAGGGCGAAGCGGCCCGCCAAATGTTTGATGCCGGCGGCCATGGCGAATGCGCTGGCGACGCGGGCCGCGCCGGCGCTTCCAAATTGCTGGCGCCGGACAGGGTCGCGAGCCAACAAGGTAATGGCCCGGCCTAGCGCAGCCGCGTCGTCGGGTGGCACCAGAATGCCGGTTTGGCCGTCTTCGATCAATTCCGGTATGGCCGAAACGTTGGTCGAAATCGCCGGTGTGCCTTGGCTCATGGCCTCCATCAGAACGTTGGGTATGCCGTCCCGGTCGCCGTTCTTGGCGATGCGGCAGGGCAGCACGAGCAAATCGGCGCCGCGGTAGAGCTCGAGCAGCCGGTCGTGATCGAGCGCACCGAGCCAATCGATGCGCCCGGTCAGGCCCAGCCGCCTGGCCTGGGCCTCGAGAGGGCCCAGCCGGCCGCCGCCGGCATGCACCAGGCGCCAAGAAAAATTGCACCCGGCCAGGGCCTCGAGCAGCACGTCAAAGCCTTTCTTCTCGACCGCCCGGCCGACAGCCAGGATGACCAAGGGGTCTTTGGCGTCACTGCCATCGCGCACCTGATCATGGGCCATGGCCGGGAAACGGCTGCCATCGAGGCCGTGGTAGACCAGTGCCACGTCGGCGCCCGGTGCCAGCCCCGAAAGGTGCCGCGCGTTGAAGCCGGTACAGGTCGTGGTCCAGTCAGCAGCCTCCAGTTTTTCCCGCTTTTCCCAATCGGGAATGGTCCAGATATCCTTGGCATGGGCCGACAGGCTGAAAGGCAAGCCAGAGAGCAGGCTGGTATAGCGCGCCACCGAACCGGGGGTATGCATGAAGTGGGCGTGCAGTCTTGTGATGTCGGTCGGCATCTCGTGCGCCAGCACCAGGGCTTGGCCGAAGCGGCGCCCCCGGTTGGGCGTCGGATCGCGCTGGAAATCTCGCCACCAGGCCGCCCGCGCTGTCCGATAGGCGGGGCGCTGCCGAAGCGCCCACCAGGCGGCAAAAACCCGCAAGGGTTGGCGCCAGAGGTATTCCGGCAAATACCGAACCGGCGCCCGAATGTCGTCATGCAGCGCATGGCGGCGCTGGTCGGTGGGCTGGCGCAGACTGTAAATGGCGATGTCCAGGCCGCGCCGCTCCAGGGCGAGGATTTCCTGGGCGATGAAGGCTTCGGAAAGGCGCGGATAGCCCTTGAGAATGAAGGCGACCGGGGGCACGGCTGCCGGATTAGCGCGGGCCGATGGCGATCGGCGTCGCTGCGTCCTCGTTCAGGTCCGCCTCGTGATGGCGCCGCAACCAAGGTTCGACCAGGCGGCTGACGTTGACCAAACCCTCTAGCAGCCCAGGGACAACGATCTCCGAGGGCCGGGATTGGCGCGGCAATGCGCGCAGTGCCGCTGCCATGACCGCGGCGTCGCGCACACCGTCGTCCTCGAGCATGCGCACCAGGCCCAACTGCTGGGCCTGCGAGGCACGGATGAGCTGCTCTCGTCGTGGCAAGGTGCGCGGCACGATCACGGCCCGCTTGTCGAGCGAAAGCACCTCGCAGAAGGTGTTGTAGCCACCCATGGCCACGATGCCGACGGCATTGTCTTCGAGGTTCTCCATGTGGGGATTGAAGATGATGGCCTCGACACGCTTGAGCTCGGCGGCCCGGGCCAGGAATTCGGCCTGGCGTTCAGGCTGCATGAAGGGCCCCAGCACCAGCAGTGCCGGATAGGGTAGCAGCATGTCGGATTCGTACGCCGCCAATACCCAGTCGATCAGGTTTTCGCCATCGCCGCCGCCGCCCGGCGTCACCAGAAGGTAGGGTTGGCGCGTGATTTCCGGGGCCGGCGTGGTGGGGGAATAGGAGACGGCGCGCGGCAGATAACCGGTGTAAGTCACTTTGCGTTCCACCGCGCGCGGTAGATCCAATCCGGCCAGTGGTTCGCAGATCTGAGGCAGCCCGTAGATCCAGATCTCGTCGTAGAAGGCCTTCAGAGCCGGCAGTGCGTTCTTGCGCTGCCACTCCGGCACCAACAACGCCGGCTCATCCAGCACATCCCTAAGGCCCAACACCAGACGCGTGCCGCGCTCCTTCAACATCTTCAGCGTCTCCAGCACCTCGCCCCTCAAGCCACCAGGCTCCTTGTCGACGATGAAGATGTCGGGATCGAAGATGGCCGCCGTGTGCTCGATGATCGAGGAGCGCATGTTCAGCGTCTCCTCGAGGTCAATGTGCAAGTTCAGTGCCGTGTACTCGCCGTTGCGCAACTTGATGACGCCGGGCACGCGGACGAAGTCGACACGAGCGCGGAAATCGAAACTGCCGATGATCGGCGAGCCCGACAGGATGATGACGGAAAGTTCGTCGAATTCGGAAACCAGATGGTGCGCAATGGTGCTGCAACGGCGCAAATGGCCGAGACCGAATGTGTCGTGGCTGTAAATCAGAACCCGCCCCCCACGGGACGAACGGATACCGGCCATCGCGTTCCCCACCAAGCGAATTATCGCCGGACTATTGCATAGGGCTACCTCGACCGGAAGCGCAATTTGCTACCGTTCAGATCTTTTTTTCAGCGCTTTTCTATTGCCTTGAAGGCCTTTTTTCCGGCAGGGTCGAAGAGTTGCCCCGGGGGGCCACACCCTATGGAACAGAGCATCTACAAGTACATCCTGCGCCACAGTTTGCGCCAGCAAGTCTGGCTGACTGTGATGGCAGGGTTTTCGTTCCCCTTCCTCTACGCCTTTTACGAATTGCCCAAACTGATCATCAACGAAGCCGTACAGGGCGATGTCGGCGGCGGCTATCCCATCATCTTCCTCGGCCGGAGTTTCGATCAGACCGGCTATCTCTTCGTGCTCTGCGGTATCTTTTTGGCACTCGTCCTGGTCAACCAGGGCTTCAAATACTACATCAACGTCTACCGCGGCCTGACCGGCGAGCGCATGTTGCGCCGTCTGCGCTACCAGCTCTTTGGCCGGGTGCTACGCTTTCCGCTGCCCACCTTCCGCAATATGTCGCAGGGCGAAATCATTCCCATGATCACGGCAGAGGTCGAGCCGCTCGGCGGCTTCGTCGGCGAGGCCTTCTCGTTGCCCGCCTTCCAGGGCGGCACATTGCTGGTGATCCTGGGCTTCCTCTTCGTGCAGAACTGGATGTTGGCACTGGCGGCAGTGGCGCTCTACCCCATCCAGTTCTACCTCATTCCCCGCCTGCAGCGCCGGGTCAACCTGCTGGGCAAGCGCCGGGTGCAGTTGGTGCGCCGGCTGTCGGAGCGTATCGGTGAGGCGGTGCAAGGCGTACAGGAAGTGCATGCCCACGACACCTCGCAGCACGTACTGGCCGATTTTTCCTTCCGGCTGTGGCAGATCTTCGACGTGCGCTACAGCATCTACCTGCAAAAATTTTTCATCAAATTCGTCAACAATTTCATTCAGCAACTCGGCCCCTTCTTCTTCTATTCCATCGGCGGCTATTTCGTCATCGTCGGCGAACTGCAGATCGGCACACTGATGGCCGCCATCGCCGCCCACAAGGACTTGGCGGCGCCCTGGAAGGAAATACTGGCCTTCTACCAGCGCCGTGAGGACGCCCGCATCAAGTACGAGCAGGTGGTCAGCCAGTTCCAGCCTGCGGGCCTGCTCGACGAAGCCCTGCAGAGCGCCGAGCCGGAACCCCCCGGTCCATTGCGGGGCGAAGTGCAAACCGCCAACCTGACGCTGACCGATGATCACGGCGACGACCTCGTCGAAGCCGCCTCGCTGCGCCTGACCATGCCCCTGACCGTGGCCCTGGCAGGTGCTGCCGGCAGCGGCAAGAGCGAGGTCGCGCTGCTGCTGGCACGACTGCTGCAACCCAGCAAGGGCCGAGTTTCGATCGCCGGGCACAATCTGGCCGAACTGCCCGAGGCGGTGACCGGGCGGAGGCTGGCCTATATTGGCCAGCAAGGCTTCATCTTTGCCGCCACGCTGGGCGACAACCTCTACTACGGCCTGCGCCACCGGCCGCTGAGACCGGCTGCAAATCCAGACCACAAGGGGCCCGACGGAGCGGCGTCGCGCGAGATTTTCGTCCGTGAAGCCGAGGCCGCCGACAACTCCAGTGCCGACATTCACGCCGATTGGCTCGATTACGAGGCTGCCGGCGTCGGCAACGCCGTGGAACTCAGGGCGCGGGCGCTCGAGGTGCTCAAACTGGTCGGACTCGACCAGGACGTCTACCGGCTGGGGCTCAGGGGCACCGTGGATCCGCGCCAACAACCCGAACTGGCCAATGCCATCCTTCGAGCCCGGGCTGCGCTTCGCCAGCGCCTGGCCGAGCTGGGGCTCTCGGATCTGGTCGATACTTTCGAGCGCAGTGCTTACAACTCCAACACCACGATGGGCGAGAACCTGTTGTTCGGCAACACGGTGGGCGATGCCTTCGACATGGAGCGCCTGGCCGAACACCCCTATGTGCTTGAAGTGCTGGACAAGGTCGGGCTGACTGGGGAGTTGCTGGGGCTGGGATATGACACGGCCATGACTATGGCCGAGATCTTTGCCGATGTACCGCCGGAACACGAGCTCTTCCAGCGCTTCAGCTTCATTGCCGCCGATGAGCTGGCGGATCTCCAGAACCTGCTCAGCCGTCTTGATCGCGAGCACCTGGAGGAACTCGAAACGGAGGACCGGGTGCGGCTCTTGTCGCTGCCCTTCAAGCTGATCCCGGCGCGCCACCGGCTAGGCATGCTCGATGACGAGACCCAGGCCCGGCTGCTGGAGGCGCGGGCCGTGTTCGCCCGTGACCTGCCGGCCGAACTCAAGGAGGCGGTGGAGTTCTTCGACCTCGAATCCTACAACAGCTCGGCCAACCTGCAGGACAACATCCTGTTCGGCAAGGTGGTCTACGGCCAGCCCCAGGCGGCCGAGCGCATCGGTGCGCTGATCACCGAGCTGATCACCGAGCTCGAGCTCTACGACAGCGTCATCGAGGTTGGCCTCAAATTCGATGTCGGCATTGCCGGCTCGCGCCTGAGCGCTGCCCAGCGCCAAAAGCTGGCCATCGCGCGCTGTGTTATGAAACGGCCCGACCTGATGATCGTCAACGAGGCCACGGCGGCCCTGGACACCGCATCGCAGGGACAGATAATGGAAAACCTGCTGGCGGAGTTTCGTGATCGCTGTTTGTTCTGGGTCTTGCACCGGCCCGATTTGGGTCGCGATTTTGACCGGATTTTCGTGCTGCGCGGCGGCCGCCTGGCCGAAGAGGGCAGCTTCGATGAGCTCGACCGCGAGGGCAGTGCCCTGCGCGAACTTATGAATGAGATGTAGACGGCGCGGAGACCAGCCATGAGCCTGAACGAAGAAGTCGAGCTGCTGCGCAAAATCCCTTTGTTCGCCAACATCGAGCCCGCCAAGCTCAAGTTGCTTGCCTTTACCAGCGAACGCCTGCGTTTTGCCGCCAATCAGGAGCTTTGCCATCAAGGCGACATGGGGGATGCGGCCTTCATCATCATCGAAGGCTCGGCCGAGATCGTGGTCTCGACGCCGAACGGTGACATCAAGGTCTCGGAGGTCCACAAGAACGACATCGTCGGCGAGATCGCCATCCTCTGCGACGTACCGCGCACTGCCACGGTGGTCGCGGCCACCGAAATGGAAGTGCTGAAGATCTCCAAGGAGCTCTTTTTCCGCATGGTCTCCGAGTTCCCCCAGATGGCCGTCGAGATCATGCGTGAGTTGGCTTACCGGCTTGAAAAAACGACCAGTCAGTTGATGAAGGCAGTCGGTCAGGCGCGTTGAGCGGCTAGGGGGAGCTTTCATGTCACGGCTCGACAGCGCCATCCGCCGCCTGGAGGCCCAGCGCGCCTGCCTGGAGGCGGCAGCGCGGCTGATCGGCGAATTGCCGGGGCCCTTGCTCGAGGTCGGGCTGGGCAACGGCCGCACCTTCGACCATCTGCGCGAGATCCTGCCGGGGCGCGAAATATTCGCGCTCGACCGTCGCATCGCCGCCCATCCCGACTGCGTGCCCGACAGCGCACACGCCGTGGTCGGGGATTTCCACGACACCGTGCCGAAATTGTTGGGACTGCTTGGCGCACCGGCCGCGTTGGCACACTGTGACACCGGCTCCGGCGACAAGGTGGCCTCGCTGGAACTCGCCGCCTGGCTCGGTCCGGCGCTCGATCCGGTTCTCGTCGCCGGTGCCGTGGTGACCTCGGACCAGCCCATGGCAGTGCCCGGCTGGCAGGTTATGGCGCTGCCTGAAGGCGTTGCCGCCGAGCGCTATTTCCTCTACCGAAAAGGCATCTGAGCAAGCTCCGGCTGCCACATTGCGGCGCAAGAATAACTCTTGGCTTCAGGAATTTCGTTGCGCCGTGGTAGGGGGCGGCTGTTCAGAAAATCGCGAAGCTGCCGCCGATGATGCCCAGGGGCCAGCGGCCGGCTTCGAACAGAAGGTATTTGTAGCTGAACGGGTGCTCGTCATCACCGCCGGCGGCCAACACCAGGGCGGCCTGGTGGCAGGCGTGGGCGGCGGCGCCGGTGGCGGCCTGGATGATGTCGGCTTCGCCACCGCCGCGCAGCGCTGCCAGTTCGGCGGCCTGGGGCAGGCTCTCGCCGGCCATCGCCGAGACGTGGGTCAGAGCCATCTCGAGCTCGTCGGCCGAGATCAGCGAGAGCGCTTCATCGACCAAGCCCGCGGCGAGTTGGGCCTCCAGATCGCGCCATTCGGCGTCGGCGTCGGATTGCTCCAGGGTCTCAGCCAACGAAGGCCAGTCAACCAGCGGCGCCACCAGGGCCTGCGGGAAACCCAGCGCCGAGAGGTAGGCTTCGGTCAGTTCCGTGTCGTCTGCCGTTGGCGTCACGCCGCAGCGCTCGAACCAAGGCACGTCGTCGAAAGCCTGCACGAAGCGAGCAATGGCGACGAGTTGGGGGAAATCCTCGAGCGAGAGTTCGTCGAATTCGGGATCGTCATCGGTCATGGCGGCAAGGCTTGTTTAGGCGCCCCCAGGAGACCTGTCAAATGCGGGCTAGCCGTAGCGCCAAGACGCTTTGCCTGGAACGTCAGTTCGCTTATTGTCCAGCCACTTCGCGGAAAGGAAAACCGTGGCCGACGGCGAGCATCAGACAGGCAGGAAGGAGCCCAACGCCATCAGGGCCCAAGCTACCCAGCCCGAAGGCGGTGGCAAGGCGCGACGGCGCAAGGTGCGCCGCCCGTTGCAACGTGGGGTGCTGGCGGAATTGGTGGGCTACCACCTGAGGCGGACCCAGTTGGTGATGTTCCAAAAATTCGCCGAACAGGTCGGCAGCTCCCAGGTGACACCGGGCCAGTTCGGCGTGCTGGCCCTTATTCAGGCCAATCCGGGGCTGAACCAAAGCGAACTGGGCGAGGCCATGGGCATCGATCGTTCCACGGTGGTGGCCGTCATCGACCGTCTGGAGACCCGCGGCATCGTAGAGCGCCAGCCCTCGCCCCATGACCGGCGCTCCAACGCACTCCGTCTGAGCGCTGCCGGCGAGGCCCTGTTCGCCGAGGTGCGCGAGCTGGTCAAGGCCCACGACCGCGATTTGGCCCGTGACCTTTCGGCTGGCGAACAATCGCAGTTGATGGCGCTTTTGTCCCGCATCGCCGATGCCGAATGAGACTGCCTGTCTCCTGCAATCCACTGTCGGAAGTCAATTGATGATGCTCGCAAAGACACTCCTGGCGTTGCTCATGCTGTGCGCCGCATGGCCAACTTGGGCCGCCGAGGCGAAACAGCCGACAGCCATGCTGGCCGCCGCCCGGGCAATGCCCGATGTGGTCCAGCGGCTGGGCCGGGTGGGCCGCATCGTCTTTGCCGATTATCGCGCGGCCGAGCGCATCGCCGGCATTGCCACGACGCCGGGTCCGGACTTGGCTGGTCTCGATGCAGCCGGCTTCGAGCGCTGGGCGGCGGCTCTCTCGCGCCTGCAAGTCGAGCCCCTGGAACTGACCCAGGCGCTCGAGCGGATGCGCCGTGGCCGGGCCGGGCCGGTGCCGGCCGGTGGCCTCAGCCTGTTCGACGGCTTACCTGCCGTGCTCGGCATCGATTGGTCCGAGGTCAATCAGGCGCTGGCCATGTTGCGGCCCAGCGAAGCCATACCGGCACGCCAGGCCTTCGTCGCCTCACCGGCCGTAGTACTGGCCGGAAAGCCGGGCTTTGCCCCCATCGAGGCTTTGCAGGAGGCGCTGCTGGGGCAAGGATACCAACGCCGTGACACCCTGGCCGGGCCGGTCTGGCATCGCTTCCCCAACTTCAAGGTGCGGCCCCCGACAAGGCGGCACCCGCAGACGCCCTGGGGGCGCCCTGGAACGACCCGCTGGGGGTGCGCGCGGGGGCTGCCGGGCGTATCGGCAAGCTACCCGGACTGGTCATCGGCAGTGGCGGCTGGACATCCTTCGAGGCCATGCTGGCAAGCAGTCTGAAGCTGGTGCCGCCGCTCGACCAGGCAGCCGATTTCGGCGCCCTAGCGCGTGCCCTGGATCCGCACGGCAGCACGCTGGTGCAGGCCATGTTCTTCGATCACCGGCGTTTTAGTGCGCTGGATCTGGCCTATGGCCGACTTGGTGAAGAAACGCCGGCGACACGGATAAAGACTTACGCGAAGACGCTCGAAGGGCGCGCCACGGGGCGCCTCGAACTAGCCCAACTGGCGGCGCTCGGCGACCGCCGCCTGGGCGGTGACGACGTCATCGAGATCGCCCTGGTCTATCCTCAGGCCAAGTCGGCCGAGGCGGTGGCGGCATTGCTGGTGGAGCGGCTCGCCGACTACCGGCCAAGGGATGGCGAGGCGACGCTGACGGCGAGGTTCGGCCTGCGCATTGACCACCGCCTGGTGCGCCAGGCCAAGACCGAACGCCACGTCGCCGTGGTCAGCCTGACCCGGCCGGCGCCGGAACCCAGCTATCCCTCTTCGGCCGGTCAACTCTACCGCCTGATCATGCAGGGCTTGGTGCTGCCCGACGCCGAATACCTGTTCGTCCAGACTGATGACTAGGCGATCATTCTAGAGTGCTGCGCCGCGCAGCAGACGCGGCAGCTCGCCCATGCTGCCGCTGGCCTGGTGCCGGAACAGGCGCTGCAATTGTGGCAGCCGGCCGACGGCCGCCAGGCCCAGGCGGCGGGCCAGGCGCACGGGCTCGGCCTGGGCGCCGAACAGCCGGTTGAGGCCATCGGTAACGGCCAGCAGCAGAAGCCCATCGAAGCGCCGCCAGGCCTGGTAGCGGGCCAATACATCGGCGGCGCCCGGATCGAGACCCAGGCGCAATGCCTCGACCACGACCTCGGCCAGGGCAGCGGCGTCGCGCAGCCCCAGGTTCAGTCCCTGGCCGGCCACCGGGTGCATGCCGTGGGCGGCATCGCCGACCAGGGCCAGGCGGTGGCCGACGTAGCTTTCGGCCAGATGCAGCGCCAGGGGATACGACCAGCGCCGGCCGCAAAGCTCGACCGAGCCGACTGCATCGCCGCAACGAGCCGCCAGTTCGGCATTGAAACTGTCCTTGTCCGCGGCCATCAGCGCGGCCGCCGTGGCCGGCCGCTCGCACCACACCAGGGACGAGCGCCGGCCCTTGAGAGGCAGCATGGCAAAGGGCCCGGGCGACAGGAAGCGCTCGTATGCGATGCCTTGGTGCGGTTTTTGGTGGCGCACCGTGCAGACGATGCCGACCTGGTCGTAGCGCCAGCCGCTGAGGGCGATGCCGGCAGCCTCACGAGTCGCCGAATGGCGGCCGTCGGCGGCTACCAGCAGGCGGGTGCGCAAGCTAGTGCCGTCGCTGAGTTCGAGCCCTAGCGTCGCGGCCTCGGGGCGGCAATCACTCAGGCTCGCGACGCGGACCGGGTGGTGGCGCAAAAGGGCGTGGCGCAGGTCGCGGTTTTCGACCATGTGGGCCAGCGGCTCGGATCCCAGTTCGGCCTGGTCGAAGGACAAAAAGGCCTGCGAATCACCGTCCCCGTCGCCGTCGCTGATGCGCATCCCGTGAATGGCTTCGGCCCCCGCCGCCAACTCGGGCCAGACGTCAATGGCCTGCAGGGCCCGCTGACTGGCCGGCGCCAGCGCCCAGGCGCGGCCGTCGTAGGGCAGCGCCGTAAGTTCGGCCGGCGCCTGTCGGTCGATGACCACGACGTCGACGCCGGCCCCGGTCAGGGCTCGGGCCAAGATCATGCCGACCGGACCGGCACCAACGATCAGTACGTCGGTCAACTGCGCGGATGCTGCCATGTGAGAGAAGTGCGTGGCCCTCGAACGCTGTCCAGGGATTGCTGCAATATGGTTTGCCTAAATTTTAGGCAAATCTATATAAGTGATGCAATTTTGTGCAATTTAGGTCTTTTAGATTCTCATTTCGTTATCGCAACAAGCGTATTTATAAATATATTTCAATGACTTAAACGGTAATACCAAAACCGGCACGGGATTTGTATTGCACTGATTGCCTGCGGTGCCGGTTCGTGCCGGAACTGCACTCGAAGCAAAGGAAGCAAATATGAAACTCGTGATGGCGGTGATCAAGCCGCACAAACTCGACGAGGTGCGCGAGGCATTGACAGAACTCGGTGTATCCGGCCTGACGGTCTCCGAGGTCCAGGGTTACGGCCGCCAGAAGGGCCACACCGAGATCTACCGGGGGGCCGAATACACCGTCAACTTCGTACCCAAGGTCAAGATCGAAGTGGCGGTGTCGGCGGATCTGGTTGAGCGCGTGGTCGAGACCATCAAGGAAGCCGCCGGTACCGGCCAGATCGGTGACGGCAAGATCTTCGTTTACGAACTCACCTCGGTGGTGCGCATCCGCACCGGCGAAAGCGACGCAGCAGCGCTTTAGGAGACATTCATGAAATTCAACAGGGAACATAAATTCCCCCGCCTGGCCGGCACGATCGTAATTCCGGCCCTCTTGCTGGCCAGCCCGGCCCGAGCCGCCGAGGACACGCTCAGCAGCGGCGACACCGCCTGGATGCTGACCGCCACGGCGCTGGTACTGATGATGACCATCCCCGGTGTGGCACTCTTTTACGGTGGCATGGTGCGACGCAAGAACGTGCTGTCCACGGTAATGCAGAGTTTCGCCGTGACCTGCCTGATGACGGTGATCTGGATGCTGCTGGGCTACAGTCTGGCGTTTGCTCCTGGCAGCGCTTGGATCGGCGGCTTGGACAAAATCTTCTTGCGCGGCCTGACAGTCGACGGTCTCAGCGGCACCATCCCGGAATCGGTCTTCATGACCTTCCAGATGACCTTCGCCATCATCACCCCGGCCCTGATCATGGGCGCCATCGCCGAGCGCATGAAGTTCTCGGCGCTGCTCTGGTTCACCGGGCTGTGGTCGATCATCGTCTATGCCCCGATCACCTACTGGGTCTGGGGCGGTGGCTTTCTCGGCGATGCCGGCGTGCTGGATTTTGCCGGCGGTACCGTGGTGCACATCAACTCGGGCGTAGCAGCCCTGGTGGCGGCGCTGGTTTTGGGCCGGCGCATCGGCTACGGGCGTGAGAACCTGGCGCCGCACAACGTGGTGCTGACTGTGATCGGCGCGGCGTTCCTGTGGGTTGGCTGGTTCGGTTTCAACGCCGGCTCGGCGTTGGCCGCCAACGGCGGTGCCGGCATGGCCATGGCTGTGACCCAGATCGCCGCCGCCGCCGCCGCCCTGGCCTGGATGACGGCCGAATGGCTGGGACCGCAGAAAAAACCCAGCGTCTTGGGCATCGCCTCGGGCGCCATCGCCGGGTTGGTCGCCATCACCCCGGCCTCGGGTTTCGTCGACCCCCTGGGAGCGCTGTTTATCGGCCTGTTGGCCGGTGTCGTCTGCTACTTCGGCGCCACTTGGCTCAAGCACAAACTAGGCTATGACGACGCCCTTGACGTCTTTGCCGTGCATGGTCTGGGTGGCATCGTGGGGGCGCTCTTGACCGGCGTCTTCGCGGTCGAAGCCATCGGCGGCACGGCCGGCGCGCTGGAAGGCAACGTCGGCCAGATCGCTACCCAGGCCTGGGGCATTCTCGCCACCATCGCCTGGTCGGGCGTGGCCTCGTTCGTGCTGCTCAAGATCATCGGCCTGGTGATCGGCCTGAGGGTCGACGAAGCAGACGAGCGCGAGGGTCTGGACATCGCCCTGCACGGCGAAAGCGTGACGTAACCGGTCAGCTAACCTTGGTTTGGGCGCCCCGGTTGTAGCCGGGGCGCCTTTTTCTTTGGCTCGAACTCGAACAATATGGCGTAACCCCTTGTTAACCTGACATTTACTACAATCAGTATCGCTTGTCACAAAGTCTCCCGGGGAATAGACTTGTTTATGGTTTGTACTCAGCCGGTCACGAGCACCTCGAAGTCATGCTGAACCCTCGACTCGACATCCTCGGCCCCGGCCCCTTCCAGCGCCTGGCGGCGCTGCTGGACGGGGTGGCGCCAGCGGCCGGGCTCGAGCCCCTGAACATGGCGCTGGGCGAGCCCCAGCGGGCATATCCCGACTTCGTGGCCGAAATCATCGACGCCAACCGCCATCTCTACGGCCGCTACCCACCACAAAAGGCCAGCCCTGAGCTGCGTCGGGCCAACCTGACCTGGCTCGAACGGCGCTATGGCCTGGCGCCCGGCCGGCTCGATCCCGAACGCCACGTGGTGCCGGTGCATGGCACACGCGAGGGCCTTTTCATGATGGCCCTGACGGTGGTGCCGCCGCGGGTGCGCGGCCGCAAACCGGCCGTGCTGCTCCCCAATCCGTTCTATCATTGCTATGCCGGAGCGGCGATCAGTGCGGGCGCCGATCCGATTTTCGTGCCGGCCGTGCGCGAGACCGGATACCTCCCCGATTTCCACGCCCTCGACGAAGAAACCCTGGCGCGCACGGCGCTTTGCTATCTCTGTTCGCCGGCCAACCCGCAGGGCGCCATTGCCGACCGCGGCTACCTGGAGCGCCTCATCGGCCTGGCCCGCGAGCGCGACTTCGTGCTGCTGGTCGATGAATGCTATGCCGAGATCTACGACCGCGAGCCGCCGCCCGGCGCTCTGGAAGTGGCGCTGGTGGGAGAAGGTCTGGACGGCCTGGACAACGTCGTGGCCTTTCACTCGCTGTCCAAACGATCCAGCGTGCCCGGGCTGCGTTCGGGCTTCGCCGCCGGTGACGCGACCATCCTCGAGCGCTTTTTCCGGCTGCGCACCTATGGTGGCCCCTTCATGGCGCTACCGGCCGACGCTGCAGCGGCGGCGCTGTGGCTCGATGAAGATCACGTCGGGCCGACCCGCGACTTTTACCGGGGGCTCTTCGATCTGGCCGAAAAGCACCTGGGTGGCCACCCCGGATTTCGCCGTCCAGCCGGCGGATTCTTCCTGTGGCTCGAGGTCGGCGACAGCGAGGCCACGGCGGTGGCGCTGTGGCGCCACGCCGCCATACGCAGCCTGCCCGGCGCCTATCTGGGCCGTGTGGGCCCCGCCGGCAATCCCGGTCTGAACTATCTGCGCCTGGCCCTGGTGCACCCGTCGGAAATCACCGACGAAGCGCTGGGTCGCATCGCGGCGGTCCTTTAGGGCGCAGCGAAAAAAAGCGGGAGACCACCATGTCGCAAGCCCAACCGGTTCCCTCTTCGCACGGCCCCGCCCTGGGCGGAGGCCGGCCGACGCTGCTGCCGGCCGGTATGGCCGATTTCCTGCGCCGGCGGGCGCTGGAAGTGCTGGGCCTTGGCCTGATCGCCCTGGCAGTGCTGCTGGCGCTGGCCCTGATCAGCTACGACGCCGCCGATCCAAGCTGGAACAACGCCAGTGCAGCCCAGGCACACAATTGGCTGGGATCCGCCGGGGCCCACGTTGCCGATCTCCTGCTGCAGACCCTGGGTTTGGCCGCAGCGCTGATCTCGCTGGTCCTGATGACCTGGGCCTGGCGGCTGCTGGCACACCGGGCGCTGCCCTGGTTTGCCCTCAATCTGGCGTTGCTGCCGGCCAGCCTGTTCGCCAGCGCCGCCGTGCTGGCCGCCGTGGCGCGGCCGGCCGGCTGGCCTCTAGCCAGTGGCCTGGGCGGCTGGCTGGGCGACATGGGTCTCGGCCTGGCTGGCCGGGCGGCGCTCGAACTGGGCCTGATGGCGCCCTGGTTGGTGGCGCTTGGGTTCGCCCTGGTGGCGTTGCCGGCGCTCTATTTCACACTTGGCCTGGGGCTTGGCGAATGGCATCGCCTGGGGCGCAGCGGTTGGCGCGGAGTGGTTGTCGCCTGGCGCCTGACAACGGCACTGAACAACCTCGGCGGCTGGCTCGAACGCCGCCTCGAAACACACCGTCAACGCCGCAATCGGGTGCGCCGTGAGCCGATCCTGGAGGCCACGAAAGCCCACGGCGAGAGCGCCCCACAGGCCGAAGCGCTGCCGCCGGTGACGACAGTCCGCGAGACCGTGCGCAAGCGCGTCGCCAAAAGCCGCAATACCCGGGCAGGCAAGCGCGAGGAGGCCGAGCGCCAGGAAACCCTCGATCTGGGCCCGATCGGCGATTACCAGTTGCCGGCGCTTTCGCTACTCAAGCAGCCGTCCAGAACACGGCACACCACCCTCAACGACGAAGCCCTGGAAAAAAACGCCCGTATGCTCGAGGCGGTGCTGCGCGATTTTGGCGTCAAGGGCGAGATCACCGAGGTCCGGCCGGGACCGGTAGTGACGCTCTACGAGCTCGAACCCGGGCCTTCCATGCGCACCTCGCGGGTGATCGGCTTGGCCGACGACATCGCCCGATCGATGAGCGCCATTTCGGCTCGCATCGCCGTCATTCCGGGCAAGAACGCCATCGGTATTGAGCTCCCCAACGCCGAATCCGAAACCGTATATTTGCGCCAGCTCTTGGCCTCGGAGGACTACGAAAACACGGTGGCGCAACTGTCGCTGGCGCTGGGCAAGGATATCTCCGGCCGGCCGGTGGTCGCCGATCTTACCCGTATGCCACATCTGCTGGTCGCCGGCACCACCGGATCGGGCAAGTCGGTGGGCGTCAATTCGATGATTCTCTCGCTGCTCTACCGGCTCCCGCCCGAAAAGTGCAAGCTGATCCTAATCGATCCCAAGATGCTCGAGCTATCGGTCTATGACGGCATCCCCCATCTGCTCACCCCGGTGGTCACCGAACCGGGCAAGGCGGTGGTGGCGCTGAAATGGACGGTACGGGAGATGGAGGATCGCTACCGCGCCATGGCGCAGTTGGGCGTGCGCAACATCTCGGGCTACAACAAACGCCTGGAAGAGGCGCAGCAAAAGGGCGAGACCCTCAAGCGCACAGTGCAGACCGGCTTCGACGCCGACACTGGCGAGCCGGTCTTCGAAGAGCAGGAGCTGGATCTCAAACCGCTGCCGTTTATCGTCGTGGTGGTCGACGAGATGGCCGACCTCATGCTGGTCGCCGGCAAAGATATCGAAACCGCCATCCAGCGCCTCTCGCAGATGGCCCGGGCAGCCGGCATTCACCTCATCATGGCCACCCAGCGGCCCTCGGTCGATGTCATTACCGGCACCATCAAAGCCAACTTCCCCACCCGTATCAGCTTCCAGGTGACGTCAAAGATCGACAGCCGAACCATCCTCGGCGAACAGGGTGCCGAACAGCTTCTGGGCTCGGGTGACATGCTATTCATGGCGGGCGGCGGCCGTATCAAGCGCGTTCACGGCCCCTTCGTCAGCGACCGCGAGGTCGAGGGCATCGTCAAGTTCCTCAAGAAACAAGGCCGGCCGCAGTATCTGGAGGCGGTGACCGAGGAGCCCGACCCCCTACCCGGCATGCCCGATAGCGCATCATCTGGCGGCGACGAGCTCTACGATCAGGCCGTGGCCCTGGTCTGCCGCGAGGGCAAGGCCTCGACCAGCTTCGTCCAGCGCCACTTGCAGATCGGCTACAACCGGGCTGCCCGTATCATCGAAGGCATGGAAAGCGAGGGCGTCATCAGCGCCGCCAACCGGGTCGGCAAACGAGAGGTGCTGGCCCGCGACATCGATGCGCTAGAATAAGCGCCATGTCTATTGTTAGCCGCCTGGCCGGGCTTGCTCCGGTCCTCATTTCCGTCTGTCTGGTGCTGCCTGGCGGCGGCGCGGCCGCCTTTTCTCCCAATGCCGAGCAGCAGGCGGAGATCGGCCGCGTCGAGCGCTATCTCAACGGCACCGTCACGCTGCAGGCCCGTTTCTCCCAGATCGCTCCCGACGGTGAGGTCAGCGAGGGTACTTTCTACCTGCGCCGCCCCGGGCGGCTGCGCTTCGAGTACGACCCGCCCAACCCGGTGCTGGTGATGGCCGACGGGGTGTGGCTGATCTACCACGACCGCGAGCTGGGCCAGTTCAACCGTTGGCCGGTCTATGCTACGCCGCTGGGCGTGCTGGTGGCGGAGCAGATCCGACTGGATGGCGACGTGCGCGTGAGCAACATGGTGCGCCAGCCCGGAGCGCTGGAGCTGACGCTGGTGCAAAAGGACAAGCCGGGCCAGGGCTCGCTGACCTTGATCTTCAGCGACAAACCGCTGGAGCTGCGCCAGTGGTGGGTGGTCGATGCTCAGGGCGAGATCACCGCCGTGGCGCTGACGTCGATCGAAAAAGACCTCAAGCTCGATCCCAAGCTCTTCTTCTTCAGCGAGCCCACGCCCGCCTTCCTCGACGAGGATCGCTGACGGTGCCAAGTCCATCGCTTCAAGTGCTGCCGGCGCGGGGCAGGGTGGTCGGAATCTCGGGCTGCGTGCGCCAAATCCGCGACCACACCTATCATGCCGCCAACCACCGCTACGTCCATGCCGTGGCCGAGGTCACGGGCGCTACACCGCTGCTGATTCCGCCGCTGGGCGCCGGCCTCGACATCTCCGATCTGGTACCGCGCCTCGACGGCCTGGTGCTGACCGGCAGCGCCTCCAACGTCGAGCCGCAGCACTACGGCGGTCCGCCCAGCCGCCCCGACACCCGCCACGATGCCGCCCGCGACGCCACCATCTTGCCACTGATCGACGCCGCCCTGGCAGCCGCCCTGCCGCTTTTCGCCATCTGCCGCGGGTTTCAAGAACTCAACGTGGCCTGCGGCGGCACGCTGCATCAGTACCTCGAAGAGGTGCCCGGCCGTCAGGACCACCGCACCGACCGCGAGAAGCCGCTGGAGGAACGTTTCGCCCCGCGCCATGAGGTGGCGCTGATGCCCGATGGTCAGCTCGCCGGTCTGCTCGGGCAGCAACGCCTGGAGGTAAACTCGGCTCACGGCCAGGGCGTCGAGAGGCTGGGCGCAGGGCTTGAGCTGGAAGCCACGGCCGACGACGGCACCATCGAGGCGGCCCGGGTCATCGACGCCAAGACCTTTGCCCTTGGCGTCCAATGGCACCCGGAATTCCTCACCCACATTCCCGAACAGCGCGCCCTCTTCACCGCCTTCGGCGAAGCCGTGGCCGCTCGGGACTGAGCAAGAAAATCGAGCGATTTCCCGTTTTCTCGGAATTTGCTTGAGGCGGCATTCGACCGCTCAGTGCTTGGCGATGGATGGTTCGCGCTCGATCTTTGTGTGCTTGGCAATGGCGATCTCGAGGCCCTTGCTGAGTTCGAGGCCGAGGCGGCCGCCGTCGCCTTCGATGCGGTCGTTGATCACCACGCGCATCGAATCGATGTGCGCCTTGACGATTTCCAGGTGGCTGTCGGAATAGACCGCGCCCGGACCGGTGAAGCCG
>PVBE011126451.1_pt1 | contig 20159 bp, 14 predicted proteins | sample 1631181 | NCBI WGS metagenome assembly PVBE01 (sample SAMN08397723, study PRJNA350692) | Marine metagenome, whole genome shotgun sequencing project. | isolation source: water | place: Pacific Ocean | collected 2012-04 | reverse complement strand
TTTTAATTAAAAATTAAATTATACCATGTATAATGATAGTACATGTCTTGCACACCCATTAATATATGAATTGGGTAAATAAAAAGTGAGCATATTATCAAGAAAATGGAGAGAATGTCCCATAGCACTGATAACCTACTAGTAGGATTATAAAGAGGCAATAAATGCCTCCAAAAAGCAATCAAAACTTTTATTCATTGATTTTGAAACAACATGGTGCGGGCCATGTAAAACAATGGATAATTTTGTTTATAATTCTGATGAGGTGGTTGATGTCTTTAAGAATATTTTGGCGGTTAAGGTTGATGGTGATGAAAGTAGAGATCTTGTTAAAAAATACGATGTAAAAGGATATCCCACAATGATTATTTTGTCGTCAAAGGGAAAGGTTCTGGGTAAAAAAATAGGCTATCAGTCAATAAAAGATATTGTGGAATTTGTGAGTAGTATTGAAGATAATCTCTAAGAAAAGAATAAAAGCTACAAGCTGTAAGGGAACAATCAAAATAAATACAATTATGACTAGGAAGATTCTACTATATACTCTGCTTGTGTTAATGATACCAGCAATATCCATAGCACAATCCGAAGCACCCCTAAATAAAGCTGCTGAAGTACAATTTGAGAATGGCGAGTTAAAAATTATTTACGAGGGTGGTATCATATTAAGTGGGAAGTTTAATAATAAGCCTGAAGATATTGATTTAAATAATTTTATAAATGAATCAGATGGTAAGCTTGATCAGGTGTTAATATTTCAAAATATTGGGGAAAGTGGCTCACTTAAATTTGAAGGGATCATTTCAGGATCTGAAGAATCCTTTCCATGTGAGGCAGACAGGGATAAAAAAGGGATCAATATTGTAAGGCATAGTTATGGGCTTAGTACAAGCTTGTTGAACAAAGCTGTATATGATAGAAAAAGAGACTGGGTAGTTTCGGTTGATTATTATTTTGCAGGGACTGTTATTGAACCTTTTTCTACAGAAAATAGTGGCAACAAATTCAAAATCAGCATATCAGGAAATGAGTTAAACATCAGGTTCCGTCCATTGTATTATCAGAAACATAAAGGCCTGAAATATTTTGAGCCCTGGACATATAAAGTGTGGGATAAACCTGTTGTGGGATGGTGTTCATGGTTTGCTTACTGGAACAAAGTAACTGAGGATGATATAAAAAAGACTGCAGATATTGTTTCAGAAGTTCTTAAACCTTATGGTTATGAATATCTTCAAATTGATGATGGATATCAAAGAGGTTTGGGGCTTCCTGAGCTTTGGCTTCAGCCTAATGAAAAATTTCCTTCAGGGATGGATAAGCTTGCTGCATATATAAAGACTAAAGGACTTAAGCCCGGTATCTGGACCAATACCTGCTTTCGTCAACAAGATTATGTGGAAAGTAATAAAAAGTTTTTTGTACAGGATGAAGAAGGAAATGTACCTTATGAACCATGGGTGGGATACTCAGTTGATGGATCGGTAAAAAAAGCTCTTGATAAGCTTGTACGTCCAATATATTCAGGATTCAGGGAAATGGGTTGGGAGTATTATAAGGTGGATGCTTTAAGACATTTAAGATATGAGGGATATAACCGCCACTTCTGGCATTTTGATAAGAAAAATATTAGCCTGAGTGAAGCTTATAGAAACTATGTTAAAGCAATAAGAGAAGAAATAGGAAGAGATTATTTTATGATGGGCTGTTGGGGTATCAGGCCTGAGCTAATAGGTATTATTGATGGTTGTAGAATTGGGGGTGATGGTTATTCTTTTGCAGGTTTATCACAATATAATTCCTTCAATAATATTGTATGGAGGAATGATCCTGATCATATTGAATTATCAGCTACAGAAGCTTATAGGTCGTCTATGGCTACCTCTCTTACAGGATCTTTGTTTATGCTTACTGATAAACCAGAAGTTTACAAAACCGATCTGGTTGAACCAGCATTAAGATCCTCACCTGTATTATTCACTCTTCCTGGGCAACTTTATGAACTTGATCCTTCGAGAATTGTATCATTAGCTCTTGTTGACAAGCAGATTAGTGGTAGTGGAGAAAGACCATTTGATGCAAGTTTAAGCCCTAATTGTCATCTTTTCTTATTAGAGTTGAATACTGATTTTGAAAATTGGATTGTTGTTGGGAGAACAGGAGGGGATTATAATAAGTTATCATTCAGAGAATTGGGACTTGATAATAATAAAGAGTATTTAGTTTTTGAATTCTGGTCAAAAAAATATCTTGGAAGTTTTTCAGGAGAATTTCAAACAGGCGATATTGATCCTAAATTTAATTGTCAGTTATTTTGTATCAGGGAGCGTATTAATAGTCCACAATTAATGGCAACCAACCGACATATTAGCTGTGGAGGATTTGATATTGAGGATATTGAATGGGAAAACAACTCAATTATCGGGCGAAGCAAACTTGTTGGAAAGGATAATTATATCATATATTTATTTGAGCCTGAAGGATATAAATTCAGTCAGCTATTAATAAATAATGCTGAAGTTGTTAATAATGAAAAAAAAGATTTAATAAGGTCAATTACTATCAGGTCGGAAGAAAACTGTAATACAACCTGGATGGTAAATTACCTGAATTAAAAAAAATTGTAAAAAAAGCAAGAATTATAATCCGTACATATTAATGATTTCTTGTTTGCTTTTACCAAGAATATCATACTTTTTTCCAACTTTTCGAAATGCTTCAAGTGCCCTGTCCAGGTGTGAAATTTCATGGCCTGCAGATATCTGAGTACGTATTCTTGCTTGCCCGTTTGGCACAACTGGGAAGAAAAATCCTATTGCATATATTCCTTCTTCGTAAAGGTCTTTTGAAACATCCTGGGCCAGTTTTGCATTAAAAAGCATTACAGGTACAATAGGAGTATCTCCATCCTTAAGTACAAATCCAGCTTCAGTTAGTCCTTTTCTCCAGTGGATAGTATTGGTTTCAAGTTTATCTCTTCTTTCTGTACTTTCTGATAATATATCAAGAACTTTCAAAACTCCGGCCACAACAACAGGTGCAATGGTATTGGAAAACAAGTATGGACGAGCTTTTTGACGACACATTTCCACTATTTCTTTTCGTCCTGACACACAGCCTCCTGAAGCGCCTCCCAGACCTTTACCAAAAGTTGTGGTAATAATATCAACTTTATCCATTACCCCACATTTTTCATGTGTGCCACGTCCGGTTTTACCTATAAATCCTGATGAGTGAGATTCATCAACAAATAACATAGCATCATATTTATCACATAATGCAGCAATTTCATCAAGTTTAGCTGTATCTCCATCCATGGAGTATACACCATCGTTGATAACCATTTTAAATCTTTTATCAGAATGCAGCTGGAGCTTTTTCTCCAGGTGGTCCATATTCGAATGCTTGAATGTGTCATGTTGTGCTGAGCAAAGCCTCATTCCGTCGATTATTGAAGCATGAACCAGACGGTCAGAAATCATAACATCAACGCTAGTTAGAACAGCTTCAAATACACCCGCATTAGCATCCATACATGATGGAAATAATATTGTGTCTTCAGTGCCAAGAAATTTGCTAACCTTTTCTTCAAGTTCTCTATGGATATCTTGTGTTCCACAAATAAACCTAACTGATGACATACCATATCCCCTGGTGTCGAGTCCTTCATGGGCTGCTTTAATTACCTCAGGATGGCTAGATAATCCTAGATAATTATTTGCACAAATATTGATAACATTTTTCAAAGGTGAACCAGCAGGAAATTCAACTTCAATATCAGCTGATTGTGAAGAATGAATAAATCTTTCTTGCTTGAACAATCCAGCATCCATTATACCGCTTAATTGATCTTTGTATAGTTCTTTAGTCTTATTACTATAAGCCATGGTTTTTTAATTTTAACTTTAAATGAACTCATTAACCAGTTCGCAAATTTTATTTACATTATCAAATGCTTCCGGGGTGGCTTTTTCTTCGGGGATAGAAATTTTATATTTCACCTCAAGAAATCTTTTTAAAGATACCATCGAAAACGAATCAACCAGACCACCTGATATCAGAGGGGTGTCGAATGTTAGGTCATCGTCTTCATCAGCATATTCTTCAATTACATACTCAAGAATTGCTTCTTTCATTGCTTCAATATCTGCCATTTTATTTTCTCCTTATTATTTACAAAATTAGTTAGTATATATTTTTATCAAATCCTAGTACCCGGTACCTGGAACCTGTCACCTACTTTAATCATCTTCCAGTGTTGAAGTATCACCAATCTCTTCTCCCCATTCTTGTGCATGTAATAATCTTCGCATGATTTTTCCACTTCTTGTTTTTGGCAATTTATCGAGGTATTCAATTTCCTGAGGCATTGCCAGTGGAGAAAGCTTTTTTCTGATGAAGTTCATTATCATAAGCTCAAGTTCATCACTGGCTGAATAACCAGGGTTCAAAGTAACAAATGCTTTAACAACCTCCATATTTACCTCATCAGGTTTTGCAACAACAGCCGATTCTGCAACTGCCTCATGTTCAAGTAGGGCCGATTCCACTTCAAATGGGCTAACCAAATGGCCACCAGTATTAATCACATCATCATCTCTTCCAATAAACCAAAAATAACCATCCTTATCAATTGTTGATCTGTCGCCTGATATATACCATCCATTAATGAATTTTTTCTTATAAGTTTCATCATTATTCCAATAGGTTCTCATCATAGCTGGCCAGCCAGGTTTAAACCCAATCAGTCCTGGCTTGTTGGGTTCAGTTATTGGTTCAAATGTTTCTGGATCAAGAATGGATGAAATAATTCCAGGAAATGGTTTCCCCATTGAACCTGGTTTAATTTTCATACCAGGAAAATTAGTGAGCATCATTGATCCTGTTTCTGTTTGCCAGTAGGTATCAAGAAATGGTTTTTTAAAAACTTTTTCCGACCAAATTACTGCTTCAGAATTTAATGGTTCTCCAACACTTGCAAGATGACGGAGACTGGAAAGATCGAATTTTTTAATTATATCATCACCAGCTTTCATCAGGGATCTGATAGCTGTTGGAGCAGAATACCACATTGTTACTTTGTTTTTCTCCATAAATTTATACCATGCTTCAGCTGAAAATCCTGAATCAAGCACACATTGGGTAACACCAAGACTCCAGGGACCGATTGTTCCATAGGAGGTACCTGTAACCCATCCAGGATCGGCCGTGCACCAATAAATGTCATCTTCTTGTAAATCAAGAACCCATTTTGTTGTGAGATACTGAGAGATAAGGGAATAATGAACATGTTTTACCCCTTTAGGCTGACCAGTAGTTCCAGAAGTATAATGAAGAATTGAAGGTGATTCAGCTTTTGTTGGGTAAATATCAAACTTCTCTACTGGTTCTGCATTTTCCAGAGAGAATGCAATTTCTCTTTCTCTAAGAGGTTTTTTCCCGTCGTAATCAACAACAATAATATGCTTCATGAAAGGCATTTTATCGAGTATTTTTCTGACTTTAGAAACATGTTTCTTTTGGGTAAGTATAGCCTTAGTTTCTGCATTTTCCAGTCTAACAAATAATGAATCATCCCCAAATGCAGAAAACAAGGGCTGAGCGATTGCTCCGATTTTTAGTATTCCAAGTAATCCAAAATATAATTCCGGAATTTTATCCATAAATAAGCAAACCCGGTCACCGTTTACAATTCCCTGATCTCTAAGAAATGAGGCCATTGTGTTACTGTGAACACGTAAATCATTGAATATAAAACGTTTCTCAACCCCACCAAGACCTTCCCATATCAAAGCTGTTTTAGCGGCTTTTCCCATCTCGCATATTCTATCGGAGCAGTACCATCCAATATTTATTGTATCACCATCCTTGTAATCAAGTTCTTTTTCCGATATAGACCAGTCAAAGTCTTTTATTCTGTCATTGTAAGATCCAATATTCGACATAAGTTATTATTTAGTTTCGAGTATTACTTTAGCTGTGGCAATATTTTTTTCATGTGATAAAGAAATGTGAATATTCACAATTTTCTTCTCAGTCGATAATTTTTTTGTATTTCCATGAAGGTAAACATGAGGCTTACCTAAATCATCGTTTATTATTTCAATTTCATTGAAGGCAAGACCATCTCTCAATCCCGTACCAATAGCTTTAAGAAATGCTTCTTTACCTGCAAATCGGGCAGCGTAATTCTGTCCAAAAAATTTCTTAGAATTGCAATATTCGATCTCCCGGGCAGTAAAGATTTTTTCCTTAAACCCATTATCTTTTTTGACCTGTTTTTCAACACGTTCAATTTCAACAATATCTATACCTATTCCAAAAATCAATATGAATAAAATTTATCTAAATTACTTTTTTTTACATAGATCAGAAAAATGCAAGTTTATCATGCTAATTTTTTACTAATTTCTTTATACATAATAGCTGTCATTTTAACCAGATCAAATTTATGTTTCCATCCCCAATCATTATATGCAAGCTCATCACTAATGCTATTTGGCCAGGAATCAGCTATAGCCTGTCTAAAATCAGGCCTATACTTAACAATCAGCTCAGGTACAAATTTTCTTAATTCTTTAGTTAGTTCCTCAGGAGAAAAACTGATTCCACCAAGATTATAGCTAGAGCGGATACTGATTTTTTTTACATCAGCCTCCATAAGATCAATGGTGGCATTAACAGCATCCTCCATATACATCATAGGTAAACGAGAATCATTCTTCAAGAAACAATTATATTCTTTATCCTTTATGGCTGCATAAAATATCTCAACAGCATAATCAGTTGTTCCTCCACCAGCTTCAGCTTTATAGCTGATAAGGCCTGGGTATCTCAGGCTTCTAACATCAAGTTCGTATTTCTCATAATAATATTCAACCCATCTTTCTCCGGCCAGTTTGCTTATTCCATAAACAGTAATTGGATCCATAACGGTATTCTGTGGTGCATCAATAGCTGGTGTACCGGGACCAAAAGCTCCCATTGAGCTTGGCCAGAAAAGTTTTTTTATTTGTTTTGTCCTGGCAACTTCAAGAACATTAAATAGTCCTCTCATATTAATATCCCACGCCCACATAGGTTTTTTTTCTGCATTACCCGATAATATTGCCGCAAGATGATATATTTCAGTTATCTTATATCTTTCAACTGTATCAGCAATTTTATCCCTATCAAGAACATCAAGGAACTCGAATATTCCACTATCCATTACTTCACTGGTAGCTTTCTTAATATCTGTTGCGACTACATTAAGCTCACCAAAACGGTTTCTAAGCTCAATTGTAAGGTCGGATCCAATCTGACCGCTTGCTCCAATTATTAATATTTTTTTCATCTATTTTTATTCCCTGATTAAGCTACGAAATTATAATTTTCTTTCAAATTTTGATATGATTTAATGCAGTTTTTTTATATAATATTGCTTGTTTTGGTTGTTGAAAGAGATGAATGGTGAGAAGTGTTTTTTTTTACCTTTGTAAATAATAAATTTAACATAAAATGAATTATCAAAAAGTAAGAGTAAGATTTGCACCAAGTCCTACCGGACCATTACATATGGGAGGGGTGAGAACAGCATTATTTAATTATTTATTTGCCAGGAAGAATAATGGTGTTTTTATTCTGAGGATAGAAGATACTGACCGTGCAAGGTTCGTTGAAGGTGCGGAAAAATATATTATTGAATCATTAAATTGGTGTGGAATAAACATTGATGAAGGAGTTAATGAAGGCGGAGAATATGCACCATATCGTCAATCGGAAAGAAAAGACCTGTATATAAAGTATGTAAAAAAGCTAATTGAATCAGGAGATGCATATTATGCCTTTGATACACCTGTGGATCTGGATAAATTGAGAAAAGATTTTGAATCGAATAAAAAGACTTTCACATATAATTCAGAAATAAGAGGAGGATTAAGAAATTCATTAAGTCTTACTGAGGATGAAGTAAAAAAATTATTGGAATCAGGCACTGATTATGTTATTCGTTATAAAATGCCTATCAATAAGGATATTAAAATGAATGACCTGATACGGGGAGAGGTTGTTGTAAATACTTCTGTTCTTGATGATAAAGTTTTATTCAAATCAGATGGTATGCCAACTTATCATCTAGCCAATGTTGTGGATGATTATTTAATGAAAATTTCACATGTTATACGGGGGGAAGAATGGCTTCCTTCTCTACCCTTGCATGTAATGCTTTATCGTTCATTTGGATGGGAAGATGTGATGCCTGAATTTGCTCATTTACCATTATTATTGAAGCCTGATGGAAAAGGTAAGTTGAGCAAAAGAGATGGTGACAGATTAGGCTTCCCGGTATTTCCAATAAATTGGGAAAATATAAAAACCGGGGAAACTGCAAGTGGTTATAGAGAAGCAGGGTATTTTGCTGAAGCATTTGTTAACATACTTGCATTTCTCGGCTGGAATCCAGGAACTGAACAAGAGATATTTTTAATGGATGAACTTATAACCTCTTTTGACCTGGATAAAGTAGGAAAATCAGGATCAAAATTTGATCCTGAAAAAGCCAAATGGTATAATCATCATTTTCTGCAAAACTATTCAGATGAAAAATTGGCGAGTCTATTCCAGCCAATTGTTGAAGAGAAAGGATTTATGTTTCCTGAAGAATATATTATTAAAGTTTGCCGTCTGGTTAAAGAAAGAGCAAATTTTATTGCTGATATATGGGATCAGTCATATTTCTTTTTTGAACCACCAAAGGAATATGATGAAAAATTAGTTAGGAAAAAGTGGAAAGAAGATACTCCATCTTTGATGATTGAGTTAAGGGATCTATTTTTGGGCCTGAAGGAATTTACAGCAGAAAAGATCGAATTATCAATAAGAGAATTCCTGGAGAAAAAGGAGCTTGGAATGGGGCAGGTAATGAATGGACTCCGGTTGTGCATAGTTGGATCAAATAAAGGTCCCGGAATGTTTGATATTGCTGAGCTGCTTGGGAGTCATGAGGTAGCAAAAAGAATTGATGCTGCTGTTGAGAAACTCTCCTGAAGGAGTCTTGAATCTGGAGTTAGGAGTCAGGAGTCTTCAGTTAAAAGTCTACAGTCTGGAACCTACTTTTGATATTTGGCTTTAATTATCAAATATTCATTATTAATTAATTTTTTTTGGCTTTTCTATATATTGTCCAATAAGCCAGGGGTATAAAATACAAGCTCACAAATGTACCTAGAAACATTCCCCCAATTACAGTAAGAGCAAGTGGTTTTGCAGTTCTGCACCTAATCCTGTAAAAATAAGGAAGGGTGTAAGGGCTAGTATAGTGGTTATACTAGTCATCAAAATAGGTTTAAGTCTTCGCTGTCCTCCAATAGTAATGGCTTCAATTAATGGTTTTCCTGATCTTCGTAATCGGTTAATAGTATCAATTTTAAGTATAGAGTCATTTATAATTATTCCGCTCATAACAATTATTCCTATGGCCGACATTATATTAACCGTTCCTCCGAATATATAAAGGAGAAATAATGCACCGGCAATATCGATAGGAAGTTCCAGTAATACAATTAGTGGTTGAATGAATGATTCAAATTGTGCCGCCAGGATAAAATATAAGAGTAGTGATGATATTAATAATACCAGTCCTAGCTCGGAAAAAAGTTTTTTATTGCTGAAAAAGCTACCTGAGTATTCCACATCTTTTTCAGGATCAGGTTTAATTACTGAATTCACTTCTTCCATTATTCCTTCATAATCTTCCGATTCATGTCGCAGTGCAAGAGGTACATACTCTCCTGTTTTTCCTGCAATAATTGTTTTAAATCCTGTTTCTCTTGAAAGTTTAACTAGTGAGCGGAGAGGAAGTTCTATCTCTTCATTGTTTTTAACCATAGTTTGGTTGATAATATCATTTACCAATCTGGATCTTTCTCCAATTACAATTGGTGTAAAACTCTGATAAGATTTTAAGGTTCCAATATTATTTTGACTGAAAGCAGATTGTAATGTTCTTTCTACCCTATTAATATCAACATTATATATTAATAATAGTTCTGGATCAACATTTACTATTATTTGCTCTCTGATTGGAACTGGATTAATTTCAATACCAGGAATTCTCGATTTAATTGTATCACTAATAATATCTATTTCACTGGGATTTATTTTTTTTGTATCAATTACCGAATTTATTTTTGCAAGCAGAGGTGGTTGGTTTTCTGAAAAAATTGCATCAAAAATATTATCAGATGAACTAAACTCAAGTTTAGCTCTGGGAAATCTGTTATTGATAAAGGAACGGACCTCTTTTTGCAAATTATTTAATGCTTCATTATTTGTTGTGCTAAAGTAAATGTTTGATTCTGATGGACCCATTTCTCTGCTTCTTCGGTTGAGAATGAACTGTTGTTCCCCAATAAGAGCTGAGCTTAACACAAGGCTATCAGTCAGGCTATTAACAAGCTCAGATACCCTTTTAGCATTTTCTTCTACATGTATATTCTCATTCCAGTCAATATATGTAAGAAGATCACTTTGCCCAATATCCGGAAGTCGCTTTTTATCAATATTATTAAATAAGAATACTCCAATAGGGATTAATACAATAAATAATAAACCGAACAACAGTTTTCTTTTAAATAATGAACGAATTCCACCCTCGTACATTTTTTCATAATTAATAGTATTTATTCTTGCCAGGAAATTATTTTGTTCTTTTTTTGATTTCCTTAGATAAGATACTCGAAAAATTGTTGGTAGCAAGGTGATTGATACCAATAATGAAACACCAAGACCAATTGTAACTGCTATAGCCTGATCATAAAAAAGGGCACCTGAAATACCACTTAAGAAAATCAGGGGTATAAAAACAGCACTGGTTGTAAGAGCGGAACTTATTAATGGTCTTATTACCTCATTAGTTCCATGAATACAGGAATCATCAAGGGAATATTCCTTTCTCATGTACTGGTTAATATTGTCGATAACAATAATGGAATTATCTATCATCATCCCTACACATAAAACAAGACCTGAAAGAGAGATAATATTAATTGAAATATTAAAAAGGTATAAGAATAGAAATGAAACAATTACAGAAGATGGTATAGTTATACCAATGAGTATTGGTGATTTATAGTCTTTAAGAAAAAGAAACATAATTAAAAAAGCCAAAATAGCTCCATATAACAGGCTTTGTTTCAGGTTGTTAATTGAAGTGTCAAGTATTGTAGTCTGATCTTTTTCAATTTGAAATTCCAGGTTGGGATAGTCAGCAATAAAGTTTTTTATAAGAAAGTCAAGTTCTTCTTTCAGCTCCTCCATCCGTGAATCAGCTTGTTTGATGATAGCAAGGCATAATGCTTCTTTATTCCTGCTGGTAAATAAACCGTTGCCTTTGCGAGCCTGTTCTTCTATTTTTGCTATATCCTTAAGCTGAAGTATTCTGTCTTGTTTTTTTATATAAATATTTTCAACATCCTCTATTGTGCTTATTTTTGATAAAAATTTTATGCTGTACAGATAATGTCCTTCGCGAACATTTAATCCCTGAGTACTGAGATTGTTTGAACTAATAGCATTTTGGATATCCTGATCAGTAATATTCAGACTTTTCATAAGCTCGTAATCAGGAGTGATTTTTAGCTCAGGACTAATAAAACCACTTACATCAACCAATGCAACTTGTTTTAGCTGTTCTATTCTTTTAATAATAACTGCCTTTACCATATCGCTTAGCTCCATGAAAGTATCATTATAGGTGCTATCTTCTTTAAGGCTGATGTTGAGGTTAAAAACAGGAATATCTGTAGCACTTGCTTTTATGACTTTTGGACGATCAACCTCCGGGGGAATACTGTTCATTGCCCTGTCGATCTTTTCATTTGCCTCCATAAAAGCATAATTAATGTCTGTACCGTATTTGAATCTCATATTGATAATCGAATATCCATCACGAGTTTCGCATACAATATCATCAAGATGACCTACCTGTTGTAATTGTATCCTTAATGGAGTAACAACATTTCGATCTACAATTCTGGCAGGTGTATCAGGATAAGTTATTCGAATAGTTATTTCAGGAATGTCAATATCGGGCATCAATGATACGGGAATTTTGAGGGAGGCTATCACTCCCAGCAATAAAATAGCTATAAATGCCATTATTACTGCAATAGGTCTGTTTATTAAGAATTTAACCAATGTTTCTGATTTTTAAGTTTATTCAAAATAATTCCTTGTTTATTAACTATTTTTCAATATAACATTTGCGTCATGGCCCAGGTTGAGATTTCCTTCAACAATAATTGAATCTCCTGGTATTACTTCACCTTCAGTTTCAGGTATAATAATATAATCTGTTGAGTTCTCTCTAACTTTTGTAACATATCTCCATTTAGCTTTTCCACTTTTATATAGAAATACTACATCTCTGTTTGTATTTCTTTTTACAACAGCTTTTTTGGGAACAACAATTGAATTTGGGATTTTATCTCTTGCATAGATTTTTACATTCATTCCTTCTAATAGCTTTCCGGTATTGTTTATCACATAAGCTTTAATATTGGTAAGACCAAATTCATCTACTACGGGATTAATTTCGGTTACCTTTCCAAAGTACTCATCTTCAGGCGAATTATATGGGGTCATTTTTATTCCCATCCCTATTTTAAGAAAACCCATTTCAGTTTCAAGCACAGGAAACATAATATCAAAACCTGAATCGTCTATTAATGTACAGAAAACTTTTCCACCAGGATTGTCATATTCTTTTAGCTCCAGGTTTGCAATACGTCCACTAAACGGGGATCTGAGAGTAGTATTTTTATAATTTGCCTGACTGTTCTGAAAGCTAAGAACGGCCTGCTTGTAACCACTTCTAATAGTAAATGTTTCATATAAATTCAGGTCTGATGTCTGAGCTATCTTTTGCCCCTGGATCTGACCCGAGAATTAGTGATGATAAGTCAAGACGGCTTTGTTTTAGAGTTACTTTTACCTTTTCAAGATTATTTAGCGCTGAAGTTTTGTCAAGCTCTGCAATCAGTGATCCCTTACTTACTTTTTGTCCGTTTTTGACATATATTTTTGTTATTATTTCTTGTGATTTGAAAACCAGGTCGGCTTTTTTCAGGGCCGCTAGTTTTCCATTACTAACCAATTCAAGTGGGAAATCTCCTATACTTATTTCCATAACAGAAACTTCGGTAGGATCTGATTCGCTTACAAGTTTTCCTGTTTCATTACCAAAATTTGTTTTTTCTTTTGGCTTGCAGGAGACAGCTGTACTTAATAAAAAAATAATAATCGAGGCTTTAAGTAAGTGTTTCATATTTAACATATTAATTAATTTTTAATTTGTTATTTTTTATTCGGATAGTGTTTTTCACATCTATAAATACTGGCAGGAAAATCACTATTGCCAGAATCGAGAATATTAATCCTCCAATAGTTCCTGATGCGAGAGAAAACCAGAAAGCTTCTTTTAATTCCCCCAATAGAAATGGTAGAAGTCCCAGTATGGTTGATATAATTGTTAGAAAAACTGGAATTATTTTCCCGTTATATGCTTTAAGATATGTTATAAGTTTTGTTCTGTTATATTTTGGTTTTCTACGAATATTATTATAATCGTTAGGTATAAACAGCGCTGAATTAACTGTTATGCCACTAAGGAGCAGGAAGGATGCAAATCCTCCCTGGTCAAAACCCAATTTGAAAAAGTAGAATGTTAGAAACACACCAATAAATGACAGGGGTATCATCATTATAACTGTAAGGGGCTGTTTAAGAGATTCAAGTAAAATTGAACAGATAAAAAATATTATTCCTATAACAAGAAATATTAAATAATACTGTTTTTTTGGTGCCGTATAGTAATTATTTGATGTTTCATCAACATAAAATCCCAAAGGCAACAGACTTTTTGTTTCTTCAACTTTTTCTTCCTTGTATTTGTTAGCAAATTTGTAATTACCTGTAAAATCATATTCAATATAAACAACATATTGCTGGTTTTCTTTTTTAATTACTTTAGGTTGTGACTCCATTGTGAGTTGGCCTTTTTCATTCAGCTTCAATAATGTATTTCTTGTTTTTACCGGTACATTATACATCTGCCATGTATCAAAATTATAAGATTGTATAGATTTAAACCTACCTCTTTCTTTTTTGCCATCAATTTCAGTGAGTTGGACAGATTTATTATTTACAGCAAGACTGTTCAATGAATTTGTAATATCCTGTACTGTTAAATTCTTATTTGCCAGGTATTGTTTATCTACATTTAAATGATATTTTATTGAATAATCACGGGAATAATTGTTTTCACCCATTATATTTACTTCACCGACCCTCTCGTGTTGAGCAATTCTATTAACAAGATCTTCTGCATATCCAACAAGTCTTTTGTAATTATAACCAGCAAGTTTAACCTTATACTGGCCGGTTCCTTCCCTCACAGAATTGTTAAAATATTGTTGAGGAATTCCGCTAAGGTTCCAATCAGGTCCACCAAGACTTATTCCCTTCATATGCATCTGGTTATATAGGTAATATGGAAATGGGCCTGCTTCAAATTCAGGCAAAAAATGTATTCTTAACAATCCATTTGGTCGATCTTGACCGACGGATAAATTTGTAGTATAATAATCAATCTGGTCAAAGCTTGATAGAAATTTTTCCATCCTCATAACCAGGTGGTTAAGTTGCTCCAGTGTGGCACCTTCATGCATACTTACATTTGCATTTATTACCAAACGGTCTATTTGTCTTCCACTCCTGAAATAATAACCATATGATTTTAAATTTTCAGAAAAGAGTCTTAATGCCCCTCCAAGACTTTTGTCAAGAACTGGTTTGAGTTTTTCTCTGTACCAATCGCTTCCCAGAGTTTTATTATAAGTTGTAGCAAATTTTGTTTCTTTATCAATTTCAGCAGGTAACCAGAATACTGGAATGCCAAAAATTAGTATTGCCAGAATAATGTATATTTTTCTCCTTCGTAAAGAAAAATTTAGATATTTACCATATATACTGCTGAAATAAATAATCTTACGTCTTCTTAAAAAATATCTTCTTCTACTCATTTGTTTAAGAGGAATCTTATCTAAAAGTGCGGGGATAAAAAATAATGCAATAAATAGTGAAACAGCCAGATTTATTATTACAACCATTGAAAAATCAACAAGATCAAGACGTGTTGCCTCATCGAGGAAAAATATTACAGATAAAGCCCCAATAGTTGTTAAGGTAGCTGCAAAAACGGCAATAAATACCTTTTTATTTTTTTTGAAACGTATATGATCTATCATCACTATTGTATTATCAATAATGATTCCCAGTGATACTGTTATTCCGGCCAACGAAAAGAGGTGTATATCTACATTAAACAGATAATAAAATATCAGAGCTATACTAAGATTTGCAAATAAGCTTAATACGATAATAAGCAGATATCGTATTTTTCGACTTATAATGAAAACAAAAACTAACAATATTATTACAGAAAATAGAGCCCGGTAAGCGATCCGGTTTAAATCGTCCTTTAGTTGTATGGTGGAATCTGATTGTAGTGTAATATTATAACCTTGAGGTAAGTTAGGCTTAAGTTTTTCTATTCTTTCTTTAATTTCATTAGCAACAACAATAGTATTGGCTCTTTTATCACTTGAGAACCTCATATTAATAATATTTTCACCATTAATTCGAAAATATGAAGTTGGCATTTTCTCAATACGTCTGATTTTACATAGGTCGAACAATCTGACAATTCTGCCATTAACATTTTTTATAGGTATATCAAAATTATTAAGCTGTTCTTCCAGTGCAGTACGCAAGATCATACTTTTAACAATAGTTGATTCATCTGTTCCTTTCATGTCATTCCCAATTCCGATAACCTCTTCATGGAAAGCACTTCTTATGGCATCACTAATTTCATTAAATGAAATATTTAAAATACTCAATTGGTTCTGGTCGTATGTAAGCTCCCATTCCATAGGCTGTGCACCCGAGATTATTATTTCATTCAGACCCTCAATATCTGATATAGCAGGCTGTAACTTGTGCATTGCATAGTCCTGTATCACTGGGGGTGGTGCTGGAGAATTCAAACGATACATCAATATTACTTCTGAATCTTCAGAATTTATGCTGTATGAACTTATTTCCGGGTGTGAAACCTCATCAGGTAATTTGGGATATATTTCCCTTATTAGAGAAGCTACCTCAAAACGAATAGCGTCCATGTCTTCTCTTTTGTCGAATGTAAGGGTAATTGAACCACTACCCACATTTGATGATGAAACTATTTTGGTAATTCCCCTGATGGTGTTAAACATTCCTTCCAGACGAGATGTTACTTCCTGTTCAACAATACGAGGAGGCCGGCCTGGATATCCATAAGAAATACTCAGTATAGGTGGTACCGTTGTGTTTTTTAAATGTATTGATATGCGGGGAAAAATAGCCAACCCAAGAATAATAAGCACAATAAATACAACTATTGTTGTAAATGATGACTGTTTAAACTTAACAGGTTGAAGGGCTTCCATGTTTCTGGTTAATATGGCTTAGCTAATTCTTGATTAAACATAGTGAAATTTAAAAATTATTAAATGACTAATGAGTAAAGGATTATTATAAAATAATATATGTGTTTAACTTAAAAATTAGGAAAAAAAGTAGTTAATGGTTTGATTAAATAACGCAATATTTATGCCAGTAATAAACCTATTAATTAGGAACCGAGCATGCATGCTTGCGAGCTCATCGAACCGCCATAGGCGGAGAGATAATTAGGAATTAGGGATAGGGGATATAGAATTGAGAATTGAGAATTGTTTGAGCTTGGTGAGGATCCACCTCAGATAGAAAACGAGTATCGCACATCGCCTAACGAGTATCACGTAACCGGTACGGCGAATCGCCTAACGCGTATCGCGTAATTCATCATCTCTTCTTCTGCCATGAATCTCTTAATGCAACTGTTCTGTTAAATACAGGTTTTTCTTTTGAAGAATCAGGATCAACACAAAAATAACCCTGGCGTTCAAACTGGAATTTACTTCCCGATTTAGCTTTCATCAGCCCGGGTTCAACTTTTGCAGTAATAATTTTCAGGGAATCATGATTCATATTAGAAATAAAATCCATACCATCCTCGGCTTCATCGGGATTTTCAATTAAGAATAGTCGATCATAAAGTCTTATTTCTGCATCAATAGCTTTTTTGGCTGAAACCCAGTGTAATGTTCCTTTTACTTTTCTTCCATCTGGTGATTTGCCTCCTTTAGATAGTGGGTCATAGGTACAGTGAAGTTCTGTAATCTCTCCTTTGGAGTTTTTAATAACTTCATTACATGTTATGAAATAAGCATAACGAAGTCTTACTTCTCTACCAGGTGCCAGGCGAAAGAATTTTCTTGGAGCCTCTTCCATAAAATCTTCTTTTTCAATATAAAGCTCACGTGAGAAAGGTATTATACGCTTCCCCATACTTTCATCTTCAGGATTGTTAATGGCATCAAGCTCTTCAGTTTTTTCTTCAGGATAATTTGTAATAACAACTTTTAGTGGATTCAAAACACCCATTACACGTGAAGCAGATTTATTAAGATCTTCACGTATGCTGTATTCAAGGAGTGCTACATCAATTACATTATCTCTTTTTGCAACACCAACTTTATCGGCAAAATTTCTGATTGATGCGGGTGTATATCCTCTTCTTCTTAATCCGCTTATGGTTGGCATGCGGGGATCATCCCAACCAGTAACGAGTTTTTCTTCAACAAGCCTTAGTAGCTTCCTTTTGCTCATTATGGTATAATTGAGATTCAGCCTGGCAAATTCTATTTGCTGTGGGGCAAATATTTCAAGTTCCCCGATAAACCAGTCATACAGGGGGCGGTGTACCTCAAATTCAAGAGTACAAACTGAATGAGTAATTTTTTCAATAGAATCACTCTGACCATGTGCCCAATCATACATTGGATATATACACCATTTATCAGCTGTTCTGTGGTGAATGGCATGGCGTATACGGTAAATAATAGGATCGCGCATGTGCATGTTTGGTGATGACATATCAATCTTAGCCCTTAAAGTATGAGTATCATCAGGAAATTCTCCAGCTTTCATTTTGTTAAAAAGATCGAGATTTTCTTCTACCCTGCGGTTCCTGGAGGGACTATCCTGGCCCGGACGTGTTGGTGTTCCTCTCTGATTGCTTACCTCCTCTGCACTGAGATCGCAAACATATGCCTTTCCTTTTTTAATTAATTTTACAGCATAATCATAAAGTTGATCAAAATAATCAGAAGCATAAAACAAGCGATCTCCCCAATCAAACCCAAGCCATTTTACATCTTCAATAATTGAGTCGACATATTCCACATCTTCTTTGGCAGGATTGGTGTCGTCGAAACGAAGGTTGCATAAACCCTTATATTGCTCGGCCAGACCAAAATTCAGACATATAGATTTAGCGTGTCCTATATGAAGATATCCGTTTGGTTCAGGAGGAAATCGAGTGTGAACCCTACCATCATTTTTATTTCCCTCCAGATCTTTATTAATTATATTCTGAATGAAGTTAACAGGAGATTTGGCCTCTTCAGCTGAGCTGTCTTTGCTTGAGTTATTAAACATTTTTTTTAATTAAAAAAATTGATAATTTGCACTTTACAAAAGTAAGACGAATTTGTAAATACAAAAATTTATTATGGGAGAGATTAAGATAGAAGGCATGGAGTTTTATGCCCATCACGGACATTTTGCCGAAGAGAGAGTGGTTGGTAATAAGTTTCTTATAAATATTAATATAGAAACAGATTGTGAAAAGGCGGCAGAATCTGATAATCTTGATGATGCACTTAATTATCAGGAGGTATATGATATTGTCAGCGAACAGATGAAAAAGAAATCACATTTGCTAGAAAATGTAGCAGGGAGGATATTGGATGCTTTGTTTAATAAGTTAGAAGGAATCCAAAAGGCCAAGATTAAAGTCTCAAAAATGAATCCTCCTTTGGGAGGAAAGATAGACAGGGTTAGTGTTATTATGAAAAAAGAGTTATAAACTCAGATATCAGATATCAGAACTCAGATTATAGATTAAATTGTAGATTATGAAAAAAACAGGATTATTGTTAGGATTTTGCATAACTATCTTGGTGATTATTGTTGCTTGTAAGCAGGAAGAGGGTGTATTTGCTGAGATAAATACAAGTAAAGGAAAAATTGTTGCATTTTTAGAGTATGAGAAAGTTCCCTTATCAGTAGCTAATTATGTAGGTCTTGCTGAGGGAACAATTGATAATGCAAATTATCCTCCGGGAGTTCCCTATTATGATGGTTCGGTTATTCACCGGGTTGAAGAAGGTCATGTAATACAGGGTGGTTCTCCCCCAGGAGATAAGAATAAAGGTACTGGTTATAGCTTCCCTAATGAAATTCATCCTGATCTGAGTCATGATAAAGCCGGAATGCTCAATTTTGCTAATGGTGGTCCGCATACCAATAGTGATCAATGGTGTATTACTCTGGGTGACAGGTCATATCTTGATGGTGATTATATTGTTTTCGGACATGTAACTGAAGGAATGGATGTGCTCTTTAGTATAGAAAAGGGAGATAAATTCGAGAGTATAAAAATTTTACGATACGGTAAAAAAGCGATGAAATTCAGACCTGATACAAAAATGTTTAACGAACTTGTAGAAAAGCAGAGGGAAAAGATTAACCAGGAAAATAAAGAAAAAGAAGAAAAGGAAGAGGCAATTATTGAAGAAAGATGGCCTGATGCTATTCTATCAACATCAGGTTATAGATATCAGGTTATTGATGAAGTGGACAAGGCTAAAGTAAGGCCAGGTTCTGTATTAAAAGTTATGTATAGTGGAGAATTATTTAACGGTAGAATGTTTGTAAGCACAGCCGGTAGCGGAAATCCATCATTTGGAGATATACCAGGTGTTTTTGATTATGAAGTCGGAAAATCGAGAATTGTACATGCCATAGATGATGCTATAATGGAAATGAAGGAAGGGGAAACAAGGGTTTTGATAGTTCCATCAGAAATGGCCTATGGAAGGGGAGGTTTTTATGGAAAAAATATTCCCGGAACAAAAAGATTTGTGATTTCACCAAATACCAATATCATTTATTATTTGAAGATTTTAGAA
>PVBE011379738.1_pt1 | contig 20160 bp, 23 predicted proteins | sample 1631181 | NCBI WGS metagenome assembly PVBE01 (sample SAMN08397723, study PRJNA350692) | Marine metagenome, whole genome shotgun sequencing project. | isolation source: water | place: Pacific Ocean | collected 2012-04 | reverse complement strand
CACCCGAATTAACTTGAAATTTATGGGTTTATGGAAGGACGATTTCAATGTTATCTATGTCGCCATTTACATCTATCTTCATTTTGTCAAATTTAGGTGCCCCCATTCCATTAAATTGATAAAAACCGGCTGGCTCTTTTGGAATAAAGAAAAAGAAGTCTAACTTGCCATTACCATTCTTGTCTTCAAAAGAGGCTAATGCATAGGGTCCTTTTGGAACTTCCATACTAAAGTTCACTATGCAATCATTTCCTTTGACAGGGTTATAGATATTTTCTTGACTATGATTCATCTCTTTAAAACCAGATTCTTCGTAAATAAGAACGTGAACTGCATGCTTTGACGAGCAGCCTGTGACCATGCCACTAACCTTTTGAAGGTGGTCATCAGCATTTGCTAAGTTAAAAAAACTAAATAGAAATACTGAGAGAAAAATTGATAGTAATATTGATTTTGATTTCATAATGAAATTTTTATATTGAGTTAAAGTTAGTTTATGTTTAGAAATTAAAATTTTAATGAATTATTTGTGGGTTTTCTATAAAAATTCATAAGCTTGTTATTATTTAATTTAAATTAATGTTGGCGCCCTGGGCAGGATTTGAACCTACGACCCCTCGCTTAGGAGGCGAGTGCTCTATCCAGCTGAGCTACCAAGGCAAGGTACATATTATTGCCATTTATCTTTACTATTTCAAGTAATAATTTAATTTATAATGACTGTATAGTTTTTTATAAGATTATTATGATATTAATCTAATCTTCACATATTAAACACAATTGATATAACTTTAATCTGTAGAATTAAGTTTTAAGTAAATTATAGGAGTTTATTATGAAAATTATTATTAAAAGTTCATTATTTGCTTTCTTTTTATCAGTTACCCAGATGTCTTTTGCGGGATCATTTATAGATTCAGCAACAGTTGTCTCTGTAGACAAGGTTTATAAACAGGTCAGAGTTGAAGAGCCTTATCAGGAATGTTATATAAAAGAGACGGTTCAAAACAATGGCGATGGAAGTGCTACTAACGAAATCATAGGTGGGATCATTGGTGGTGCTATTGGAAACCAACTGGGTGATGGAGATGGTAAAGAAAGTTTTTAATTTCTTTCATAGCATGGGTTTAGTCAAGACTGAGAAAGACAAAAAGGAAAGAGAGAAGAAGAGGGGAGAAGAGAGAAGACAAAAAGAGCTTGAGGAAAGGAAGAGACTGGAAGCAGAAAGAGGAAAAGAGCTGGAAAGGAATCTGGAAAAAGAAAGAAAAGAGTCAGAGAGGGAAGAACAGAAAAAGAGGCCAGTTTTAGGTGAAGGTGATTTGGAGCTTTCCAAGGAATTGAAGGAAATAGAGAAACTGGCGCTAAAACCTGCAAAAGAAAAAATTAAGAGCAAGGAAATTCCAAAGTTTGCATTTCCAGAAGCTGAAAAGGGAGCCGGAAAGTCTGAGGAGGTTGCAGAGGATGAGATACAAAAGGCAATTTCCAGTATGAGTATAAAAAAGAAGCCTTCTATTTTAAAAGGATTGTTTAGGAAAAAAGAGAAATATGAGGATGCTCGGAAAGCTACAGATAGCTTTGATTTGTCTGGAACCAGCTACGCTGGGAAAATAGAGCTTCCTGAAGTGATGCCAAAGACTTATGACAAGATAGACCATGTTGTACTAATAGAGGAAAAGATACACAAAATAAGGTCATTTTTGATGGACTTCAAGTTTGATGAGGCGAAAAAGGTTTACATAGAGATAATGGGGATGTATAACAACCTAGAGGCGAAAAAGAAAGCTAAAGTCTATAAGGATATACAGGAAGTATATTATGAGAGGAAAAGCGCAGAGAAATTTTCTAAGTAGGTTTTGCAGATTTCCGAAGTTGGTGCGAAGTCTAATTCGTGCTTGTGCGAGGCCTTAGCATTTTTCTCAATCGTGAGTAGCGGACAAGCTCACATTGTTCGCTTGCAATTCACGATTGCTCAGGTCATACAGCACAATCCTGCGGAATTTTATTCTTTGGCAATTTACGCACAAGCACCGACTTTCGCACCAACCTCCAGTTTTCCACAAAGTTAATAAATATTCTGTTTTCTTAGATTTTCATGGTCAAAGGTATTTTTATTGTTCTGGATGGAATGGACGGTTCTGGAAAGAGTGGGATGGTAGATCTTCTGCATGATTATTTTTCAAAGGATGGCAAATATAAGGTTTTGGCAACCAAGGAGCCCACAGACGGCAAGTACGGCAAAGAAGTCAGGAGGATTTTAGAAAATGAAAATGATCCAAATATAAATGGGCAGAATATGCTTAAATTGTTCATAAAAGACAGAGAAGATCATTTGAGAAATACAATTATCCCATTCTTAAATAAATCCAATGGCCATGAAGCAAATATAGTAATCTGTGACAGGTATTATTACTCAACTATTGCTTTTCAGGCCACACAGGGATTAGACATAGATATGCTCATTGAGTTAAATAAGGAATTTTTGAAACCTGAAATAGTGTTCATATTGGATGTTAAGCCAGAGATTGCTTTGGAGAGAATAAAAACCAGGGAAAAAGAAAAGTTTGAACAGCTGGAATTTATGGACAAGTTAAGGGATAAGTTTCTAGAGATGCCTAAAATCTTAAATGAGAATATAAAGATAATAGACGCTTCCAGAAATGTAAATGAAGTTTTTGAGGAGATTAAAAAAGAAATAGATAAGATGCTTTAGAGCATCAATCAATCCTGCTCTTCTTCGTTTTCTGCTTCCTCTTTTTCTTCAGTTGCAAATTCATCTAAGCGCTTGTTCTTCTGCATTGTCTTGTAGCTTACTGTCATTCTCCACCTCTTTATTTATTATCCAAGACCTGTACTTCCAAAGCCGTCTTCATTTCTTGTTGTTTTTCCTAGCTCTTCTACTTCTTCAAATACTGCCTCTTCAACTTTAGCAAATATTAATTGACCGATTTTTTTCCCTTTTTCTATCTTGTAAGGCTTGTCGTTGAAATTGATTAAAGGAACTTTTATCTCTCCCCTATAGCAGCTGTCTATGGTTCCAACAGCATTTGCATGACTTATCCCATGAGTTATTGCTAAACCTGACTTTGGACGGACCTGGCCTTCATAGCCGTGTGGTATTTCCAGTTTTAATCCAGTCGGTATAAGTTTGCGCTCCATTGGTTTTAAAATAGATTCTTCTGCAGCATACAAGTCGACACCTGAGTCACCGTTATGCGCATAGCTTGGCATGGGGACATCAGAAATTTTCTGCATTTTTATTGTGAGTGGCATGCTTAAAAATCCTCCAGATTTTGGCACCAACTATCATTGGTTTTAGAAACAAAGATTCCATTAGCAAGCTTATATTTAAATAATGTGGGTTTAGAAAATATACTTTAAAGTTCTATTTTTCAACAAAATCCATTAAGGATTGCAGGTTATGTTCAATAATATTTCCGTTTTCTGTATTTATTTTCATATTTAGCGTCTTAAATGAGTGCATTACAAATGTTATGTTCCATACATTTCCGTATTGCTCCAGGTTTTGCAATATGACTATAGTTTTGCTCATTAACTCTTTTGGATATTCTTTCTTTTGGAATTTCTGCGCAATTTTTAATATTTCATCATGGGAAATTTTTGCTTTCTCCATGTCTAATGGTTTTACTTCCATTCCCGGCTTTTTGAATACTTCTTCTTCTTTTTCCGTCTTAATTTTATCTTCTACTACAAAGGTTATTATCTTGTCTGTTGATTTATTGTAAAAGCCAAGCTGCCAGGGACTGTTTTTATCATTTTCAATCATTATTAATGCGTATGAGAAATAAATATCCTTATTTTTTTCATTTAAATCTTTGAATTCTTTGCTTTGCTCTAATTTTTTAATCGCTTGTTTTAATTCCATACTCCGTTTAGCTGGGTAAAGGTTTAAATATGTTTGTATGATACTCCAGTATGTGAAAATGAAAGTTATTAATGCAGAGCAGGAGCTTAAGAATAAACAAAGATATAGTGAGGGGTATAGGCTGGTTGGAAATCATTCTGCGGTTAAGGTATGCGGTTACTGCAGAAAGGCTTTGGTTGGTAAGGATGTCTGCTATAAGAACACTTTTTATGGTATTGAAAGCTGGAGATGCGTGCAGATGAGCCCTACATTCTTTTGCGACCACAGATGTGTTTTTTGTTGGCGTGATATAGAATATGTCTGGCCCAAATGGCAAGGCCCTATAGATAATCCTAAGGACATAGTAGATGGCTGCATAAAGGCTCATGTTGAACTTTTGCAGGGCTTTAAAGGAAATCCAGATGTTGTTGCTGAAAGATTAAAGGGAATGGGAAAACCATTACATTTTGCTATTTCTCTTACTGGAGAGCCAACAATGTACCCCAAACTTCCAGAAATGATTGATTACATAAAGGAAAAAGGGATGACTGCTTTTTTGGTTACAAATGGAACAGTTCCTGAGATGGTAGAGCAGCTTGTTAAACATCAGCCTACTCAACTGTATATTTCTGTTTATGGTTCAAATAAGGAGATGTATCAACGCACTGCAAATCCAATAACAAAAGATGCCTGGGAAAGATTACAAAAATCTTTGTCAATGATTAATAAATTCAAGAGAAATGTTGTAAGGCTGACTTTAGTAAGGGATTATAATTTTATGGACCCGGAAGGATATGCCAAATTGATTGAGGAATACAAGCCCATGTTTGTTGAAGCTAAAGGCTATAGTTTTGTTGGACACAGCCAAAAACGATTGGAAGCAAATAACATGCCTTATCATCATGAGATAATTGAGTTTGCCAAGAAGATAGAGGAAAATTCCAGCTATAAGGTAATTGACAGCAAGAAAGAAAGCAAGGTGGTTTTGCTTGCAAGGGAAGATTTTAAAGACAGGAAGATGGATTTTGAAGGTTTGTGATTAAATTCTTATGATTTTCCCATAAGGTCCCGGGTTAATTATTTCGGTTTTCTTTATTTTGTCTTTTTTACCGAAGTTTTCATGCAAATGTCCGCATATATGCAAATCTACCCTGTTACGGGTTATGAAATTTTTGAATGTCTTATTGCCGCAGGGACTTCCCACTACTAAATCCAGTTTTGTTTTATAAGGAGGTGCATGAGTTATGAAGATTATTTTTTTGTCTTTGTTTTTCTTTATTATTTTTTTAAATTTCTCTCCTGTTTTGCGAAAGTCAGGTTCTGTTAATGAGACTCCGCCACCGCCATAGCCAAGGAAAAGGTAATTATCCTGTTTGTACTGCTTTTTGTGGATAAAAATTATATTCTTGTATTTTTTGCATAATTTTCTCAGAGTAGTGTCTGCTTCGTGGTTTCCATGAATCATCAGAATGTTTTTCTTTATTTTGCTTAACTTATCCAGCATTAAATCAAGACCTTCTTCAAATATTGAAACATCTCCTGCACATATCAGCAAATCCGGGTTTTGCTTTTTTGTTTTTGATTTTATTTTTTTGTATGCAGTTGATGAAAGATGCATGTCAGTAAATGCTAAGAGTTTCATTTTTTATTGTTTTTTGATTGATTGTATATAAATTTGTGTTTTTATAGAATGGATCAAACAACTGAATAATAATCCTCCAAAACAATCTTATCTATATTCCCTACATCCTTAACAACATATAACTTACCTTCTCCAAGCTCTACAATTTTTTCAGCTAGTTTTTTCCCTTTTTCATTCAAGTTGATTCCAATTAAAGAGATGGTAATGCCGTTGTTTCTTGCTATGGAAACTTCTTTGAGTGCGTCTTCTTCAGGCTCTTTTCCTATTGTTGGCAAGGCATCTGTAATTAAAATCAGGTGTTTTGTTATGTTTTCGTTTGGAAACAATTCTACTGATTTTCTTAATGAAGCAACTAAATCAGTTTCTTTGGAAGCTTTTGCACTGGTTATGCTCCTTAATAAATAAGAAAAATCCAGTGTAGGCTCTACTACTGTCTTTATTTCAGAACCAAACACTATTAGCCCCACTTTGTCTTTTTCGTCTATTGCTTTGTAGGCTAAAGCTATTCCTGCACGCTTGCATGCATCGATCTTTGCGCCTTTCATACTTCCAGAAGCATCCAAGGCATAGACAATATAACTCTGGCCTTTTGATTGTCTTTCATAAACCCTTAAATCTTTTTTGCCAAGTTTTTTGTGACCTCTTCTAATAGCAAGCTTTGTTGATTTTTTGATTGCAATATCCTTGTATCTATCTCCTTTTTTGTAGTTTCTATCATCTTCTTTTGCACCATAAATTGAAGTGCGTTTGTGTATTTTTTCTCCAAGAATTCCTTTGGGAGTTATTTTATCAAGCTCCTCAAAATACATCACTAAAGAGGCTAATTCTATTCCTTTTTCGCTTATTTCGTTGCTTTTTCCCAAGAACCCTTCATCCTTTAATTTTTCAATATTTTTTTCTATTCTAAACCTTAATTCCTTTTGGAACTCAGGAATATTGATGTTTTTCTTAATGTAATCAGGATTATAGCCGGTTGCTAACTTTAACAAAGAAGGCCCGAAAATGTGCTTTGCCATTGAATAATTTTTTACTAATTGCTGGTAGATTAAATCCGGAGTAAATGAATTTAAGCCTTGGTTTATAGAATCAGAAATTAATTTCCCTTTATCTATTGTATCTTTATCATTTTCAAGAACAGAACGCATTAATTTATTTTCTTCCTGTTGCTGGGAAAGTTTGCCAGTAAGCTCTTCTATTTCTTCTTTTTCATGTATTTGCTGCTGGCTGTCAAAGTAAATCACCTTTTTTTTCTTCTAGAACATCGTCCTGCACAATATTTTTTTCGAACTGCTCCTTTATGTATGTTTCCGGGCTTTGCAGGTATTTAATAGAAGGCTTTAGCCTTATCCTGTGCGCTAAAACAGAAACAACAACATCTTTTATGTCATCAAAAGTGACTGATTTTCTTTTGTTTAACAAAGCATTTGATTGGGAGCGTTCATATAATCCTAATGACGCACGGACAGATGGCTTTTTCTCAAGATTTTTGTCTTCCCTAAGCAGGCGAACAAAGTGGATCATTAATTCCAATAATTTATCACTTATATCTATATTATCAATTTTTTTCCCTTTTTTTATTGTTATTTCTTTTTCAATATTGTTGCTTTCAGGGTAGTGCATATATACCAGATCAAACCTATCCAATAAAACATCAGATAGTTTTTCTGTTGATGAGTCCTCCGGATTCATGGTCCCTATAAAGATAAAATCAATATCAAAATCAACATCATAACTGCCAATAGTTGCTTTTTTTTCTTCAAGAACCTGGAGTAGGGCGTTTTGTACTTTTTCCGGGCATCTATTTAGCTCGTCAAAGAATAGAATTCCGTTGTTTGCCTTGAAAATCTTCCCTTTTGTAAATGCTTCTATGCTTAAAGGGCCATATTTTAGAGCTTTGACCGGGTCAATGTCTCCTAACAAGTCTTCAACTGTTAAATCCGGAGAGCCTTGTACACGGATGAATGGAGTCTTTTTTCCTAAAAGCCCAGCTATATTCTTTGCTAAAGTGGTTTTTCCAATTCCAGGAGAGCCTACAAGAATAAGATGCCTGTCAGACAACAAAGCTGATTTTACTGCCTGCTTCACCTTGTCCTGTCCAATAATGTCTGTAAATGGATTTTTCTCGTGCAATAAAGTCTTAGTCAGTTCTTTGGTATTCATTTTTATTTGAATTTGAACATATACTCATCCGCAAAATCTATTGTAATTGTTGCGGCTTCGTAACGTTTAAATCGTAATTAATATATCACCAATTCTAGTACGGTTTAAACATGATGGTAAGTTTTACAGATTTAAAAAGGTTAGGTTTTTAGAATAAGAATAGCGAAATTTCCTCAGTAATGTTTTTAAATGGGAGAGGTATTCTGATATATAGTTTCATTTATAGATTGGGAACCCAAAATGTAGTTATATCATAAAGCTGTAAGGTGCAGATTAACATAAAAAAGAGGACGCTAGTAGACCCATTTGTAGGAAAGTGTATGTGATAATTAAGAGGTGATTGGTGAGTTTGATATTAAGAGTCAAGTATTAGATAAAACAAATATATTTTCGCATAGTGTTGATGGGAGATGTAGTGAATAGTCAAAATACAAGACAACCGCGTTCAAATCCAACCTGTTAGTTTAGAATTAGAAGAAAGAATGGCTGGAGCAGTAGACCCCCTTCTTGGATTGTTAATTGAAATTTCTGACCAGGGAACTGGAATTCCTGGAGATATATTGCCTGGCATTTTCGGAACTTATACTGGGAGAGAGAAGCAAGAAGGTGACGGAGTAAGAGGTCAGATTATTTCTAGAGTCTCAGAATTAGGTGGAGGAGATATTGTATTGCAATCCACTACTGTTCCGGAATCTGCTTCTGAGCCAACAACATCCATATACGACACTCTTACTGATAGTACCCATAGGGTTGAAAGACCTGATACACCTGTTGGCACAATATTGAGGCTTTATTTTCCACAAACAGCTGATTTAATTTCTCCTCAAAGTATTGAATCAAGAGTACCTGTTAGCAGCAATATGAACTCTCATTGATTTTATTTAATCTCCAGAATTAAAACAGGGCTCTTACTGACCAGATAGCAATAGCTGCAACTAAGGGGATGATAAGGTTATCGTCTATATCATCTGCGCCTACTTTTATTTCTATTCCTTCAACCAGCATTGCAAAAAAAGATGCTGCAAGAGCTTCATGCCACGGCACTATAACGGATGCGGCAATAAATCCAGCTATAAAGCCTACAATCCAGCCTTCAATAAATTTAGTGCTGACGTAAGGGTGGCGCCTCTTGCCATACTTGATTCCAAATAAATGCCCGATAGAGTCAGCAAATGCCAAAACCAGGATGGATGCCATGGCTATATCTAATGAGAAGAAAGACAATACTAGTAAAGAACCTAGAACATAGAAGACGAAACCTCTACCAGGAAATTTTTTGATATAAGCGTCTCGCTCAAAATTCTGCACGAACCAGTCCACTCCAGGAATTCTGTATTTTTTGCTTAAAATAGAGATTACAAAAAAGAATATTAACAAAATAAGCAGATGCAATTTTTCTATTATTTCAAACATAAGCAAAATCACTATTAAGGCTCCAAAAAGCAGATGCAGAATTTTCCTTTTTACTTCAACGTTTCTTTTTTTCATTTTTCGTCTATAAGAGGTATTTTATTGCAACAAACCCTCCGATAAAAAGTGCAATAAATATTATTGTAAGTAAGTTGAAATATTTATCGATAAATTCTTTCATTTTGGGGCCGAAGAAATATATCAGAGTGGCAACTAAAAAAAATCTTGCGCTTCTGGACACTGCAGATGCTATAATAAACATCAAAAAACTTATTCCAAAGAGTCCTGCACTTATTGTAATGATTTTGTAAGGTATTGGTGTAAAACCTGCTGCGAATACAATCCCGAAATTATAAAGCTCATACTTTGTCTGGATAACATTAAAGATTTCCGGGGTAAATCCAGGTATGTATGTAAAGAAAAAGTCTTTCAAAACCCACCATAATTTCAATCCAATAAAATACCCAAAAATTCCCCCCAGGATAGAGCCTACTGAAGAGATAAATGCATAAAAGAATGATTTTTTTGGCCTTGAAACTGATAACGATATCTGCAAAACATCAGGAGGTACTGGGAAAAATGATGATTCTGCAAAAGCCAGGATAAACAGGGCTTTAGAGGAATGCTTCTTGTGGGCCCACGAAAGCACCCAGTCATATATCTTTCTTAAAAGACCAAATGTATAGGTGTAAAGTGCCCCTTTTCTGGTTTTATCTGATGTCATGGTTAATTTTCCTTAATTCCTTGTCTGCATTTAATACATCATCAGGATATGTTATTAGTAAACAAAAAGTGCTTTTTATACAATAAATCTTATCTTTAGTTGCTAAAAGTTTCAATGCGTCAGTAAGTTCATATTCTCCTCTTTTAGATTTTTTTGATTTTTTAAGATAAGTAAATATTTTTTTATCTAAAGAGTATAATGCACAATTTATTAAATTGGAAGTAGGTTTTGGGGGTTTTTCTATGATATCTGTAAGCAAGTTGTCTTTTTCTATTACTATGCCAAAAGCCTCTGGATTTTTTACTTTTTTTACAAGTATTGAATATTGGTGCTTTGTTGCTTCATTTATGTCTTTCTTTGAGTAGATATTATCTCCCATCAAAAGGATAAACTTGTCTTTTATATGATTTTCAAGAATTGAAACAGCATGTCCTGTTCCAAGCTGCTCTTTTTGCTCGATGAATTTTATATTCAATTCCGGATAGTTTTTTTTAATGAATTCTTTAATCATATTTTTTTTATATCCTACGACTATAATTATTTCATCAGCTATGTTCTTTAATGACTCTAAACTGTGTTCAAGAATAGTCTTGTTGGCTACTTTAAGCAATGGCTTAGGCTTTGCCAAAGTAAGAGGACGAGTTCTTGTAGATTTTCCAGCTGCTAAAATTACTGCTTGCATCTTAAATTAATTCAATATTTTTCAGATTATTTTTTACATTAGAAATTTTTATTAGATTTTTCATTAAATCTTTAGCGTTTGTGAATTTTCTTTTTTCTACTGCAAAAATCCTGTTCTTTTTTATTACTGTTTTTTTATGTTTTTTCCTGAAGAAAGCTAAATGGTGCTTTATTTTTAATGGCGGTCCTGAGATTTCTATTGTTTTTGACAGCTTATCATTCTCAAGGGCATAATAAAATAGAGAATTTGGTCTGGAATCCCACAGCATATCACTTTCAACTACCTTAAAACCGTAAGAAACCAGGTTTTGCTCTATAAAACGGAAGGCTTTCAGCATCTTTGCTCCTGCAACATCTTCTTTTTTATTTAGTGGTTTTGCTTTGAGCATTATAAGATTGTTTTTCTGGAATTTTTTCCTTATATCCTGTTCTGTAAGGGTTTTTAATTCAAAGAATTCTTTTGATGGTTTTTTTAAGAACTGTTTTGCCCTATGTTTTACAATTTCAAATTTCTCTTGGTCTAAAGCTGCTGAGGCATTCCTGTCTTTTTGCACCGGATCAATAATAATTAATGGACTGGTTAATTTTGACTTGTTTATTTCAGTAAAAATATTTTTATTTTTATGATAATTTTTCACATCAATAACTGTTTTTTCCTTCCATTTTGGCATTGCACTTATTAATTTCAAAAAAGAGCCGTAATTGATTGTTAAAATCTCACAAACATAACCGCTAAAGCCCCGGATATAGCTTTCAGCACCATAAACTTTTGCTGCTTTAAAGAACTGTTTTGTAAGCCTCATGTCATCAATAAGTTTTCTGTGTTTAAGAACGAAATTTGAATGCAGTGGAGAAACATCTGTTATGTTTTTTGCCTGCTCTGCTTTTTTAATTTCCAGGATCGGAACTATTTCGAAGGTAAATTTTTGCTGTTTGATCTGGAAATAATCTCTTGAACCATGCAATCTGGTTATTTTGAAATGTTTTTTTAGAAATTTCTCCAGAATATCTGAAAGTTTATCGCTTTGGTCCTTAAACTTATTATAATTAAATTTGACAAAAATATCTGCATCGAAAGTCTTTAACCAAGTTCCTTTTGCTCCGGAGCCTCCTAAAACTGCTTTTGCATCTCTTATGCCTTTGTTTATCTTAGAGATTATATTGTTAGCCTGGTCTAATATTTCATCCTTATATTCCTTGCTTGGCTTTATATCGTTTAGGACTTCTGAAAGCAGTTTTTTCATAGGTTTCTGATAATATTGGGTATATAAAAAGATTTAGTTTTTTACGAGGTTGGTGCGAAAATCTGTGAACTGCGAGCGAACTCACTTCGCTCGTCGCGTTCACGGCTTGTGCGAGGCCTTAGCATTCTTCTCAATCGTGAGTAGCGGACAAGCTCACATTGTTCGCTTGCAATTCACGATTGCTCAGGTCGTACAGCACAATCCTGCGGAACTTTATTCTTTGGCAATTTACGCACAAGCACCGACTTTCGCACCAACCAGTTTTTAACGATAACTATTTATATGTGCTTTTTAAGTTAAAAACTAAGGAGGTATATGGATGGCTACTGTTTTACTGCTTTTGACTTATCTTGCGATTATCTTATTGATAGGTTTATTGACTTCTATAGTGAGCCAGAAGTTCAGGATACCAAATATATTACTGCTTTTGCTGATAGGTATTGGCATAGGACACATAGATTACAGGGGAGGCTCACTTATAGAGTTTCCGGATGTTTTTATGACCAGCATAAGCATACTTGCCCTGGTTATGATAGTATTTGACAGTTCTTCAAGATTTAGCTTAAAAAAAGTAGATTATTTCTCTCTGCATACTTTGTGGCTTTCGCTGGTTTTTCTTGTTTTTAACCTGGTTTTCTTGACTGCATTTACAATGCTCATTTTTGGAGTAAAATCTATTTTTCTTGCTTTGATATTTGCATCTTTAATGGCTGGCACAAGCCCTGCAGTGGTCCTGTCAATGTTTAAGGATGTCAAAAACAAAGTATTTGAGTTTTTGAGCCTGGAGTCTTTGTTAAACACGCCTTTAGTTGTTTTGATTCCTTTTATTATTCTTGACCTAAAAAATGTATTAAAAGATGAACTTATAATAGCGACTTTTATTGACCAATTTGTTCCTTTGTTGCAGCAGTTTGTAGTTGGCATAGGTTCAGGAGTCCTTATTGGGCTGATTATGTTTAAATTCATGAAGAAGGCTTATTCTGTTGTTTTGAGTCCACTAGCGGTGATTACATCTGCCTTATTGGCATATATAATTGCAGAGAATCTGAATGGGAATGGTGTTTTGGCTGTTACTTCAATGGGCTTATTGTTCGGCAATGTCTATTTAAAGCAGAAATTTCAGCTTAGGGAGTTTGCTTCTGTTTTTTCAAATTCTTTGGAGATACTGGTTTTTGTCCTTATAGGGCTCATAGTTTCTCTCCCGCTGTCAATTGATTTCTTCATCAGGTCTATTGTATTGTTCATCCTGTACCTAGGGATAAGATATCTTTCAATTATTTTTTCGTTAAGGGGAATGGACTTTACTATGAAAGAGAAAATATTCATGTCGTTAAATGTGCAGAAAGGAATTGCGGTTGCGGTTGTTGTTTTTTCACTTGCAAATCTAAATATAGGTGGGATGGGAACCATACTTAATCTTTCTTTGACGTTTATGCTTTACTCTATTATTTTGTCATCTGTTGTTTTAAGAATTGCGAAGTTCTTTATTAGTGATATTGGTGAGAAAAAAAATTAAGCATTCCTGCTCAGTTCTTCAGCTTTCTTAGCAACAGCATCTCCCATATCTGTTGTTTTATTTTTGCCGTTCATGTCTTTTGTTTTTACTTTTCCTTCCTTAACTACTGCTTCAATTGCGTTTACAATAAGTTTTCCTGATTTTTCTTCTCCAATCTCATCCAGCATCATTGCTCCAGCCCATATTGTTGCTAATGGGTTTGCAATATTCTTTCCTTTGTATTTTGGAGCTGAGCCGTGGATTGGCTCAAACATTGAAATTCCTCCTGGATTGATGTTTCCTCCAGGAGCTAATCCTAGCCCTCCCTGTATCATTGCTCCTAAGTCAGTTATAATATCCCCAAACATGTTTGGAGTTACTACTACATTAAACCATTCTGGGTTTTTCACAAACCACATTGTCACTGCGTCTACAAACATAAATTCATGACCTATGTTGGAATAGCTTTTGCTTATTTTTTCAACAGATTCTCTCCACAAGCTGTATAGGCCTAATACATTTGCCTTATCAACAGAATGAACTGTATTTGCATTCTTTTTTTTGGCAAGTTCAAAAGCATATTTAATTGCTCTCTCTGCGCCTTTTTTGCTCAATACACCTATTTGATATGCAATTTCAGAACCTTGAGTATCGACATCCAAGTTGAATTTTACCTTGTAAAGAGACCTTAACACTTCTAATTCCTGCTTTGTTTTTCCTATTTTTGTCCTGTTGCCAATTCCAACATAGAAATCTTCTGTGTTTTCCCTTACAACATCAAAGTTTATGTCCTTAGGAGTCTTGTTTTTTAGAGGGCAATCTACACCTTCTAAAAGCTTAATTGGCCTTAAGTTGATAAACTGGTCAAAATAAAATCTTGTTTTCAATAATATTCCTTTCTCTATGATTCCTGGCTTTACTCTAGGATCTCCCAATGCTCCAAGATAAATTGCCTTGCATGTCTGCTTTATTTCTTTTAGAGTATCTTCTGTTATCAGTTCTTTGGTTTTTAGGTATTTATCAGAGCCATTGTCATACCTAGCCCAATCTATGCTGAAATTATTTAATTCAGCAGTTTTTTCTATTACCTTTATCCCTTCTTCAATTATTTCAGGGCCAATGCCGTCTCCGGGCATTAATGCTATCTTGTAATTTGTCATTCTTGCACCAAAATAGTATATTTAGGTTTGTTGGAGGATTATTAAAGTTTTCTATAAATAGAATAAATTTATTTCTTTAAGCTAGACACAAGAAATCTATATTGGAATTTATTGAATTTATTCAGGTGTTCTATCTGGTATTCTAACTCCAACTAAGTTTCCATATTGGAATAATGCTTCAATTGTTTTTCCTTCCAGGTCTTTTCCTGTCACAGCATCCATATCTCCCAATATGCCTCATACTTGTGTATCAAGGAAAAAAGCTAACTCTTGTCTTAATTCACTCCCCAATAGCATAATTAAGCCTCTTTCTGGTACACCTACTAATTTCTGAAAATACGAATCACCATGCCTTTCAATAAAAGAAGATTTATTTCCTGCCCCGATAATTGTAACATCATAACTACTAGGAGCTCTCATAGTACCTCCCATCTGCCCCATGCCTTTAAGATGTTGGAAGTGCACTGTGTAATAATTTGGCATAGAACTAAGAAATCATTCTTGTCTTTTAAACCTTATTGAAATCAATATCAATTTTACTCCTTAATAATCTTAGCCACGCTAACTAACTTATCACTTTCTTCCAGTTTAATTAACCTAACTCCTTGTGTGGCCCTACCGATAACTGAGACCTGAGAAACAGGAACTCTGATAGTAATGCCTCTTTTGGAGATTAACATAATTTCATCCTGATCTGCAACAGAATTGATTGCAACAACTTTTCCATTTCTTTCAGAACAGATTATGTTCCTTACTCCTGAACCTCCTCGGCTTATAAGCCTGTACTCAGAAATTTTTGTTCTCTTTCCATAGCCGTTTTCGGTTACAGTAAGCAGAGTTTTTTCATCTGTCGCAACAACCATCCCTATAATATTATCATTTTCTGATAGTCTAATGCCTCTTACTCCCTGGGATGATCGTCCGGTTGGCCGGACATTATTTTCATTAAACTTTACTGCAATTCCGCTTCTTGTGGCCAGGATAATTTCTTTGTTGCCATCTGTAAGCTTAACATTAATCAGGCTGTCATTTGAGTCAAGAGTAATTGCCACTATTCCGCCTTTTCTTGGATTGCTGTAAGATGCAAGGTTGGTTTTTTTTATTGTTCCGTTTCTTGTGGCCATTATAAGGAAATGATTGCTGTCAAAATTCTTTATGGGTATGTATGCAGTTACTTTTTCATCTGACTGCAGATTTAATAAGTTGACAATTGCTTTGCCACGAGCTTGACGAGATGCTTCAGGCGTATCGTAAACTTTCACCCAATGGACTTTTCCTTTGTTTGTAAAAAGAAGTATATCCGAATGAGTAGATGCAATAAAAATATCACTCACAAAGTCCTCTTCTTTTGTTGTTGTTGCTATAAGCCCCTTGCCTCCACGTTTTTGCTGTCTATAGGTTTGCAGAAGCTGTCTTTTTATATAGCCAGAATGTGTAATTGTTATAACACAATCGCTTTCCTCTATTATATCCTCCATTTCAAAATGCTCTGCTTCTGCCTCAACAATTTCTGTTTTCCTTTTGTCGTTGTAAGATTCCTTAAGGTCTAAGAGTTCTTTTTTGATTATGTCAAGGATTTTTTGAGGTGAGTCTAAAATACTTTTTAGCTCTGCTATTAATTTTATTAAATCCTGCAGCTCTTTTTTTATTTTTTCCTGTTCCAGAGATGTCAATCTTTGTAAACGCATTTCCAAAATAGCGGTGCTTTGGTCTTCTGTAAGGTTGAATTCTGAAATTAAATTAGTTCTTGCTTCATCTACTGATTTTGATTCTTTAACAATTTTAATTGTTTTGTCCAAATTGTTCAATGCAATAATTAAACCTTCCAAGATGTGCGCTCTTTTCTGGGCTTTGTACAGGTCAAATAATGTCCTTTTCTTTACAATATCTTTCCTATGGTCTATGTAATGTTGAATTAATTGGCTTAAGTTTAGGATTTTTGGGACATTGTTTACCAACGCTACCATTATGATTCCAAATGTAACCTGTAAGCGGGAATGCATGTAGAGCTGATTCAGCAGAACATCTGCATTTGCTTCTTTTTTCAGTTCAAGTACTATTCTTATGCCTTGTCTATCAGATTCGTCTCTTATGTCTGCAATGCCATTAATTTTTTTGTCTCTTACAAGGTCAGCTATCTGAGTTATCATCTCTGCTTTGTTAACCATGTAAGGTATTTCTGTAAATATTATTCTTTTCCTGTCTTTTGCATCCTCTACCTGGGCTTTTGCCCTTATCTTGACTTTTCCCCTGCCGGTTTTATAAGCGCTTATAATTCCTGATTTGCCACATATAGTTGCTCCGGTAGGGAAATCAGGACCTTTAATGTACTGCATAAGCTCATCTATGCTTATTTCCGGATTATCAATCTGCTTTATTACACCATCAATTATTTCCGACATGTTATGCGGAGGAATGTTTGTTGCCATCCCTACTGCTATGCCCGATGATCCGTTAACCAGCAAATTTGGAACTTTTGACGGCAGAACAGAGGGTTCTTTTGAGGAATTGTCAAAATTAGGTGTAAATTTTACTGTCTTTTTTTCGATGTCCTGCAGCATCTCTTCTGCAAGTTTTGTTAATCTTGCCTCAGTATAACGCATTGCAGCTGCATTGTCGCCATCTATGCTGCCGAAATTTCCCTGGCCGTCAACTAACAAATATCTCATAGAAAAATCCTGGGCTAACCTTACTAAAGTGTCATAGATTGATGCGTCTCCGTGTGGATGATATTTAGCCATACAGGTTCCAACTACATTTGCTGATTTTCTGAATGGCTTATTATGCAACAATCCAGACTCCCACATTGTATAAAGGACACGCCTATGCACTGGCTTTAAACCATCCCTTACATCCGGTAATGCTCTTCCAACAATAACAGACATAGAATAATCTAGATAAGACTGCTTCATTTCGTCTTCAATTACACGCTGGATTATTGTAGTTCCAGGACTAGTTTTTTGTTCCTTATTTTCGTCAGATTTTTCATCCATTTTTGACATAGAAAAACGTGTTTTTACCGTCGATAAAAAGTATATTTCCTGGTTTATAATGATTGTGTTTTTTATGATATATTTTCTATATTGAAAATTAATAGTATATTTTAGTGTTATTTTGTATAAAATTCGTTAATAAAGAACTATTTTTCCACTGGTTTGACAATTGATTTTTGTACAATCATTGTAAAACCACAATAAACACATCTTTTCTTGTTTTTTTCGGTTATCGGCTTTAAAGTCTGGTATTTCATCTTATGTTTGCACTTAGGGCACTGTAATAGAAACATCATTTTTCTTCTTTTTTTTCTTTTTCTTCTGCAGAAGCTTCTAAAAGGTCCTTAGGTTCTTCCTTTGGTTCACTTTCCTTTTCTTCTTTAGATTCTTGTTCTTCTTTTTTCGGATGCAGGATTTTTTCTACCTTTTCGTCAACTATTTTCTCTTCCTCTTTGCTTAATTTTATTCCAGGACCCTCAAATTTTGGCTTTTCTTTTTCTTCTAGTTTCTTTTCATCCTCTTCTTTTGTTTTTTCTATCCTTTCCCTTTCTTCCTCTAATTTTTCTTCAGATGGCTCATCCACTACCTTTAAATCTCCAAGCTTTTCCTCTACAATTTCTGTTTTTGGTTCTTCTTCTTTTCCTTCTTCTGCACGTGCTTTCTGCTCCTGCTTAATTGCCTTAATATCTGTTTCCTTTTCCTCAATGGATTTGGCTATACTTGCAAAATCTCTGAATTTCTCTTTTAGCTGTTCTTCGCGGAGATCAAAATACTCAAAAAATTTCTGAGTTAGTTTTATCAAATTAGTTCTTCCATGCTTCTGTCTGGTGATATAGCCCATTTCTTCCAGTTCCTTAAGATGATCATATGCCTTGTTTGTCCTTATCCTGATTAAATCTGATTGCTTTATGGGATACTTGAATGCTATGACTGCAAGTGTTTCCACTATTGTTTTGCTCAGTTCTGTTTCTGTGATGATTTTCTGGACTAAAGGGAGAAATTGCTCATGCACAGTCAATTTCCAGGAATCACCTTCATTGACAATCATTACGCTTGAGTTTTTAGATTCATACTCTTTCTTTAATTCTTCCAGTGATTGTTGTATATCTCCTGTACGAGCATCAGCTAACCTTGAAAGTTCCTCTACACTCATCTTTCTTCCAGAAGAAAATAGTAGCGCTTCCAACTTTTTCTTGAGCATGTTTCCTCTTTTACTTAACCAGGCTATAACTTTCCCCTTCCAGGGCTATTTTATTATCCTTGACTAACTTATCCAAAAATATCTCAAGCTCTTTATCCTGTATTCCTGTTGCTTTTGATAGGTTTTCTTTATCTAAATTTCCTGATGCCAGGGATATAAGAATTACATTACTTACAGCCTTATTCAGATTCTGTATTAAAAACTCGTTCTCATTTTTCTGTTTTTTTACTATCATATCGATCTGGTGCAGTCTGGCCTGCAAGTCATTTATGAAATTCTCTATTGTTGGTTTTTTCATAGCAAATTCTTCCGGCTTGGTTATTTCTATTGAAGAAGGCATGTAATCAAAACAGAAAGCGATTAATTTTGGAATCCCCTTAACAACCATATCCATCTCTGTAAAGGTTGCCCATAAACCTTCTTTTTCTTTAAGATCAGCAAATTCGGTATTAATGACTGTGAGTTCTGGATCATTTTTTATCTTATCAGCATACATTCTTACAGTTTTTTCTACGTGTTCTTTCGGTTTTCCAAGTATTTCTATGATGATTTTGCATCTGATATGTGTTTTGTCATCAACTAAATTTTCTTTAGGCATAAGTTTCTAGAATCAAGTTAGATTTAAAAAGGTTTTGAAAATCAGAGATTTTCAAATACCCAGAAAATCTTTTATTTTCGTTGGTTTTGATGAGTTATGAGAAACAATTCGATATTTAGAATATGTAATCTATTTATTATGTTAATAAGCGTCATCTATTGACAACAACAAAAAGAAATTTATACAAAATTAAAAAGAAAACTATTTATATTGTTATCATATTTTTCAGATTATGCCAAAGATACTGCATTGGCTTTTGCCGAAAGAGGAAGAATTCTTCCGTATGCTTGGAGAGCAAGCTTCTACTGCTGTAGAGGCAGTTGATGATTTTAGTAAGCTTGTTTATGATTATAATATACTTAGTGATTTGAAAAAGAAAGAGCTGGTAAGTAAAATAGAGGATTTAGAGGATAAAGGAGATAATTTAACTCATAAGATAATAGGGGATTTAGACAAGACATTTATAACTCCTATTGATAAAGAAGATATACATCGGCTGGCTATGCTTCTGGATGATGTAATTGACCTGATACATATGGCTTCTGAGAGGATGCTTATTTTCAAAATAACAAGGATTAACAGCCATATAATGAACTTTACTGATATTGTTATTAAGATTGTTAAAAGGGTTGAAGAAGGTGTTATGGATATTGATAAGCTAAAAAATATGAACCAGTTCTATGTTGATGTGCGCACCTTGGAAAATAAAGGAGATGTTCTATTTAATATAGCTCTTGCCAGATTGTTTGATAAGAAAGATGCTATTGAAATAATTAGATATAAGAATATTTATGAATTTTTGGAAGAGATAATAAATAAATGCGAAGATATAGCAAATGTAATGGAAAGCATAGTGGTCAAGCATGCCTGAGATTTTTTTTATGTTAGTGGTATTTACCATCCTAGTTGCACTAATTTTTGATTTTGGTAATGGCCTAAATGATGCTGCAAATGCCATTGCAACTGTGGTTGCAACCAGGGCATTGCCTT
>PVBE012446724.1_pt1 | contig 20166 bp, 20 predicted proteins | sample 1631181 | NCBI WGS metagenome assembly PVBE01 (sample SAMN08397723, study PRJNA350692) | Marine metagenome, whole genome shotgun sequencing project. | isolation source: water | place: Pacific Ocean | collected 2012-04 | reverse complement strand
TATCGAAGCGTTTGTTCCATTTGTCCCGCCAGATGCGTTATTGATTCCAATGTGCCTTGAAAAAAGGCAAAAATCCCTCTTGTTTGCGATTATCGCAATCGTTGGCAGTGTGTTGGGGGCGATGATTGGCTATTTTGTCATTGCTTCATTCAGTGCATGGGGAATACAGTGGGCATTTGGGGCAGAAACAATCGAACATATTGTTTCAGAGTTTGATGAGCGCGGGGCGTCGTATGTCTTCATCGCAGCATTGACGCCAATCCCGTTTTTTGCATTGACGACTGCAGCAGGCGTTGCAAAGTTAAATTTCGGCATGTTCCTACTAGCCTGCGTGATTGGTCGGTCACTTCGTTATGGACTTGAAGCGGGGATTGTCTGGTGGATTGGACCTACGGCGAAGGTGTTTATAGAAAAATGGTTCAACACCATCACCGTCATCGCCTGCGTGGTTATCGTGATTGGCTGGATTCTGGCGACGAAATTTTAACCACCGATTGTACTCATTGTTTTTTGGGGGCGCTGAAAATCATCACGTCCCATCCTGTGTCCAGTGGATTTTGCCCACATCGCATCACGAAAAAACTTTTTCAGTTCTTCATCGGTCGCATTTTCTCGAAGTAGACCGCGAATCGACCACTCATCATCACTAAATAAACAGGGACGAACGGCTCCATCAGCCATGATTCGCATACGATCGCAGTTAGTACAAAATGCTTGTGAGACAGAAGCGATAAAACCAATTCTACCCATTCCTTCTTTGAATCGATAATTCATAGATGTACTCGAGGGCACATCTTCTTCACGAATCAGGTCATGTTTTTGGCGAATTTTATGAAGCATCTCTTCAGCAGACACGACATGCCGTTTCTCCCAACGCCTTCCCGCATCGAGTGGCATAAATTCAATCAAACGCATGTCAATCTCGTGCTCGTGAGCAAAATCAGCAAATGCTTCGACCTCATCATCATTCACACCCCGCATCACAACGGCATTTACTTTTACTGGTGTAAGCCCAGCATCTCGAAGTACATCGATTGACTTGATGACTGTTTTGAGCGAAGTTCGTGACCGAGTAATGGCGTCCTTGCGAGCTGGTCGAAGTGTGTCCAAACTAACGGTGACACGATTTAGCCCAAGTTTTTTCCACCTTTTCGCCCACATGCTTCGTATGTGAGATCCATTTGTTGTGAGTGCAATATCTTTTAGCCCCATTGTTCCAACAGCTTCAAGTAATTCATCAAGGTGCGGATACAGTGTTGGTTCTCCACCCGTAATTCTCAACTTTTCTATTCCAAGCGAGCACAATATTTCTATTACTCGGAGGTATTCGTCGAGCGTAAGTAACTGCATTTTTGGAATATATTTCACATCAGGTGACATGCAGTACACGCACCTGAAATTGCAACGATCAGTGATGGAGAGACGTACATCACGGATTTGGCGACCACGGGCATCGAGCAATTGTCCTGTTTGGATTGCTTCGTTTGGAGCAACGGGAGGAGCATTGCCATTCAAGATGGGAAGAGGAACAGACAAGTCATACATGATACCTGCAAAAAATCGTACGAAAAACCGCAGTTGTTTGAAGAATTAGAAAAAACCACGATATGCTCCCGCCATGAAATATCTACTCATTTCGTTTTTAACATCAATGGTGTCAGCTGCTGAAACGTGGCATGTTCCAAAGGAGTGCGAAACCATACAGGCAGCAATCAATGCAGCAAGCGATGGCGATGAAATACTCGTCGCAGTGGGCACATGGAAAGAAACGATTGATTTAATAGGAAAAACTGTTTATTTGTATAGTGAGCAAGGTGCAGAAGATACTGTTATCCACGGTAATCAGCAGGGAACTGTAGTAACGTGTTTGGCTAATGCGAATAGCACTATTGAGGGATTTACGATTCGGGGTGGCAAAGCAGAGTTTGGTGGTGGAATCTATGTTGTTAATTCATCACCAACATTCCGGCTCTGTTCCATTGACTTCAACAGCGCAAAAAAGGGAGGTGGAAGTTACGTTCGCAATGGAACTCCCATCTTCGACCAATGTGTTTTTTCGTTTAACAATGCCGAAGATGGTGATGGTATTTGGGCAAAACATGCTCGCCCTGAACTCACAGCATGTATTTTTGCAGGCGATTCTATTGGTTGGGAAAGCGGCGAGATGGTGACTGTTCGCGATACAAACAGCCCAGCTGGTGCGTGCTGTATACGTGATGTTTGCGTTCAAACCGCATCAGTCGCGTGTTGGGAGGCAAGAGGTTTGTACCGCGGCGAAAACTCAACCTGCATCGAAGCATGCGACTCTGTCTGTGATGAAGATGTGACCGGAGATGGCGTTGTGAACACGACCGATCTATTGCGGGTAATCGCCACGTTCGGTTTTTGTCCATAAGTTAGTTTTCGGGCTTTTTGTCGATCGTCAAACCAGTCGTGTTTTCATTGATTTTTGCAATCATGTGATTGATGTCGATGTCCATGAGTTCAAGGGCAGCTTTGCCTCGAGCGGTTAAATCAGCAACCGTCCACGAAGGTTCCCACACAAGTCCAACTCGAACGCTCACCACGTCTTCAACTTTTGAGACTTCGTCAAACACTTGGCTTGGCATCAAATCCGCAACTGGGCAGTTTGGTGTTGTTAGTGTCATGTCGATATGCACCGTTCCATCATTGATGTCAATCTTACGAATAAGTCCAAGATCGTAAATATTGATCGGCAGTTCAGGATCTTGCACCTTTTTGATTGCAGCAATGACTTGTTCTTGTAAATCGCTCATTCGGTTGTGACCTCATCCACCCCGTCAATGGCAGCAATTACCGTGTGCCACGCCAGAGTTGCACACTTGACACGGATTGGAAATTCACGCACCCCCGAAAAGACTTTGAGTTTTCGTGGCACCTCCCAAGTGCCTTCTCCTGCTACTAACTCATGAAATCCACGGAACAATTCTCTTGTGTCTTGGATGGTTTTGCCCCGAATCACTTCAGCCATTAAATCAGCAGATGCCGTTGAAATGGCGCACCCCTCACCATCAAACTTCACATCGGTAATTGTGTCACCTTCAAGACTTAGGGTTACGACAATTTTGTCACCACAAAGGGGATTGGTTCCAGTCCCGATGCAGTCCACTTGTTTTGCCCTTCCTCGATTTCGAGGATTCTTGGCATGGTCTGTGACCATTTCCAAATAAAGTTCTCGGAGGTCTGCCATCACCCAAGTATTCTAATCGCTTCTTGAACCGCAATGCCAAGACGATCAAGATCTTCTGTCGAGTTATAAACGCAAAGTGAGGCTCGACACGTTGCAGCGAGTCCAAACCGTTTCATGAGTGGTTCGGCACAATGATTGCCTGTGCGAATCGCTACACCTTGATGATCAAGAATAGTTCCAACATCGTGTGGGTGTACGTTCTTTACGGTAAATGCAATGACCCCAACGTTCTGTTCCGCTGCTCCAATGAGTTTAACACCATCGATAGCAGTGAGTACATTGCGTCCATAGTTGAGTAATTCCTGATCATGCTGCACCATTTCGCAATAACCAATTTCCTCGATAAATGTAACTGCAGCACCCAAACCAATTGTACCTGCAATGTTTGGAGTTCCTGCTTCGAATTTAAACGGTACTTCATTCCATGTAGTTTCTTCAAACGACACACTTGCAATCATGTCGCCGCCACCCTGCCATGGTTCCATCTCTTTGAGCAGACTATATTTGCCATACAAACATCCAATCCCTGTTGGCCCAAACATTTTGTGCCCAGAGATGGCGTAAAAATCACAATTGATGTCGCTGACATCTACTTGAATGTGTCCGACTGCTTGTGCGCCGTCCACCACCGAAATCGCACCGACTTCGCGTACAAGTTTGCATATCTCCTTTATAGGATTGATTGTGCCAATGGCATTTGAAACATGTGCAAATGCAGCAATCGCCGTGTCTTCTGTCAATAATTCCTTCAACGAGTCCATGTCAAGTGATCCATCATCATGAATTCTTGCGACTTTTAATACTGCACCAGTTTGTTCGCAGACCATTTGCCAAGGAACGATGTTGGAGTGGTGTTCCATTTCAGTAATTAAAATTTCATCACCTGGAAGTAGTCGTGGTCGAGCAAATCCCTGTGTAACCAAATTAATCGCTTCATTTGCACCTCGAACAAACACAACCTCTTCTGCTCTTGAAGCACCAAGTAATTGAGCAATCGATTTCCTCGCGTCTTCGTACGCATTCGTCGCTCGCATTGAAAGCGTATGTACGCCACGATGAATGTTTGCATTGTATTGTTCGTAATAATGTGCTACAGCATCAATCACGCACTGTGGTTTTTGTGTTGTCGCTGCTGAATCAAGATAGACAAGGGGCTTGTCGCCGATTGTTTGGTGTAGAGCGGGGAATGAATCCGCGATGATTTGCGTGTCCATCATTTACAGAGTCCTAATGAAATCGCCACCTGGCATGTTTGAAAGAAGTTCATCGGTGAGTGTTTTTCTAAATTCGTCGTCTGCTAAGTCTTCTAAACTTTCATTCAAAAACGCATACATAAGTAGTGTTTTGGCTGCATCTCCTGGGATGCCACGTGAACGTAAATATAATTTTGCTTCTTCGTCTATTTCACCGGTTGTCGCACCATGTGTGCATACGACTTCGTCATTGTAGATTTCAAGTTGGGGACGAGAAATCGCAACAGCATCATCTGAAAGCAGGATGTTTTGATTTGTTTGCTTGGCGTCTGTGTTTGTTGCACCTTCTTTGACATATATACGACCAGTAAAGACGGATTTTGAGTTCCCATCAAGAATGCCCTTGTAAAACTCACGGCTATTGCAAAATGGCTTGTTATGTTCAATGCGAAGATGGTTGTCTACTTGTTGATTGGCTCCAAGCATGTACATGCCATCGAAGTTTGACTCAATGTGTTCGCCTTCTAAAAAGGCATTCACCTCATTACGAGTCAATTTTCCCGCAAGTGTGATCGTATGGGTTTGCACGTTACTTGACGCATGTTGTTCGACATACAGTTGTCCAAGATGGTACGCAGTTTTTGAACCCCGAATTGCTCGAACAAGGGTAACATTTGAGTTCGGTTTCGCTACAATTTCAGTGAGTGGCATAAATAGGTGACCAGCATCACCTATACAGACATGTGTTTCAGCAACGGAGATGGATTCGCCCTCATCTGCAACAATAAGCACTCGGCCGCTTGCTGCACCTGGGATGTCTCCAGAAATAAGTTGAAGGACGTGCACGGTATTTGGTTGCTGACCAGTAATTGTGACATTGTCACACTCTAGTCTTGGAATTGCACTGTCGCCTCGGTTTGCGATTACGCCCGCTTGTTCATGGTTTGAATTGATCTCGATTCCATCGCTAAGCCTTGATGATTCCTCACAGAATACACCGTTGATAAGTACTACAAAACTATTTGTAGGGGCAATGTCGAACCCTTTAATTGTTATCCCATCAACGAATGTTGCGCTCAATGCAAAGTCTACATTTGCAAGTGCAGAAACATTAGAGTACATCCACTCTTCTGACTTATGAAGGTTTTTAAAACATCTGTTGTCGAATGTCATCGTGGTCATCCGCAGCAGCACCCAGTTCCACAATTTTCAAATGCTGCATATCCTTTTTCTTCAAGTTCAAGTGCAAGTTCCTTGTCGCCGCTTTTCACGATTTGACCATCTATGAGTACGTGAACGAAATCAGGCACAATGTAGTCAAGTAATCGTTGGTAATGTGTGATAATGACAAACCCTCGTTCAGATCCTCTTAGTTTATTTACCCCATCTGCAACGATGCGAAGCGCATCAATGTCAAGACCAGAATCGGTTTCATCTAAGACGCAAAGCATAGGATCGAGCATTGCCATCTGAAAAATTTCAGCACGTTTCTTTTCGCCACCAGAAAACCCCTCATTGACACCTCGGTCAAGCAAGTCTGTGTTGAGTTGTACGGATGCCGCTTTTTTTTCCACTAAATCAAGGAAGTCCATCGCGTCAAGTTCTTCTTCACCACGGTATTTTCGCATTGCATTTACCGCAGCTTTCAAAAAGAACTTTGTTGAAACACCAGGAATCTCAACAGGGTATTGGAATGCTAAGAAGATTCCAGCACAAGCTCGTTGATCCGCATCAAGTTCTAATAGGTTTTGCCCCAAAAAGTTAATATCACCTTCGGTCACATTATATGCTTCATGGCCAGCAAGTACACACGCAAGTGTACTTTTTCCCGAACCATTGGGGCCCATGATGGAATGCACTTCTCCAAGATTAACAGTCAGATTGACCCCCTTGAGAATGTCGTGGCCCTCAACACTGGCATGTAGATTTTTAATTTCAAGTAATGGTGTAGTCATTTGTTCTCTCTGTAAATAATATTATCCAACGCTCGCTTCCAAACTCACTTCAAGGAGTCGCCGAGCTTCAACTGCGAACTCCATAGGTAATTCTCTGAACACTTCTTTGCAAAATCCATTGACAATCATGTTGATGGCATCCTCAGTTGAAATACCTCGCTGATTGCAATAAAAAAGTTGGTCTTCGCCAATTTTCGATGTTGATGCTTCGTGTTCTGCTTTTGCTGATTTATTTTTTACTTCGATGTAGGGGAAGGTGTGAGCACCACACTCATCACCCATCAACATGGAATCACATTGTGTGTAATTTCTCGCATTCTCGGCGCCTTTTTGAATGCGAACGAGTCCACGATAAATATTTTGACCGTGACCTGCGCTAATGCCCTTGCTTACAATTGTGCTTCGAGTGTTTTTACCAATATGGATCATCTTGGTGCCTGTATCTGCTTGCTGATAATTGTTTGTGAGTGCTACTGAATAAAATTCACCAACCGAATCATCTCCAAGCAAGATGCATGATGGGTATTTCCATGTTACTGCTGAACCTGTTTCGACTTGAGTCCATGTGATGCGACTGTTTTTGCCCTGGCACTTACCACGTTTTGTGACAAAGTTATAAATCCCGCCAATACCATTCTCATCACCTGGATACCAATTTTGCACAGTGGAATATTTGATACTTGCCTCATCCATCACGACAAGTTCTACGACCGCTGCATGCAATTGATTTTCATCCCGCATGGGAGCAGTGCAGCCTTCAAGGTATGAAACGCTTGCTCCTTCTTCAGCAATAATCAAAGTGCGTTCAAATTGTCCCGACGATTTTGCATTTATACGGAAGTATGTGGACAAATCCATCGGGCACTTCACACCTTTTGGGATGTACACAAATGAGCCATCCGTAAAAACTGCGCTATTTAACGTCGCGTAGTAATTATCAGAGTAGGGGACTATAGTGCCGAGGTATTTTTGAACAAGTTGGGGGTGTTCATGAACCGCTTCAGAAATTGGACAAAAGATAATACCAATTTCTGCAAGTTTGTCTTTAAAGGTTGTCCCAACGCTTACAGAGTCGAACACTGCATCGACAGCAACACCGGCAAGAGCTGCACGTTCATGAAGCGGTATGCCTAACTTTTCGTATGTTTCCAAAAGTGCCGGATCAACTTCATCAAGTGATTTGGGCGCATCTTCCATAGATTTTGGAGCCGAATAGAAAATTATTTCATCGTAATTTGGTTTGTTATATGTGAGGTGTGCCCATTCTGGTTCTTCCATCGTGAGCCAATGTCGATATGCTTTTAGCCGCCATTCAAGAAGCCATTCTGGCTCATCTTTTTTGGCGGAAATAAAAGCGATGGTTGATTCATCCAATCCAGGAGGTGAGGAATTCGCTTCGATATCCGTCACAAATCCCCATTTGTATTTTTCATTGAATGTTTCTTTGAGGAGTTGTGTATCTTGGGCAGCGGTATTCGATGAACTTAATAGTGTGCCAGCACCCAGAAGTGAATCTGTGAGTGTTTCAGCAATCGCTTTTTTTGAGGCATCAGGGTTGTTTTTTTCATCGTTCATGAGAATGAGTTTCAATTACCCCCGTTCCGTAGTGTAGCATATAAAACCCAAAATCAAACATGTTTTACGATTTGATGCGTTTCAAACCATGATTTCTGGTGTTATTTAACGCTTTTTAGACCCAGTCGAGGAATTATCCAACTGGATTATTGCAAATTTACTGCACGTCTCCTCCGCAATGAATACACCCTTCTTTAATTCAATCCCTAGCCGGCTAGGGAGTCGCAATTTGTTTTGCAGGCTTCTTCATCGAGAGTTGTTTTTCAAGGAATGTAATAATTCTCGTAGCGATGTCTTTACCCGTTGCTTGTTCAATGCCCTCTAGACCTGGCGATGAATTGACTTCAAGAACGAGTGGACCGCGACGAGACCGAATGAGATCTACTCCTGCGACTTTTAAATTCACTGATTGCGTTGCGTGTAGTGCGAGCGCTTTTTCTTCTTTGCTTAACTTGATGACAACAGCCTCGCCACCTTGATGTAGGTTCGCGCGGAATTCGCCATCAGCGGCAGTACGCATCATCGCGCCAACAACGGTTTTTCCAACAACGAGCACGCGGATATCAGAACCACCCGCTTCTTCGATATACTCTTGCACAAGGAAGTTGGCATCGAGTTTTCTAAACGCTGCGATAATAGATTCCGCTGACCTTCTTGTTTCAGCAAGTACAACCCCCTTGCCTTGCGAACCCTCGAGTAATTTAAGAATTGCTGGTGTTCCGCCTACTGATTCCAAGAGCGTGTCAATGTCTCGAATGTCATGGGCAAACCCAGTGATTGGCATATCGACACCTTTGCGAGAGAGGAGTTGGTGGCAACGCAATTTGTCTCGCGATTGACTAATACCAAGAGCAGAGTTTGCGGAGAGTACACCTCCCATTTCAAATTGACGAACGACGGCTGCACCATAAAAGGTATAACTTGCTGCGATTCGAGGAATGATTGCATCGACCTCTACCCGTTCTCCCATGTAGAAGACCGCGGGGTCACCCGCTGCGATATCCATACGACACCGCAAGTAATCGAGGACAATTATGTCGTGGCCCGAATTTTCCCCCGCTTCAAGAAGCCGCCTGGAAGAATAACATTCAGGGGCGCGAGATAGAAGGGCAATTTTCATACAGTAACTTCCTGTTCAGCAGATAGGTTCGCGCGGCTTGGGTCGACGATAAATCGTTTCTTTAAGCACGCTCGACCAAGTAACATCGGGAATTGCATCGATTGTCTTGATGTCAGTGTAATCTCAGATTTCCAGCATTGGCCCATGATACAAATGGATGTATTGATGACAGGTCGTTCTTCTGATTCACCCGTTGAACTTTTTATTTTCCGATACCCAACGAGAGGCGCCTCGGTTGTTGAAAATTTCCGTTTTCCTGGTTTGCCGTAGGTGACACGGAATTTTGCGAATTCTTTACCGTCTCGTTCAAAGACTTTTATGTGTGTGGCATAAAGCGATGAAGTGTGCGCACCGGTGTCGACCTTTGCGGAAATTCTATCTACCCCAAGGTCAGGCAATGAAATCCATTCGCGCCACCCAAGGAGGGCAAGTGGTTTGCGTATCTTCTTTTTTCTTGCCTTTTTCTTCACTTCTGGCATTCGGGATATTGTACAGGGTCTGGTACACCCTATAAGGTGTACCAGACCCCAACATGAAGTGCCGGTTAATTCTGGTGACAGTCACGTCGAATTCTCATTTTCACGAAAGCGAATTGTCGCACGCAGGTGCGAAATGTATATTAGATGCCGTTTCCACCAAAGCAAATTGCTCCACGAAGGTGGAGAATTTGCGCTAAAAATGGAGCCGGGGAGAATCGCCGCCGCAGTAACTCGTATTAACGAGTTACTGCGCCGCTCGAGTAGGACAGCTCATGTAGAAGCCCCACACTCAAGTGCCCCTCACGAATGTTTGGGGGTGCTTGAGTGTGGGGCTTATTCAATGGAGCCGGGGAGAATCGAACTCCCGTGCCGGAACAGTCAACAATACACGTCTACGCAAGTAGTCAGGTGTTCAATCTCGGTACTACGTCACTACACCTAACAAACTGACGCGTACCACTGCAAACTAAGTCTCTTATTCCTCAGCGGCTTGCTAGCACTTTGGAACCAGCCCGAGTTTTGCACACCGCGCTCTATCGGGCGTCCAGAACGCTGTGTCGCAGGTTATGCTGCGAGTGCGTAGTTAGCGTTGCCAACTAAAAATTGTGCATCCTTTTATCGTGGCAAGGATGCTCCACGTTACGCAATGTATTGCCTTCCCTGTCCGGTCGAAACCAGGGCGGCCCCTAAGTTTTCAAAGAGCAGTGAACAAGTATACACATAGAATCATTGATTGTCTAAGTATTTATTTCCTCTGAGACTTTTTTACATAAAAGTCTCAGAGGAGATTGTCTTCCTGTCACATTTGCATAAAAAAAGGGCACGGCTTGCACCGTGCCCTTGAGTATAAAAAACTTCGCTTAACTGCCCCAGTTGCCAATTAAGATGAGAAGGTCAGCCAGATTAACTACGCCGTCGCCGTTTAGATCTGCAGTAGCGTCACCACTACCCCAAGCAGCAATGAGTGCAAGTAAGTCCGCAAAATCAACATCGCCGTCACCATCAATATCACCAGAGCCGCCGTAATCAACCGTGACCAGAACACCCCCTAAAGTAATTCCATCTATATCAGAAAAGTTTTCAAAATTGACGAAGTCGCCGTTAACCATAAGATTGATGTTTCCACCGTATTCGCCAAAAAGGAACTCGACATCAGTTTGTGGTCCTATTGAGCTATCAAACAGAAAGAGGGCGTTGATATTATTCGTATTCAACTCATAGTTAGAACCATTTGCCATCAAAGCATAGAGACCAAGGCAGATCCACCCGAATACCAATTGCCTTTTCCATCTTGAAAATTATCGAGTTTGACCAATACGCCATCAGACATAAATGTGTCACCTGGCAGGTACGTGTCGCCAAGGGTCAAATCATCAAAAGAGGGGAAACTAGCAAACGTAGTGCTCGCAAAAAGAGTGAGACTTGCACAGGCAAGTACGGCGTGAGGGTATGTAAATTTCATAGGTTCCTTTCCCCTAAGCCCATATCGCAGTGCAACAAGATTGATTAATGCAAGGAAAAAGTGTGTAATCAGGTAGATATGGCTTTATGAGCCTGTAACGCGGGTACTACCTCGGAGAGAATGCGGAGTAGCACCTCGGCTTGAGTGCCAAGAGCGTCGATGTTTGAGATGATTTCATCGTTATAGCAGGCAAGAACGGGCGCTGTTTGCTCGCGATAGACGTCGAATCGTTTTCGAATGACCGATTCATCAGCATCGTCTGGTCGACCTTGTTCTGTAGCACGTTTTTGCATTCGACGAACCATTTCGTCTATGTCTTCGCAAACGAGATGAACAATCATAAATGGATTAATGTGCTCCGACAACATTTTCGCTTGTGGTTCGCTTCTTGGAATTCCATCAAGGATAAGAATATCTTGCTCGTGATCGTACACCTCCTTTGCAATCAATTGATCGACATGCTGTCTCCAGAGCCGAACTGTAAGGAAGTCTGGCACAAGCAGGCCTTGTGAGGAATACCGAGTAAATTCCAAGCCAATTTCAGATTCGATATCCAATGCCCTGAACATATCACCTGTTGCAAGATGGAAAAAGCCTGGAATTGACCCCAAAATCTTGCCTTGCGTCCCCTTCCCGACGCCCGGAGGACCAATGAGCAAAATAGATGGGTGGGAAGTGGTTGGCATTTCAGTACTTCTTTGGAACTGCGAATGATAGTCAAAATTGGGTACGATGTGGAGATGCATGGATTGACGAGAAAATGGAAGACGCCACCGGCGACAAATCCAGCAAACAATTTGCGTGACCGAATTTTAGAAGCAAGGGGTATAACGAGCCGTAGTGATTGCGAGGCGTTTCTTGACCCAAAACTCTTGCAACTTGAAGATCCTAGCATGATGCCCGGAGCAATCGATGCAGCAAACATTCTAGTTGGGGCGATTCGAGAGGGGAAGAAAGTACTTATTTTTGGTGACTATGACGCGGATGGAATTACAGCAGCAACGGTGCTCTATCACGTCATCTCAGCTGCAACCGGAAAAGAGGGACCACCAATTTATATTCCAGATCGAATGGATGAAGGATATGGAATCGGGCCAGATGTCATGGAAACATTTGCTGAAAGTGGTGTCGATCTCGTCATCTCAGTCGATTGTGGAATCACCGCCATTGAAGCGGCAAGTCGTGCGAAAGAATTAGGCATTTCACTCATCATTACTGATCATCACAAACCTCGTGATGATGGGAAACTTCCCGAGTGTGATGCAATCGTGCACCCTGGACTGGATTGCGAACCCACAACTCCATTTGCTGGAGTGGGTGTTGCGTATCAAGTTGCTTGGGCATTTGCTCGCCAATGGTCAGAAAGTCCAACCGTAAACAAGCGGTTGAAGCAATCGTTACTCGACATGGTACCTATCGTTGCAATTGGTACTATTGCTGACATGGTTCCACTTGTTAATGGGAATCGGATTCTCGCCCGTTGGGGACTTCAACTTATGCCATTGACGACGAATCCTGGGTTACGTGCAATGATGAAAGAACTCGATACCCCAGATAAAAAGTTGAACTCCTCGCACATTAGTTTTGGAATTGCGCCGCTTATCAACGCCGTTGGCCGCTTATCGCAAGCCGCCGAGGCCGTCGATTTACTGACACATCTAGAGGGCGATTTGGCAACCGGATCAGCGAAACACCTTGCGACAATAAATCGAGAACGACAAAAAGTGCAACGAATTATTATTGAAGATGCTTTGCAGTATGTTGAAGAACAACAATTATCCAACCAATCAATTATTATTTTGCAGGATGACAAATGGGCGAGAGGAGTTGTGGGAGTTGCAGCAGGAAAATGCATTGAATCCTTGTATAGACCAACGATTTTGTTTGCAAGTAACGGTGATGAACTTGTTGGTTCAGCAAGGAGTATTTCAGGGTTTTCAATTTTTGATGCACTAAACGCCTGTCAGGAACATATCGTGAAATTTGGCGGTCACGATATGGCTGCAGGACTAACAATTAAGAAAGAATCTTATGACGATTTTGTTAAAGCGATGAGAAAATACGCTGACGAAAATATCACACCAGATCAGTTATTGCCAACAGCAAAACCGGATGTCATTGCGGATATTCATGAGATTACTCTTACAGTTGCAATTGAAATAGAAAAAATCGGTCCATTTGGGATGGGTAATCCAGTGCCAGTCGTGCAGGTGATGAATGTGAAAGTCTACGACATTCGAACGATGGGTAGCAAGGGGTCACATCTCACATTGAAAGTTGGCAAGGAGCGCATTCGCTGTATTTGGTGGGGACATGGGGATTGTATCGAACGAATTTCCTCTGGTTCAAAAATTGATATTGTTGCTAAAATTAAAACCAACGAATTTCGTGGGCACAGAAGTGTTGAACTTGACATCATTGACTTGAGTTTGAACTAAACCTACCAAGCCTCAAGTTCGCCCACGATAGGTTCAACCAAATCTTTTAGGGTAACAATTCCAAGTGGTTTGTTTCCATCTTCGGAAACAATCGCCATCGCCCTTCCACTTTTGCGTAGTTGATGAAGAGCATCTTGTGCTTTAGTGTTTGGAGTCAAATAAAGCGGCTCAACAAGAAGTTCTTCTGTAGTTGCTTCGGGTGTAAGCAGGACGTGTGATATTGGCAGAATACCCAAAACTTTTCCTTTGGAATTGACGACAGGAATTCTTGTGTGCGAAGTTTCACGTAGTGCAATAGATCTTCTGTGAGTGGGTATGTGGATTCCTATACATGTGACGCGAGTCCATGGGACCATTTCACTTCGCAAGGTGAGGGATTGCATCGATAGGACGCGATCTGCAAGTGTGATTTGTTCATTGCTTAATACACCACCTTCTAGACCTTCTTTAAAAAGCAAGCCGAACCTTCTTCTTGGTGATGGCTCGATTGACGATTCAGTGCCAAGAATCTTTTGAGCAAGGGATCCGATACCCCAGACGAGCGGCACAACACCTGTCCACCACAGCACTTTATCAGATACTTCTAGCGATGAACTCCAACGGTACGTCCATCGATCTGTGTGTGTCCGAAATAAATCTTTTGGCAATATTTCACCGAATATAAAGAGTACTGGAATCATCACAACCGCATTAATCAAGATCGACATCCATGGACCAAACGCAGTCTCTTCGAGCATTCTTGCTGCACCATAACTCGCTAGATAATTTGCAACGTTGTTGCAAACGAGAAGCACAGCAAGCATTCGAGTAGGATGACTAATCATTTTTCGTAGACGAAGTGCAGACTTTAGTTTTGAACTTGCGCGAACATCGAGACGAATTTGGTTGATGGTATATAGGCCAGTTTCAAGTCCAGAGTACAACGCGCTGAGCAGTAATCCAATTACAGTAATTCCAATTGCGAAGTAGAAATCAGTCATGTTGTGTCCCCAGAGTTGTTGAGAGAAACAATGACTGTAGAAACTCGATACTCATCCATTGTGTCAACCGTGATGGTGAGGTTGCCAAGTTGAACCGCATCGCCAACCGAAGGAATTCGTCCAAGTTTTGCAGCGATGAGTCCGCCCATAGTCGCAGCGGGACATTGTTTGAGTAGCATTCCTGTTGCAAGTGCCCATTCACGAACTCCTGTATTTGCATCAATGAGCCACTTTCCAATTCCAACTTCTTTGGGCTGAGCATTATCGCGAAGAGGATTGTCGCCAATTTCACCAATCAATTCCTCAAGGACATCTTCAAGTGTAACGAGCCCAGCAGTACCGCCAAATTCATCAACAACAATTGCAAGGCGAGTTTTGGTTTCTCGAAAGTGTGTGAGGAGTTGGTCTAATGTTGCAACTTGTGGTATAAATTGCGGCCTCGTCATGCTTGCCTGAAGCATTGTAGAACCACCAGCGCAACGTTGTAAGTAGCGTTTTGTATGGAGCATGCCAACAAGATCATCGAGGTCTTCGCCATAGATTGGCAACTGTGTCAATTTGCTTTTTGAAATTATTTTTCGGATATCTTCTTCAGTTGATGTTGATGGAGCTGCAATCATGTGTACTCGTGGTGTCATTGCTTCGCGAACACGTATTCGACTGAGTTCTACAACTTCAAACAGTGCCCTCTGTTCACTTTGGTCAAGAATTCCCTGTGATGTTGAAAGTTCAACAAGAGTAGCAAGCTCTTCTGCGTTCAGTGGATTTGGTGACGAAGAAGTAGCGAGTCTTGAAAGTGGAGTGATAATAACCACATCAATTAATTTTCTTAATGGAGATATAAGTCGATGCAATAATAAAAGTGGCGGAGCAAGAAGTGATGCGATACCAATTGGTCTGGCAGTTGCCGCCATCTTTGGTAGCACCTCGCCAAAAATAATAATGGCAAACAGAGTTCCAAGTGCTACGCCAATTTCAGCAACGCCACTCGTTAAATGCAGTATGAGTACCGAGCCAACAATAAAGTACAGCACATTTGCGGTCATGTTGCCGATTAAAATAGTAATGAGTACATCTCGACGATGGCGAACAAGGTATAGGACAGCATTTGCTGGGGGTGTTTTTTGTTGACGCAGTTCAACGAGTTGCGCTTGATTAATCCTAAAAAAGGCAGTTTCACTACAACTAAAAAATGCGCTAAGGATAAGTAAGGGGAGTAAGGTGAACAGTAAAGCAATGTCCAATCCTGACCATTGAGTGAGTTCGGCAGAGTCAATCATTGCTGACTCGCCATTTCTCTGACAGCGGTTTCAACCCGAGCCATAAAGTCTGCGGAACTTTCATCTTGGTTAAAGTGTAACGGTTCTCCGTACGAAACCAGAATCACACCAGCGTGAGGCATATAGGTGGCTTCAGGAAGAACATGCATTCCACCCTGAACACATACTGGCACAACTGGGCATCCACTTTTTTTAGCAATGATTGCGAGACCTGGTTTAAATGGTGCAATGTCGCCAGTTCGGCTACGAGTTCCTTCAGGATAAATAACAATCGACCACCCTCGAAGCAATAGATTTTGCATAGTGCGGATAGAGGATATAGGAGACTTTAATCGTTCAATCCCAAATGCATGCCAAAGTGCCGCAACAATAAATTGGACAAGACGTTTCTTTCTCGACGTACCTTCAGCATCTGCGAAGTGATCGAACGCCGCAGCGACTGCAGTTCGCTGCTTAAATTGTTTTGGAAGTGTGGCAAGGATAACATGCGTATCTACGTGACTTTGATGATTTGCGGCAAATATGACTGGTGGATCCATCTTTGAAAGTTTACAGAGACCAGTAGCAGTCCACCGAATACGTCGAATCCATTTAACAAACTGCAATACAGATAGCATCAACACTCGACAAACGACGAGAGTCGGTTTCGAGAATTGCTTCAGAATGTCGTCAGCGTTAGGTGGAGCTTTCGGCTTGGTCTGTTCTTGGGATGTCATTGGCGTGTGCGAGTACTTTTTCAAATGCAAAAGCGTATTGATCGAGTAGCTCATTTGTTGCAGAGGGGAAGGCGGGCAATTTTAAAAGCGAGCCATTCCCTTGTGTTGTATTTGGAAGGTCTGTTGGGTCGTATGTATGAATTGGATGATCGGGGCTTGCAGGGAGTCGAGCAATTTTTGGCCAAACATGATGTGTGAAGACAGGTTGTTGGTGTAGCAGAGGATATCGCGGAGCTTCAACCATCGCACCCTCGGCCTGCAATGCTTTTGTAAGGTCAATGATGGAAAGCCCCGTTTTCGCTTCGTCATATCGCACAAGGAATTCAAAGTAGACTCGTTCGATTCCTTCAGGAGCAAGAAAAGAGTCAATCCCAAGTTTTTCTAACTGCTTTGACAAATAGATGCAGTTCTGGTTTCTTCTCCTATTCCGTTCATCCATTCTCGAAAGTTGAGAAACCGCAAGTGCTGCAGCCATTGGAGCCATGCGAAATTTAAAACCAAATCCAGTTGCGGCGAAGTATTTATTGTTTGATTCCAGATTCAAAAGACGTTCGTAATGACCAAGCCGAACTGCCGTTTCCCATAATTCTTGATCATCGCAAAGCATGATGCCACCTTCGCCAGAAGGACATAGTTTGTTCCCCTGCATGCTGAAGACGCTGACGTCGCCCAACGATCCAATTGGTTTCCCTTTGTACATTGCGCCATGTGCGTGGGAAGCATCTTCAAGAATTTTTACATTATATTTATTGGCAATTTCTGTAAGTTCGTCCATTTTGGATGGCATGCCAAACAGATGAACAACAACAATCGCCTTTGTTTTATCAGTGATTTTTTGTTCAGTGTCCTTGGGGTCCAGACCAAGACAATCAGGCTCAAGTTCTGCAAATACAGGAATGCCTCCACAGTGGAGCACCGGCATCACACTCGACCACCATGTTGCAGACGGAACAATGACCTCATCAAATGGTTGAACACCAATTCCTTGAAGCCCAGCCAATATTGCTGACGTGCCATTGTTATGAGTTAATGCGAATGATCTTCCCGTCCGTTCCTTGTATTGGTGTTCAAGTTCATCAACAACAGGGTGCAAAGATAAATTCCCGCTTCGCAAAACATCAAGAACAGCATCTTCATCTTGCTTGTCGATTAGAGGCCATCGCAGTGCTTCAGATTGATTAATGGTGACAGCTGGCTTGCCGCCGAGGATGGCAGGAAGTTGGGTGGTCGTAGTCATGGTGATTTATGCTTCTGGCGTTTCGCCAGCAATGGACGAGCGCATATCTGTGTCTGCGATGACATTCTTCATGTTGTAGTAATCCATGACACCAAAATTACCATTTCTAAATGCATCAGCCATAGCCTTTGGTACTTCTGCTTCAGCAAGCACAACAAGAGCACGGTTTTTTTGTTCATCGGCGCGGTGTTCTGCTTCTTGAGCAATTGCCATTGCACGTCGCTTTTCTGCTTCAGCTTGAAACCGAGCCTTGTCCGCCTCTGCTTGGTGCGCTTGCAACGTTGCTCCAATATTTTCACCAACGTCGACATCGGCAATATCAATAGAAAGAATTTCAAATGCTGTCCCCGCATCAAGCCCTTTTGCCAGCACAGTTTTTGAAATATTGTCAGGGTTTTCTAACACTTTTAGGTGAGTGGTTGCTGAACCAATTGTAGAAATAATACCTTCACCAACCCGTGCAATAATAGTTTCCTCAGTTGCACCACCAACGAGCCTCGCAATATTTGTGCGAACAGTAACACGTGCGCGAGCACGTAATTGAATACCATCACCAGCAACGGCATCAATAGTTCTTTTGCCGCCTCCATCACTTGGGCAATCGATGACTTTTGGATCCACACTGGTTCGAACTGCTTCAAGAATATCACGACCAGCAAGGTCAATTGCTGTCGCGGTTTCCCACTGTAAGTCAATACGGGCCTTGTCAGCAGCAATCATGGCTCGAACGACATTCGTGATTCGACCACCTGCAAGGTAATGTGCTTCAAGTTGGTCAGTTGAGATTTCAATGCCAGCCTTTTTGCCACTAATTCGGTTAATGACAACTGATTTTGCATTTACCTTTCTAAATCGCATCATGACGAGATCAATAAGCCCAACCTTGGCACCACTTACCCATGCTTGCAGGTAGAGCCCGATGTACTGAAATGCAAACGCAACAATAATTAGGAGAAAAATTCCACCAATAATGATGCCGCCAAGTAACCAAGGTGATAGTGCGATAAATGTATTAATGTGAATCTCCTTCTTCTCACAGTTCTATTGTATCACTCCTTGGGGTTTGCAACCCGTACTTTTACTTGGTTGTCATAGACCGATGTGACTTCAATTTCACACTCTGCTTCAATACTCCCTGTTTCAGCCATCGCATCAAGTCGTTCGCCATCAATGCGAACGAAACCAACCGGCCTAAGTACGGTGATTGTTTTTCCCTGTTTCCCTACAAATGATTCTAAATATGCTCGTTGTTCCTGCTGCCTTGCTACTGAGCGTTGTTTTGCCTCGTCTTCATCTTCTTCAACAATTCCACCTAATACCATGCGAGAGGCAAGTGGTGATGCAACCCAGATCCGAAAAGCGATCCAAATAAGCACTGGTCCGAATACGATATACACACCTGTTGCAATGAGACCAGTATTTGCATCGTGCATAAAGAACGCGATGAGCGATGCGATGACAGAAAGCGCGCCAAGAAGTGCAATGAGGCCTCCCGATGGAACAAAGACTTCAACGAAAAATAGGACAAGTGCAATTCCAATAAAGACAAATGCCCAGATAATTGGGGATGCGTTACCCACTGCTCCTCCGCTTCCGGATGCTGTTTGGGCAAGAAAGTCCATCATGATTCGATTTCTTCTACTTCAATAACCATTCCACATTGCATGATACGTACTTTTACACCCTTTGTTATCCAGCCTCCCGTTGTTGTTGCATCATAGATAACTGAGTCTCGCTCTATTTTTCCACTTGGTCTTAAATCAGTAATTGCGATTGCTTTATCGCCCTTTGCAAGAGAGAGAACGGGCGTTCGCTCATGTGTACCCACATCAACCTCAAGAACAAGTTGCCGCATCGCATGAGTATCACCGAAATGTTTGAGGATAATCCAAGATGCGATGATGGCAAGAATGCACCCGCCAACAACTGTTCCAAGACCGGTCATAAGTTGGGCTTGACTTGTAGATGAGCCAAGGTCGCCTGAAACAAAACTTCCAATTATTCCCGCGAACAAAAGTGCAATTCCTGTAAATCCAGTAAATCCTGTGCCTGGTATGACAAGAATTTCGATGGCAATTAGGGTAAGCCCTCCGAGTACAAGGATGATGTCCCACCACTGCGCCAGACCCGCAAGCCATGGTGCACCAATGAGAAGAGCCATTGTGACCACTGCACCAATGCCAAATAATCCAGTCGAACCGGTTGCAAATTCTACGACAACGCAAATCAAAAACAATGCAATGAGTACAAGACGAATCGGCCAACTAATCAAAACGCCGACAAGATTTTCCGACCACGTGGGCTTCAACGTCATGACATTTGTTGCGCCGAACCATTTCTTCAATTCTTGGCGATTATTTACGACACCAGAAACAAGCCCATACATTGCACCTTCGCGTGGTTTCAGAGTGAGAAGTCGATCATTGGGAACAACCTGTTTGACAAGTTTCCAGTTCGATGCATCACTTGCCCCAAGCAGCGTTCGGCTTGCTGGTAATTGTTGAGCGAAGGTCGGATCCC
>PVBE010700933.1_pt1 | contig 20167 bp, 11 predicted proteins | sample 1631181 | NCBI WGS metagenome assembly PVBE01 (sample SAMN08397723, study PRJNA350692) | Marine metagenome, whole genome shotgun sequencing project. | isolation source: water | place: Pacific Ocean | collected 2012-04 | reverse complement strand
GGACCGTCTCGATCTCGAGCGCGAGCGCGGGATCACCATCCTTTCGAAAAACACCGCCGTGAGCTGGCGGGACGTGACGATCAACATCGTCGACACACCAGGGCACTCGGATTTTGGCGGCGAGGTCGAGCGCGTGCTCGGCATGGTCGACTCCGTGCTCCTGCTGGTCGACGCCTTCGAAGGCCCGATGCCACAGACGCGATTCGTGCTGCGCAAAGCGTTGCAGCACGGCTTGTGTCCGATCGTGGTCATCAACAAGGTCGACCGCGAAGACGCGCGGCCCGAGGTGGTGCTCGACGAGGTCTTCGACCTCTTCGTGTCCCTCGAAGCCAACGACGAGCAGCTCGACTTCCCCACCCTCTACGCGTCGGCGCGAGATGGATGGGCCACCCAGGAGCTGGAGGATCCCCGCGAGGACCTCACGCCCCTGCTCGATTGCATTCTCGAGCGCGTCCCCGGTCCGGAGGTCGACGCGGACGGGCCACTTCAGATGCAAGTCGCGACCATCGACTACGACGAGTTCGTCGGTCGGATCGCGGTGGGCCGCATCGCGCGCGGCTCGGTTCGCAAAGGCCAGCAGCTGGTCGCCATCGACATCGAGGGCGGGCAGCGAAAGGCCAAGGTGAGCCGGCTGACCGGCTTTGTCGGGCTGACGCAGGTCGAGATTCCGGAGGGGTCGGCGGGCGACATCGTCGGCATCGCCGGCGTGAGCGACGCGCTCCCGGGCGAGACCTTCTGCGCCGTGAGCCACCCCGAGGGGTTGCCCCCTATTGCGGTGGACGAGCCCACCATCGCGATGGAGTTCATCGCGAATAGCGGCCCGCTCGCGGGGACCGAAGGCAAGCACGTCACCAGTCGCCAGGTGCGTGACCGGCTCTACAAGGAGCTGCAGTCGAACGTGTCGCTGCGGGTGGAGGACACCGAGGCACCCGAGGTCTTCAAGGTCTCGGGGCGCGGTGAGCTGCACCTCGGCATCCTGATCGAGACGATGCGGCGCGAAGGCTTCGAGCTGATGGTGTCGATGCCGCGCGTGATCGTGAAGGACGGTGAGGAGCCCTACGAGGACGTCACCATCGACTGCGGGGAGAGCTTCTCGGGCACGGTCATCCAGGAGCTCAACCTGCGCGGAGGCGAGCTGACCGAGCTGCGCCAGTCGGGGGACGGTCAGAGCCGCCTCGAGTTCCGCGTGCCGAGCCGCGGCCTCATCGGCTACCGGTCGCGCTTCCTCACGCAGACGCGCGGCACCGGCTCGCTGTACCGCACATTCGTCGGGTACGGGCCGCATAAGGGCAACTTCCAGCGCCGCGCGGCGGGCGTCCTGGTGGCGCTCGAGCCCGGACAGGTCGCGGCCTACGCGGTCGAGACGCTGCAGGAGCGCGGCGTGATGTTCGTCGAGCCCGGAGACAAGGTCTACGCCGGCCAGGTCGTGGGCGAGAACGCCCGAGTGAACGACCTCGTGGTCAACCCGTGCAAGGCGAAGAAGCTGGACAACATGCGTCAGGCGTTCAAAGACATCGACACGAAGCTCAATGCCCCGCGCAAGATGTCGCTGGAGGAGGCCCTCGAGTACATCAACGCGGATGAGCTCGTGGAGGCAACGCCGGTCGCGATCCGGATTCGCAAACGCAACCTCGACCACGGCCTTCGGCGCCGTGAGGAGAAGCGCGCGAAGGAGGAGTGACGCCGGCCGGGCACCAGCGGGAGGACGGACGATGCGACTGGACCCCGAACCGTTTGTAGCGAAGGCCGAGGCCGCCGCGGGCCACGGCGTCGACCTGTGTGTAGACGCCAAGCGGCGGCGCCAGGGCGACGTGCTGGGTCGCAGCGGCGTGCTGTGCCTGACCGAGAACGCCGCCGTCTTCGTCGAGGACCGCATCCTCCAACCCGGCGACGTGCACCTGGTGCGCGATCCGCGCGTAGTGGCCACCCGCCGCGACTACCTCGGGGCTGAGTTCGACGTCCGCACGCCGGACGGGGTGGTCGTGTACGCCGGCATTGACGAGGCCCAGGCCGACGCGGTCGCCCGCGCCTTCGCCCGCATCGCCCTCGGACCGTTCTTGGCCGAGGACGACGAAGCGCCGAACCGCCCGATCACCGCCGAGGTCTACGGCGAGCCGGACGATGACGACCTCGAGATCGAGGCCGACGACGAAGACATCGAAGAGTCGGTCGAGCTCGAGGCCCAGGCCGCGGTCGCGGCGGCGCCGGAGCGCATCCCCGAACAAGCGACCAATCGTGTGGCGCCGATGCCCGTGGTCGAGCTGGAACCGGTCGTCGAGATCGAGCCGATGCCCGCAGCGCCGCGCGCACGGCCCATCCCACCGGTTCTCGACCTGCTGCTCGCCGACCACCTCCCGGAGAAGACGGCGCTCGAGATTCAGTGGAAGCACGACCGCTTCGTGGTCCACGGCCGCGACTTCATCGACGGCATCAGCGCCGGGCGCTTCGGCCGAGGCACCCGCTTCCGCCTGGATGGCACAAACGAGCCGTTCGTGCCGCTCGGCGAGACGCGCATCTACGACCTGCACCGTCCTGGCGGCGACGTCGACCAGGAGGACGAAGCCGCCGAAATCGCCGCGCTTCAGCCGACGACCACCTGGCCGGTGGCGATGGCCGGTGCGGCGGTGGGCGGCTGGCTGATGGGATCGGTCACGGGGATGATCATCGGCCTCGTCGCCGGGTTCATCGTCCGCAAACCCATCGCGCGTCTGTTGAGGATGTAGCCAGACCTGCACGACAGAAGCAGCGACCAGAATCCGTGAGGCCCGGTCGTCGAGGCCAAGGCGCGACGACGAGGTGTACTGGAGGTACATCGAGGAGGAGCAACACCGGCGTCGGCGTTCGGGGCCGCGGATTCTGGTCGGGACTTCTGTCGGGCGGGTCTACCGGCGCGAGACGAGCAGGCGCCTCATCTGGGCCGCGCGCTCGAAGGCGGCGCGTACGTCGGGCAGCGCGAGCAGCGGCTCGAGGTCTGCGCTCTGCAACCAGAAGACCTCGGCCACCGGCGCCGCGACGACCCGCGCCTCACCCGCCGCGTCTCCCAGCGCCGACACCAGGCCCACGCAATCACCCGGCGCGAGCCCTCCGACGTGTACGCCATCGCGTGACACCTCGAGGCGGCCCTCTGCGAGCACGAACACCCCGTCGGCGCGCTCGCCTGGCTCGATGAGCGCCTCGCGGTCCTGGAGGAAGCGCACTTCGAAGCGCGCCGCCACGTGCTCGCGCTGCGCGGCCGGCAACGACGCGAAGAGCTTCGCCCCCGAGATGAGCGCCGCCGCCAGGCGCTTGCGGGCGAGGGTCTGCAGCGCGGCCTCCCATTTGGGCCACGCCTCCCGCGTCCGCGCGACCTCGTCGGGGTCGAGATGCAGGATCTCCGTGGCGCCCACCGTCGTGGCGTGCTGGTGCCAGCGTCCGCCGCGGATGAGCTCGACTACGCCGAGCAGGTCGCCTGCGCCTCGGGTGGCGAGCTCGGTGTCCGCGGTCTGGCGCGGCAACGTGAGATTGACGCGGCCGGAGTTGATCAAGCGCAGGCCATCGAAGCGCGCTGCGGCGATGGTCACCCTCTCGCCCGGCTCGTACCGGCGGCGCTCGGCGCTCGCACGCAGCGCGTCCACGGCGGATTCGGGCAGTCCATCGAGTGGCGAGACGTCCACCGGGCGAGGGACCACCGACTCGAGCGTCTCGGCGCTCGCGACCGGGCTCGGACCCCCTGCGCCGAGGTGCCCGTCGGTCTCGACCGACTCGTACGCCTCGCCGCGCGCGCCCGAGTCGAGCTCGATGCTGTCGTACGCGTCCGCGGCGTCGAGGTCAGCAGTCGAGAGTTCGAACGAGCGCGGCGGGATGCGAGGCCCACCGGGGAGCGCCTCTTCCATCGACTCGCTCGGGAACGCCGCGACGTTCAGCGTGTCGCGATCGTCGAGCACGGCGGCGAGGACCTCGGTCGGGCGCTCGTCGCGGACCGGCTCGAGCACCGCTGTCGGCTTGTCGCTGCGCGGCTCCACCCGCTTCAGGGTCGTGGTCGGGCGGCTGTCTTCGTCGTCCTCGACGACGTCGTCGTCCTCGAGCTCGATGTCGTCTTCGAGCAGGACGTCGTCACGGACGGCCAGCAGCTCGGACGCGTCCACCGCATCGACCGAGTCGACCCCCACTTCGAACTCGGGCTCGGGCTCGGGCTCCGGCCTGGGGTCGACGTGCGCCAACAGCGCCTCGGCCTCCAGCTCGGCCAGCGAGGTCGTGGGCTGTGGCGTGGGGTCGCGGTCGAGCGGGCCCTGCCGACGCTCGGACTCCGGACGCACGATCTCGACCCGCACGGGGCTGTTCGCGCGCGGCTGCGAGACCTGCTCGCCGAGCTTGGCCAGCAGCCGTTGAGCAGCGCGGTAGCGAGGGTGCAGGTTCAGCGCGTTGGCCACGTCTTCGCGCGCCGCGCCCGTCTCGCCCATGCGCATGAGGTGGCCGGCGCGGTCGGTCAGGTAGCGAGCCGCGTCCTTCGGCCGCTCGAGCTGCACGCAGACGCGCGCGAGCTGCTCCAGATGACCGATGTGGCCCGGCTCGATCGCCAAGAGGCGTTTGAAGTTGCGCAGCGATCTGCGCAGGCGCGCCCGTTCCTCCGCCATACCGTCTCCGGCAGTCTCCCTCTCGCTCACTCGTCTTAGTCGGCCGTGTCTCACCCTATCATGGGATTCGACCGATCTGCCGCCCCGCCACGACCCCCCTGGGTCGGATGTGGTAGATCCCCCATCTCTCGATGATCTCCGGAGTCGGTCAATGGAGCAGGTGAAGCGCTATCTCTGCTGGAAGTGTGGCCACGAGCTCGACATGACCACCAAGATCCAGCGTCGCGACGAGTGCCCGAGCTGCGACGCGGATCTGAAGGTCTGCAAGAACTGCCGCTTCTGGGATCCGAGCTACCAGAACGAGTGCCGCGAGAATCAGGCCTACTACATTCGCGACCGCGAGAAGGCGAACTTCTGCGCGGCCTTCGAGTACAAGGTCACCGGGGAGTTCGACGCCGACGAGGCGGAGGACGCGCGGGCCAAGCTCGACGCGATGTTCAAGAACCTGAAGTAGGCCGCTAGGGCCCGACCTCTACCGTCACGCCCATCCCGAAATTGAATCGGCCTTCAGCTATCAGCGGTCAGCTGTCAGCCAAGTGGTCGAAATTATTGACGCCAAGCTGATGGCTGACCGCTGAACGCTGAAAGCCGGCCCGAGAAACCGCTATTTCGGGACGGGCTCTGGCTAGGGCCCGACCTCTACGGTCACGCCCATCCCGCCTTCGAGCAGGATGCGGCCCGCCTCGATGCGGGGCGGCTCGACGAAGGTCGGCGCCAGCGTCATCCCCTGGACGCGAGGCGCGAAGTCGCCCAGCTGGCCGGGATCGATGGCGACCGGGTCGATGCCGAATCCGAGCCCGCCGTCCACCGACTCGAGCACCAGCGGCCACACGATGGAGCCGACGAGGGCCGCCAGCGCCGCCGGGGCGATCGGGCGATCGCTGCCCTTCGAGATGAGCACCGCCTGCAGGTCGGGCTCGTCGGCGACCACCAGCTCGATGCGCCCGCCGAGCGTCTGCACGGTCATGCCGGCGCGGAGCGTCAGCGCGTAGACGTCCGGATTCGGGGCGCCGGGCGGTTGCGTCACCATGCGCAGGTCGCCGATCTGGATCTCGAGCGGGAAGGCGCTGTCCGGCGGCGCGGGCGCGACGACCGGCGGAATCCGTGCGTCGACGAAGACCTCGCCGAAGAGCCCTGCGACCGCGTCGGGCAGCGGTGGCGAAAGCTGCAGCACGCCGGCGCGCCAGATCTCGTGGAGGATCGCGTTGATCAGGCCAAGCCGCAGGACCGCGCCGAAGCCTTCGCCGGGTAGATCCGCGAACGCCTCGGGCGCCAGCCTCGGCACGCCGGGATCCTCGTGGGGCGCCGCGACCGGCATCGGCTGCTCGACGCGCGCCTCGAGGTCGATCCGCATCGTGCGCTGCCGACGCAGCGTCAGGGCGGTCGGGTCGAGGTGCATCACGAGGTCGATGGGCGGGGCACCTTCGATGCCGACGTCCGCGCGCAGCGGGATCTCGCGCACGCTGTCGAGCAGACTGCCGATGGCCTGCCGGATGACGTCCGGGAGCTGCTCGCGAATCACACCATCCACCAGGTCGACGGCGAGCTCGCGGGCGATCCCACGCAGCCGGCTGCCGAGCGTGCCGACCAGGACCTGGGCCGTCTCGTCTGCGAACGCGCCACCCAGCGACTCCACGGCGACCCCGGTGTCGACCACCACGACCGTGAACGCCCCGGCCTCGTCGAGCGCGACCGTCGACATCGCGAACGCCGCTATCCCAGCGCGCAGCGTGCCCGTGAGATCGATCCCCTCCCCCTCCAGGACCAGCTGGCCGGACACCTCGATGGCGACCTGCGGCAGGCGCAGGAACAGCTCGATTCCGTCCTCCGTGAACGACAGCTCGACGGCCGGCTCACCGAGGGAGATGCCCTCGACGCGGAGCGAGAACGCCGCGTCGTCGGCGACCTGCGGATCACCGAGGGCGTCGTCGACCTCCGCCAGCGCGAGCAGCGCCTCGACGACCTGCGCGAGCTCGGCGAAGTGTGCCTCGCCCTCACCCTCGGGCAGCTCTGCGGCGCCATCGGCGTCGAGCACCGCCTGGTCGAGGCGCAGCGTCAACGCCACGGGCAGCGTGGCGCCGCCCTCGTCCGGCCGCGCGTAGCCCGGTGCCCAGAGCACATCGCGCGCATCCAGCACTGCAGGCCTGCGCACGCCGTCGTCGGCCGTGGTGACGATGCGGTTGACCCCGAAGCGCGCCGGCAGGTCGAGGGAGAACGCGCCGCCCTCCCCCACGTCGACCCGCACGCCGTTGACCCGCACCACGACGTCGTTGCCGGTGTCCGTCGCGCTGCCGCGCACCCGAATGGTCCGAGCGCCGCCTGCGCCGAGCGCCTCGCCGCGGGCAGGCGAGGTCACCTGCAGGACGGGCGGACCCGCGTCGACGTGGAACGCCACCCGCCCGCACACCTCCTCCACACATGCCCGCACGAGCCCAGGGCCCTCGGCGAGGAAGATCAGCGCCTGAGCGTCGTCGAGCTGCGCGGCTCCGGGCGGCGCCACGCTCCACTCGAACTCCGTCTCCATTGGCTCGCCGGCGCGGTCGAAGGCCTGCGCCGAGACCACCGGGTGGTCGTCGAGGTCGTACAGCGGCAGCCGCGGCGCCAGCGACACCTCGATCCACGCGGGTGCGGGCATCCCGGCGTCCGGGTCGGGGGGTGAGCCGACATCCGGGACGGGCGCGTCTGGTCCATCGGGCGGGTCGGCACCATCCGGCTCGGCGTCCGCAGCGGCGGCAGCGTCGACGAGGACCACGCCTCCGTCGCCCGGGCCGTCGTCGCTCGACCCCGAGCCGCCCGGCGACGAGTCGTCACAGGCCGCCACGCAGAGGACGAGGATCCACGCCGCCCTCATTCGCGGAAGGTCCCGTCGAGCAGGAAGTGCGTGAAGGAGCCATCGAGGGTCGCCCCGCGCAGCCCCATCCGCGTGCCCGGCGCGACACCGAACGCCTCCAGGCTCTCCGGCAGCGCGAAGTCGGGGATCGGCAGCGCCGGCAGCGCGTTGTTGAGGGCCTGGTCGACGACGGCCTGCAGAATCCGCCCCAGATCGCGTTCGAGGGTCGCGCGCGCCTCGGGCGACATCGACACGCCCTCGACGGCGACGTAGATGCGGTCGATCGCGATGCCGTCCTCGCCGCCGAAGACGATCCCGCGCCCACCCTCGAGGGCGACCGGCGCGATCAGGTACGCGGCCAGGCGGATGCGCAGCGCTTCGTCGAAGAAGCCGGGATAGAGCAGCTCGCCGGTCATGGGCCCGAGGTGCATCCGCAGATTGGGACCATCGCCGGTTCCGATGACCGCCGGCGGCACGAGGACCCGGAGCGCGACGTTGGCGCCGTCGGGCAAGTCGCCGAGCAGGTCCGCGGCGCCGCCCAGATCGAAGAGCCCCGAGCGCCACAGGCGGTGGAGCAGCTGGTTGACCATGCCGAGGTGAACCGCGGCCCCGGTGGTCCCCTGAGGCTGCAGCTCAATCCTGACCGCGCCCGGCGGCAGCGCCACACCCGCGGACGCGGCGCCCTGTCGCGATGGGCCGTTGACCCGGGTCGAGATGCCGAGCTGCAGCCGTGCCGGGTTGGCGTGGAGGGTCGAGAAGCCGACGCCGAGCGAGAGCACGGCGGGCTCGCCACCGGCGATGGGCGGCACCTCGAGCGCCAGGCCGAGGGCGTCGAGGTCCAGGCCAGCCAACACGTCCGAGAGCAGCGCGTCGATCTCCTGCTCGAGGAAGTCGCGCAGCGCACCGATGAGCTCGTTTCGGACGGTGCCCTCGAAGGCCTCGAAGACGAGGTCGAGCAATGCGCCCGAGAGGAAGCCGTCGAAGTCGCTGTCGAGGTCGCCCACCTCGACGCTGTTGGTCTCGCGCAGCGCGACGCGAGGCCGGCCGTCGACGAGCCCGACATCGAAGGTCAGCTCGACGGCGACGTGCGCAGCGTGGAGCGTCCCGCTATTGCCAACGGTGCCGCGCATCTGCACATCGAGGTCGAGGTTCTCGAGGCGCACGGAGATCCGCAGGCCGCCCTCGACAAGGCGGGCGGTCATCGAGTTCGGACCTCGGATGCGCATCCCGCGATACTCCGCGCCCACCGAGAGGATGCAGCCGACGATCGGGACGCGCTGCATACAGCGGGTGGGCAGGATCGGGTTCTGCGCGCGCAGCGTCTGGTCGATGGTCTGCACGAGCCCGGGCGAGTCGACGACGCGGCGGAGCAGGTCGGTCAGGCTCGTGAGCGGCGCGTTGGGCGGGCCGTCGTCCACCGCCTGCTGCGAGAGGTGCAGCAGGATGGCGTCGTCGATGGCGGCGTCCTCGTCCACGTACCGCTCGGACGCGAAGTAGCTGCAGAAGGTGCTGTTGACGTTCCCGACCGCGTCGGTGGCGACCAGCTCGTGCACGTTGAGGCCCCAGCTCGGCTCGACCTCCACCGCGAAGCGGCCCTCCTCGTCCAGCGCCGCGTCCTCGCCGTCCACGGTGAGCGTGTCGATGCCGGCCACGTCGTCCACGCGCCCGTTGAGCACGAGGCGAGCGCGGCGCACGAGCATCGCACCCTCTGCAGGCTCGGTGCAGGCGATGGCGGGCCCGCCGGAGTCGACGAGGATCTCCGCCTCTGCCTCGAGCACGCGGTCCTCGAAGGTGTCGCCGGTCGCGCGCACCCGCAGGAGGTAGCGGCCCTCTGCGTCGGCCCGGTAGCGACCCTCGCCGAACGCGACCAGCGCCGGCTCCGAGGACCACTCGAGTGGCGCGTCGACGACCAGGTTGTCGTAGCGGTCGGTGAGCCGCGGCACGAACGACACCACCGAGCCAACCTCGTGTACGGGGAGGTCCGGGTCGACCGCCGCCACGAGCTGGGCCGGCAGGCCGGGCAGGACCGAGATGCGCGCCTCCCCCTCGGACACCGCCCCCGCGAGGCTGCAGCCGGCTTGGAAGACGCCGGCCGCGCGAATCGTGGCCTGCCGTCCGTCGATCTCGACGCCCGCGATCGCCGGGCGCACCTGGACCTCGGCCTCACCCGAGGAGACGACGTTGCCTTCGCGGTCCTCCGCGCGGCAGGTCACCTGCGTGGTGTCGCCGGCGACGATGACGGGCGGATCGACCTCGGCGCGAACGACCACGGCCGGACCCGGGCGCACATCCCAACGTGCTGGGGTGGCGTCCCGCTGCCCCATCCCGGGCGCGGTGCAGGTCAGGTAGTAGGTGCCCGCAAGCTCACCGATGAGGGCGCCCGCTTCCTCTGCCTCGCGCCAGCCCTCGGCCGGGCGGACCTCGAAGCGGGTGACGATGTCCTCGACAGGATCCCCCTCCGCGTCGAGGGCCTGGCAGGTCACCCGATTCTGGACGCCCGCCGGGGTCGTCGGCGCACCGATGATGGTCTCGATGGAGTGCACTTCCGCGGGCACGGGCGCCGCCGAGACGTCGGGCAGGAGGGGCGCCGCGTCGGGGACCGAGGCATCTTTCGCTGCGTCGGGGTCCGCGATGTCGGGCCTTGGCGCGGCCGTATCGACGGCGCCTTCGTCGTGGCTCGAGGCCACGTCCGGGACCGGTGTAACGCGCGCATCGTCAGGATCGCCGCCACCTCCGCTGGTGTCGGTGCATCCGAGTAGCAAGCAAAGCACGGCGATTCGTCGCACGGGCGCGATGTTAGCCGAGCCATCGCGGTAGACGCACGGGGGCGCGCTGAATATCGTGCCGCGACCGAAGGAGGAACGACCATGAGCGAGGAGCTGGCACCGCGGAAGGTGGTGCAACTGGCCGACGACGAGACGGGCGACACGATCCCGATGGAGATTTTCATCGAGCTCGAGATCGAAGGGCGCCTCTACGCGCTCGTGACGCCCGAGGCACCGATCGTCACCGTCCTGCGAATGGAGAAGTCCGGCGACGAGGAGGAGATCTTCGACCTGCCACTCGAGGAGTTCGCCAAGCTCCAGAAAGACATCAACGCGGCCCTGAAGCCCTACGGGGTCGAGGTCCAGGTGATCGGCGAGGAGTACGCGCTCGTGGGCGAGGCCCCCGACGCGCTCTACGAGGACTGCGGTGAGCTGACGCTCGACGAAGACGAGGAGTACCTGATCCTCGCCGAGATCGACGACGGCGAGGCCGTGTACCTGGTGTGCCAGCCTCCGGCCGAGGTGATCCCGGTCGAGCTCGACGCCAACGACGTCCCGCGCCTGCTCACCGACGACGAGATGGACGAGTTGCAGGACACCTTCCAGGCCGTGCTCCAGGAGGGGGAGGAAGCGGAGTGAGCCGCGAGGTCGTCGTCGTCTCCGCCGTCCGCACACCCATCGGGCGCATCCGCGGCGGCCTCTCGACCGTCCGCGCCGACGATCTCGGCGCCCTGGCCATCGGCGAAGCCCTCCGCCGCGCCAGCGTCGACGGCGAGGCGGTGGACGAGGTGTTCTTCGGGTGCGCCAACCAGGCCGGCGAGGACAACCGAAACGTGGCGCGCATGGCGCTGCTGCTGGCGGGGCTCCCTCAGTCCGTGCCGGGCATCACCCTCAATCGCCTGTGCGCATCGGGGCTGAGCGCGGTGAACATCGCCGCGCGCCAGATCCTGCTCGGCGACGCCGAGGTGTGCGTGGCCGGCGGCGTCGAGTCGATGAGCCGCGCGCCCTGGGTCATGCCCAAGGCCGGCGGGCCGTTCCCGACCGGCAATGTGACGGTCTACGACAGCACGCTCGGCTGGCGCTTCCCGAACCCGAAGATGGAGGCGCTGTTCCCGCTCGAGGGCATGGGCGTCACCGCGGAGAACCTGGTCGAGAAGTATGGGATCGCCCGCGAGGAGCAGGACGCGTTCGCGTACGCCAGCCATCAAAAGGCGTTGGAGGCGCAGGAGAGCGGCGCGTTCGACGCGGAGCTGATGCCTGTGGAGGTGCCGCAGCGGAAGAAGCCGCCGGTGGTGGTCAACCGTGACGAAGGGCCGCGGACGGACTCGACGCTGGAGAAGCTCGGGCGGCTGAGAGCGGTGTTCAAGGCGGGTGGGAGCGTAACGGCGGGGAACTCGAGCTCGCTGAACGATGGGGCGTGTGCGCTGGTGCTGATGAGCCGCGAGCGGGCGGAGGCGGAGGGGTTGGAGGTGCTGGCGGTGTATCGGGCGTCGGCGTCGGCGGGCGTGGATCCACGGCATATGGGGATCGGGCCAGTGCCGGCGACGCGGAAGTGTCTGAAGAGGGCGGGGGTGGCGTTGGGGGCGGTGGATATCGCGGAGCTGAACGAGGCGTTCGCGGCGCAGTCGCTGGCGGTGTTGCGGGAGGTGGAGCTGCCGCGGGAGCGGGTGAATGTGAACGGGGGGGCGATCGCGCTGGGGCATCCGTTGGGGTGCAGTGGGGCGCGGATTCTGACGACGCTGATCCATGCGCTGAGGGCGCGGGGGGGTGGCGTCGGGCTGGCGACGTTGTGTGTGGGTGTCGGGCAGGGTGTCGCGACCCTGGTCGAAGTCTAGCCGCAGCCGGACCGCTCGAAGACGAACACGAGCACGACCAAGCGCGCGAGTACGCACCACCCGAAACGGTCGTGTTCGTCCTCGTGTTCGTTTTCGTTTTCGTCGGGCGCTGCTGGCCGCTACGGACTCTTCAGTCCTTCTTCAACCAGAGGCACTTAGCGCGGTTTTTGCCGTAGCGTTGTTTGAAGGGGACATAGACCATGCAGGAGCCGTCCACGCAGACCTTCTGACAGATCTCGTACTTCTCCGTGTGCTCGACCTTCCGCGTCATCCCGGTCAGCGGATCCGCCACCCGGTTGTAAGCCGTCTTCGCGTCCTCCCGCTCCGCCTTGCTGTGCAGGCTCGTGACAATCCCCTTCGGCACGCCCTTCGCCCACATCCCCTTCTTCGCCGCGATCGCCGCCTTCTGCGCCTCCATATCCTTCGCGTTCGCTTTGCCGCCCGGCATCTCGAAGACGTGGCCGAACCCCTCCGCCACCATCGCCAGCACGAGGTCGTCACACCGGACCAGCAGCCGCTTGTAGTGGTCTCGCTCGCCACTGCTCTTGCAGTTCCACACGCGACTACGCGCGAAGTACGTGCCCTCTTTCTGCATCTTGTAGAGCTCGAACCCCGTCCACTCGCCCCAGCTGTGCACCGGGCCGAAGCTCTCGAGGGTGTTGTAGCCCATGAGCCGGACCTTGGTGTTCTTGTGGCGGCCGGAGCGCACCGCGAAGGAGTCGCCGTCGCTCCAGTAGACCTTCACCTTCTCGCCGTCGAGGCGGACGGAGTTGGCGAGCTTCTTTCCGTCGCCTGCGTAGGCGAGACCGGCGAAGACGAGGATGAGCGTGATGATGCGCATGTGTTCTCCACTACCATGAGGCCGCGAGCCATTGTGAGGCCCACGTGCTGATCCGCGTCCCGCCCTCGTGGCACGTCCCGGAGTCGGCGGTGACCGCCGAGTCGACGTGGCGAGACCGGCGGAGATTCATTTCGACCCTTGGCGCGGGCGCCGCCTCGCTCCTCGCCGTCGGCTGCAGCCGCCCGGACGGGCCCAGAAATCCGCTGGCGACGATCCCGAAGTCCGCGACCTCGGCCCTGTATCCCGCGGCGCGAAACCCGGCCTTCGGGCCGATCGAGCGGTCGCTGACGCAGGAGCGGATCGCCGCGGTGTTCAACAACTTCTACGAGTTCGGGACCGACAAGGCCGGGGTCTGGAAGCAGGCGGGCGCCTTCCGCACCCGGCCCTGGACCGTCGAGGTCACCGGGCTGTGCGCCCGTCCCGCCACGTTCGACGTCGATGACCTCGTGCGCCAGATCGGCATCGAGGAGCGCATCTACCGGTTCCGCTGCGTCGAGGCCTGGTCGATGGTGGTGCCCTGGACCGGATTCCCGCTCGCGAAGCTCCTTCGCAAGGTCGAGCCGACCGCGGACGCGCGCTACCTGCGCCTGGTCACGGCCGACCGGCCAGAAGAGATGCCGGGCGCGAAGGCGCAACCCTGGTTCCCCTGGCCCTACTACGAAGCCCTGAGCCTGGCGGAGGCCAACCACCCGCTGGCGCTGCTCGCCACCGGCATCTACGGGCACGAGCTGCCGAAACAGCACGGGGCGCCGATCCGGCTGGTCGTGCCTTGGAAGTACGGGTTCAAGTCGATCAAGTCGGTGGTGCGCCTCGAGCTGATGGCGAAGCGTCCGCCGACGTTCTGGAACGCCCTCCAACCCCACGAGTATCCGTTCGACGGGAACGTGAACCCGCGAGTCCCCCACCCGCGTTGGAGCCAGGCGAGCGAGCGGATCCTGGGCACGGGTGAACGCATCCCGACGCTGGTCTACAACGGGTACGCCGAGCAGGTCGCCGGGCTCTATCGGCGTGGTTGACCGGCGCTTGTGGCGGTCGCAGGATGACCCGCCATGAGCCCAGCGGCGATTGAGCGAGAATAATGAGTGACACAGACGAGCTCGAGCTCGCCGCGATCGGCAAGAAGCCCACCTGGCTGCTGTTGCTCTTCGTCGCCGCCCTCCTCGGAGGCATCAGCTTCCTCGCGTACACGATGCTGACGGCGCTCGAGCCGACGCGCGTCCTGGTCGCCATCGACGTGAAGGGCCACTGGTTCGAGGGGTCGAAGCCGGCGGCCCAGCTCGCTGACCGGCTCAACGGTCAGCTCGAGCTGCTCGGGTTCCAACCCGTCAAGCCAGGCGATCCGGAGACGATGGAGGCCCTCGACGGGGCGGGCGACGACCTGCAGGCCGCGGCGCGCAAGCTCGGGGCCGCGTTCGTGGTGAGCGGGCACCTGAAGCCGACGCTGGAGAAGCACGAGGTCGGCGACGGTTATCACTCGATGGTCCTCGCGGGCACGGTCGAGGTGGCCCACGCGAATGACGACGCCCCGAAGAGCGGCAAGGTCTACACCTGGTCGGGGGCTCCGGCCGAGGAGCGCGCGATGTTCCTCGCGGTGCGCTCGGCGGCGCCGCAGGCCGCTGCGGAGGCGATCCCTCTGCTGCTCGCCCACCCCGTCATCGCGGAGCTGCTCGACAAGGACGTCAAGACGATGGGGCAGCTGCGCAAGGCTCAGAAGTTCGCCCAGCTCCGGAGCCGTGAGCTGCGCACGGCGGAGAAGACCTACAAGGCCTACGAGGGGCGGCGGAAGGCGGCCGAGAAGGGCCCGGTGGAGGTGACCTACCACAGCGCGATGTCCGCGGAGGACCGCCTCGGCGGGGCCGGCCCGAACGGCTACCTCGTGATGACGGAGGACATCCGACCCTACGTCACCCCGCGCGTCACGAAGCTGACCTACTACGAGCAACTCGAGACCCTCGAATGGCGCGACCCGGACAAGGGCGCCAAGACGCTGTGGCAGGGCTACAACGTCTACAGCTACCCGTCGGCGTCGAACGACGGGCTCGCAGCGGCCTTTGTCGAAGACGTCTTCGGGGCGGCCAAGACCATCACGGTGGTGGGGCCGAGCGGCGACGCGAAGCGGGTCGTGATGGACGAGAAGCACCGCTACAGCACGCCGCGCCCGTCCGCCAATGGCGTGCACGTCGCCGCCTACGACCGCGAGTGCCGCCGCTGCGACGACGGGCTGCTCGTCAGCCGGGTCGCCGACGGCAAACCGGTCTTCACCGCGGCCCACGAGGGCGGCGTCTTCGGGGGCTACACCTGGCTCGACGAGAACCGCCTGGTGATCCTGCACGCCCCAAAGGCGCCGGACCCCGCGGAAGATGCCGAGAAGGAGCCGGACGCGGAAGCCGAGGATCCGCGGGTCTTCCCCGCCGACCGCCAGACGGTGTGGCTGCTCGACGTCTCAAAGCCGACGCCCATCCCGACCATGCTGTTCACCGCGCCCGAGGGCACCCGGCTGCGGCAGATGTCGACCAACGCGGCGGGTGAGGTGCTGGTGTTCAACATCCGTGGCGCCGGTGGTGGCGTCGGCCTGATTCCGGTCGCCTCGCCGTCGCTGACGGTGCACGCGGTCAACGAGCGCATCGACTGGCCGAAGCTCTCGCCGGACGGGAAGCACATCGTCTTCAGCATCGGGCGCCGCTCGAGGGAGGACATCGCGGTGATGCCCGCCAGCGGTGGGGCCCCAAAGCGCCTGACGAAGAACCCGGAGCGCGCCCGCTATCCGGCGTTCTCCGGCGACGGCGAGCGCGTCTTCTTCGAGAGCCTCGGCGACGACCCGAACTTCCCGAAGCGCCGCCACAGCTTCGTCGCGTCGGTGCCGTTCGCTCCATGACCGACGAGGGCGAGCCCGCAGACGAAGTCCACGACTTCGACCCCGCAGCGAATCGCCTCCGGTTCCGGACCCGATGGGCGGCCGCCGCCATCGCGTTGACCCCGTTTCTGCCCTATGAGCTCATCGACGGGCACCCGCAATTCCTCTGGCAGCTCGCCGGCGAGCTCTCGCCCGCGGGCCTGGTGGCCGCGCTCGCAGCTTGCGGGGCCGGGATCGTCGCGCTGCTGGCCGGCGTGCTCACGAAGCGGGCGAGCACGCTGGCGATCGCGATCGTCGGTGCCCTTGTCGGGGCTGCGCTCGTGGTCAAGCTCGGCGCCGACCAGTCCGCGTGGGAGGTGCTCCCGCTCCCAGAGAGTCTCTCGGCGCGCCCCGGCTGGCCCCTGCTCGCGCTGGCGCTGACCGCGGCCGGCGCAAACCTCTCGTTCCCGGAGCACTCACGACGCGTCGGCCGCGCCTTCCTGATCAGCGCATTCGCCCTGACGGCGGTCTACTACGGATGGCCCACCCGCGGTGAGGCGCCCATCGCCACCGTCGGCCGAGCCCTCGGCGCCCTCGACGTGCTGCCCGACTGGCGCTTCAAGCTCGGCTTCATCGTCATGGCCGTGATGGCCCTGTGGCCCGGCATCGTCGCGCTCCTCGGCTTGCTCCTCGTTCGCAAACCGCCCGCCGACGACCACCCGATCATCGGCATCGTGGCGCTGTACGGCCTGCCGCTGCTGATGGCGATGTTCATCTATCGCGGCGTGCCCGGCTCGGTGCAGTACGGCTGGAACCTCTTCACGGCCGCGGGCGCCGTCGCCGTGCTCGCCGCGGTCGTGGCGCTGCTCGCCGCCGCGCTCGAAGTGCTCGGGCGAACGTACGCGCCACCACCGGACGCCGAGATCCCGGGCGGCTGGTCACCAAAGAAGGCCAGCCTGGTGACCGGTGGGCTGGTCCTCCTCCTCGGGGTGACCCAATGGGTGCTGGCGCGACCGCCCGCCAAGGGCGTCGAGTGGACCCCGAAAGACGCGACCGCGGCGGGCGACGCCTTCTACGGGAAGACCCTGCCCGCCTGGAACCGCGCGCGCCTTCGCTGGGACCGCGAGGCCCGCCACCACAGCGGCGCGTCGGCGATGATCGAGGTGCGCGGCGCCGCCCGCGAGCTCGTGGAGGGTGCGACCGCGCTCGACGCCGGGCTGGGGGCGGCCGTGAAGACGCTCACCCGCGAGAGCCGCGACCTCCACGTCGCGGGCCGTCGCTGGTGCCGGCTCGTCGCAGACGTAAACGACGCCGCGCGCCGCGCTGGTCTGCCGTATTACCTCGACCCGACGCTGTACACCTTCCAGACCGACGCAGGCATCCGCCGCCACTTTGACGCCCGCACGTATGCGGTCGAGTCGGTCCACCGCTACGTCGTGAGCGGGCGGGACTACGCGACGCTGCACGTACGAAGCATCGGTGGGCGCGGGCTGCCGCTGCTCGGCTTCTCCCGCGACCTGCAGCCCTTCGCGATGGTGGCGCTCGATGAGATCGCCGAGTTCGAGGACTCGCTGCTGAAGGGCGCGGTGGCGAGCCCGCCGACGTGTGACGAGACGCCGTCGAACCCGTTGGCGGGTCCCGTGCTCGAGCGGTGCGGCGAAAGCCTCGCCGCGCTTGTGGCGAAGACCGGCGGGGACCTCCACCCCGCGATCGTCGCGCTCACCGACCGCCACGAGCTCCAACACCAGATCGACGGACCGCACCTGGTGATGTCCGGCGCCGTGAAGCGGCACCTGCCGCGACGCGGTGAGAAGTTCCAAAAACGCGTCAACCGCGAGCTCTCCGCCTACGTCGCGGAGCTGGTGGCGTCGGACGTGCCGCCGAAGCTCGGATTGCTGCACCTGCTCCGCTTCGCGGTCAGCGGCCACAAGGGCTCTGCCGAACACAACGTGGCGCTCGTGGCGCTGGAGGCGATGGGCGGGGACCGGGTTTCCGACGCCCACGGCGACGTGGACATGGTGCGCCTGGTGGGGGTGTACGACGTGTTGGCGAAACTCGACGACGACACCTTGCGCGCGCGGGCTCGCGAGGCCTGGGCCGACCTCTACGGATACGAGCTCGCCGAGGTTATGCGGCCACCCGATTAACCGATCGCGGCCCGGGCAAAAAAACTTCCAGGATTCCTGTATGATTTCACCGGCGCTCACGCGCCAGGGGGTATTGAGGATGCGAGTAACGTGGCGGACGTCCGCGCTGGTCCTCTGTTTGACAGCGGTCTCCAGTGCCCAGGACATCCAGGCATTCAAGCCGGCGACGGGGACGTGGAACTACCTCACCGTCAACGGCACACGCCTCGCGGAGCCCGGGCAGCTGGTTCCATCGCTCTATGTGAACTATGCGCGCAATCCGCTGGTTCACCGCGGTGACGACGGGGAGATCCTCAAGCTCGTCATCGAGGATTTGACCACCTTCGACATGCTGCTCGTCGTCGGGCTGCACGATCGGTTCGAGGTCGGCATCGACATCCCGCTCGGCTACAGCGGCGGCGAGGCGGAGAGCGAAGACGAGACCGGGCAGATCCTCGTGTCGGACAACGGCTCGGGGCTCGGCGATGTCCGGCTCATCCCGAAGATGGTCGTCTACGGCGAAGGAGAGGGCTTCGGCGCCGCGGTGGTCCTGCCCTTCTCGTTCCCCACCGGCGACCTCGACGGCGGCTCGGAGCGACACTTCGTCGCCATGCCGCACGCCGTCGGTGAGTACCGCGGCAACGGCTGGAGCGCCGCCGCCAACTTCGGCTACCGCTGGCGACCCACGAACCGGAAAGAGTTGGAGCCGCTCACCGTCGGCAGCGGCATCACCTACGGTGGCGCTGGCATGTACGCCATCGACGACAACCTGCACCTGCTGGCCGAGTTCTTCGGCACCTCCTACCTCGGCGAGACCGAGGGCCAGCCCAAGCCGCTCGAAGCGCTGGGCGGCATACGCCTCTTCGGCAACTACGACCTCGCCTTCACCCTGAGCGCCGGCATCGGCCTCGTCCCCGACTACTCGTCGGCGGAGTTCCGGGTCATCTCGGGCCTCGCCTGGACCCCGGACGACGAGGACACCGGCGGCGGCGGCGGTATCGCGCCCGCGATGCGCATCGGCGATCGCGACAAGGACGGCATCCAGGACGCGATGGACGCCTGCATCGACGTGCCCGAAGACACCGACGGGTTCCAGGACGCCGACGGCTGCCCCGAGCCCGACAACGACGTAGACGGCATCGCCGACGCCGACGACCAATGTCCGGTCAGCCCGGAGGACCCCGACGGGTTCGAGGATGAGGACGGCTGCCCCGAGGCCGGCCCGGGCGGGGTCCGCATCGCTGCGAGCGGCGACCGCCTCGACGTCCCGGAGCGCATCTTCTTCGAGACCGGCCGCGCCGAGCTACGCGACCACAGCATCCCGGTCCTCCGGGACGTCGCGAAGCTGCTCCGGGGGCGCCCGGACATCGGCCGCATCCTGGTCGAGGGCCACACGGACTCGCAGGGCGGCGCAACGCGGAACGAGGACCTGGCGGCTCGCCGCGCGGAGACGGTGGTCCTCTTCCTGGTGAGCTCGGGTCTGCCGCCCGACCGCTTCGACACCTCGGGCGTCGGATCCGCCCGGCCCGTCGCCGACAACTCGACCCGCCAAGGGCGCGCGCTCAACCGCCGCGTCGAGTTCCGGTTGGTCTCAGCCGTCGAGCCCGAGCCCGAGGCAGAGGAGCCCGCGGTCGAGCCGGAGCCGGAGGTCGCCGAGACCGAGCCCCCGGTCGAGCCGTTCGAGGAGCCGGCCCCGGTCGAGGAGTTCGCCGAGACCCCTGCGGTCGAGCAGGTCGAGCCGGTCGCCGAGCCCATCGCGCTCGCGCCGCCAGTCGAGGAGCCCGTCGGCGAGCCCGTCGAAGACCCGATCGCGGTCGCGGAGCCTGTCGAGGAGCCGGTCGCGGTCTTCGAGCCCGTCGAGGAGCCCGTCGAGGAGCCCATCGCGGAGCCCGTCGAGGAGCCCGTCGCCGTGCCGGTCGAAGAGCCCATCGCCGTCGCGCCGCCGGTCGAGGAGGCGGTCGATCCCGTCGCCGAGGCTTTCGAGGAGCCGGTCGCCGAGCAGATCGCCGAGCCCATCACCGCTGCGCCGCCCGTCGAGGAGCCCATCGCTCCGCCGGAGCCCGCGGCCGAGCCTGCTGACCCTTTTGAGGCCGTCGCCGCCGCAGCGGTCGCTGCCGAGGCGGCCGAAGAGGTCGCGGACCCGGAGCCCGTCGAGGCGGAGCCCATCGAACAGATCGCGGATCCCGAGCCCGTCGAGCCGGTCACAGACCCGGAGCCGGTCGCCGAGCCCATCGAACAGATCGCAGACCCCGAGCCGGTCGAGGTCGAGCCCGTCGAGGTCGCAGACCCCGAGCCGGTCGAAGCCGAGCCCATCGAGGTCGCGG
>PVBE011795275.1_pt1 | contig 20170 bp, 16 predicted proteins | sample 1631181 | NCBI WGS metagenome assembly PVBE01 (sample SAMN08397723, study PRJNA350692) | Marine metagenome, whole genome shotgun sequencing project. | isolation source: water | place: Pacific Ocean | collected 2012-04 | reverse complement strand
TTCTAATTAATTCTTCTGAATTGATATCAAATACATCTTTTGCGTTAGGATGATCTCCGTACTTTGCGCTTTCTCCAGACATACATAAAATATTATTAATTCCTAAAGAATGTGCAGCAAGTAAATCAGATTGTATGGCTATTGAATTTCTGTCTCTGCAAGTAATTTGATAAATTGGTTCTATATTATTTTCAATTAATTTTATTGCTAAGCCAATAGGGGCCATAGTCATTTTAGAATTGTGATTATCTGTAATATTGAATGCATCTACCATATTTAAAGAAGATGCCTTATTTATTAATTGTGATAAATTAATACCTTTTGGTGGAGTCAGCTCTGAGGTATAAATAAATTTGTTCTGATTTAATTTTGTGGATGTTTTAGGCATTATTGTGAATAATTAAATTGAGATGAAATAATAATTTCATATTATATACTCAGGAGTTTGATTAGATATACCTAGATTGTTTAAAACATGTCCTACAGAGCTAGTTTTATTCAATGAATAGAAATGAATGCCTGGGATATCGTTGTCAATAAGTTCTAAAATCTGATTTGTTGCATATTCAATACCAAGTTTTGTAGTTTCCATATCGTCATCAATTGAATTTTCTAATTTTTTATTTAATTGGGCTGGGATTTTCGCACCACACAATTTAGTAAATCTTCTTATTTGTTTTGTACTGGTTATAGGCAAGATACCTGGAATAATTGGGATAGTAACACCATTTTTAAGTGCTTTTTCTCTAAATGATAAAAAATCTTCATTGTTAAAGAAGAGTTGTGTTATTAAGAAATCTACCCCTTTATCTTGCTTTATTTTAGTAAATAAAATATCATCTTCAAAATTATTTGATTCCGGATGAGATTCAGGATAACAAGCTCCAGCTATACAAAAATTACTGAAATTAGATTTTATTATTTCGATCAGATCAGTAGCATGTTTTAAATTATAATTGGCAATATTAATATCTTTAGGAGTATCACCTCTTAATGCAATTATATTTTCGATATTAGATAGATCTAAATCTTTTAAAATATCTATGATTTCTTTTTCGTTATGTGCAATACATGTTAAATGTGACATTACTTCAAATTTGTCGGATAATTTTGCTTCTTTAGAAACCTGAGTTGTGAGTTGTCTTGTATTTCCACCTGCACCGTATGTGAATGAAACAAAATCTGGATTGTATGTAGATAACCTATCTACAGTTTCATATAACTTAGGGAGATCAGAATCTTTTTTTGGCGGAAAAAATTCAAAGGAAATAGTTTTTTTTGAATTTAAAATATCAATTATTTTCATTTGTTAGTCTTCGTATATGTTTAAATTTGATAAAATATTAATTATTTTTAATGTGTTACTATTATTGCTAATAGATTACCTAAAGATACATCCCTTTTGCAAATGAATTGAAGGTCTAAATGAATTTAAAAAAAATATTTTTCAATAATAGCTTTAAAAATACTTCTTATATTTTAAAAGACGATTTATCTAATGAAATAATTATAATCGATGTTCCTGAAGATCCATTTCCTATCATAAATGAAATTCAAAAATTTGACTTTAACATAAAATTAGTATTATTAACACATCACCATCTGGATCATACAGGAGGAATATCTGATTTGAAGAAAAAATTTGATTTCCCTGTTGCTTTGGGTAAAGCAGATAGTAGATCTGACCCGAATGAAAGAGTAGATTGTGTTTATCCTGATATCGAGATAAGTGATGGAGATACGTTTTATTTAGGGAAACAATCCATTAAATCTATCACTGTTCCTGGACATACTTTGGGGTCTAACTGTTTTTTGACAGAGGATAAGTTATTTACGGGAGATGTTTTATTTCCAGGTAGATCCGGTATTACAGATTCTGCAGCACAATTTGAATTAACAATTAACAGTTTAAAAGAGAAAATATATATATTAGATGATGATATAGAATTTTTACCAGGGCATGGAACAGGAGGCGAAACTTTAAAAGATTTCAAAACACAATTTGATGAATTCTTAAAAATTGATTATTCAGAGAAACATGGAGTTGTATGGTGGGTAGATGGTTACCAGGACCAGTGGTAGAACTTTTAATAAACTAAATCAATATCGAATTTTGATTTAAGTAAAATATAATTTAAAAGTTTATCCAGTAATAACATCTTTTGATTCTAATTTCTCTAATTCAGGTAATACTTTAGTTCCAAATAACTCAAGAGATCTTTGAGTTTTCTTTTTGTCCATCCCAGGGAATCCAAAGGTTCCAAAAATATTTTTTACACCTTTTTCTTTACAAACTAAAAGTTTTTCTATTAATACTTCCGGTGTTCCTCTTAGTATAGGTATTTGGTCGTTTTGAATTAAGAGACCTTCTCTGTCTTTTTGTCTGTTAACCCATTGATCATATCCTTTAGGGATAGAACCATCTTTTTTAATAGGGGTACCAATTTTAGCAAGAATCTTTAATGAAAAATCATCGTATCCTTTTGGATCATTAATTGCTTCTTCCATTGTTGGTGCAACATAAATCGGTAGCTGAACAGGGGGGTCAATATGATCATGTTTGTGACCATATTCGTCCATTTTACTTCGCCATGTTTTAATAACATCAGGAGCTTGGCCTAGTACTGCGGTTGGGCCTCCTACCATAATAGTTAATCCTTTTGAAGCTGCAAAATCTATTGTTTCAGGCGTTGTGCTGACAGCTACTACAATAGGAATAGGGTTTTGTATAGGTTTGGGAATTATCCATTTATCACTGACATTTGTAAATTTACCTTTGAAAGTTAATTTTTCTTTTGTCCATGCTTGAGTTATAACATCAATAGATTCACGGAATCTGTCTGTTGCTTCTTCGATATCTACACCCAATCCTTCAAATTCTTGTAATTGGTATCCTCTTCCTACGCCTAGATCAAATCTACCATTACTTAAAACATCAATCATAGCTGCCTCAGATGCAATTACTATAGGATTGTGAAATGGTAATACAATAATTCCTGTTCCAATTCTGATTGTGGAAGTTTTTGCGGCCACATGGCCTAAAAACGAATGTATTCCTGATAATAAACCATGCCTTGAAAAGAAATGTTCACCTAGCCATGTTTCGTTCAGGCCTAATTGTTCTGCGAGTAATATTTCTTCTAAAGCATTATTTAATGCTTCCGGCGCTGTTAATGATTCGTGTAGTTGGACAGTGTGAAAAATTCCGAATTGCATATCTATAGCCTTTATTTAATTATGTTGTATAAAATATAAATAAAATTTTAAAAATAATATAGAATAGATCTCTTAGTTTCAATTCTATTATTTGTTAGTTTCATTATGATTTCTCATAATTGTCAGAAATAGATTTGAATTTTTTAATTAACACATCTATTGTTGTATTAAGATCTTCAAATACTAACTCAGTTTGCTTTGTGTGTATTGACTCTGTATTTCCTGCAGTATCAATTAGACCATTAAGCCTGGCATTATATGAATCAGCAAAAAATGCACCATCTGTCACTCTGCCAAATCTTTTTCCCTGTGAATTTTGATCAATTGTGCTTTGCTCTTCTTCAATTTCAGCAGTGGATGCTAATTTTTTATCAATATCATCTAATTCGTTAAGAATAAAATTTTGTTCATCAGCATCTATTATTTGATTTTTTCTTAATTTTGATTTTAATTTTCTTATCGAGTTTATTGTTGAGTTTACTTCTGATAATTTATCTTTTACAGTTAGAAGAAATTTTGTTTGCTTATATAGTTCTCCATTTTCATTTTTAGCATAAACACCCGGAATGATTTTACAGTTTGTTGATATTATTTTTTCTTCGGTATTTAGTTCTATAATATAATCTCCTGGTTCAACATAAGGTCCTTCCAATGACATAGAGCTTTGTCCAGAAAATCTACGTAATTCTCCATTTTCTGGTATTAGATCATCTGCAACATGAATAGGTCCAGGATATCTTAAATTCCATTCAAATTCGTTGAATCCTTTTTCTGGCCTTAAGCACAAAATTTTGTATGTGTTATCAGCCTGGGGGCCTATATCATCTTTATTGGAAAATTCGTTTATAATTTCACCATCATTTTTTTTAATAGTGATTTTAATAGAATTATATTTTTCGGGATTGTTAGGTAAAAAATATTTTATTATCAATCCTGTTGGTGTATTCTGACCTGCATCTAAGGAATTGTATTTTATATTTCCTTCTTCATTTTGATATTGATAATAAATATTTTCTATACCAAGTGCCCAACTGAATTTTTTAGTATTAGCAGATACTGGGTAAGTATTATGTACTCTTTGTGGCATAAATAATCTTGATTTTGATTCTTGGACATGTATTAATTCGACATTTGTTTTTGAGTTTTCATTTAGAAAAAGATTTTTATTATTTCTAATAAAAGACAAATCATCTAATATCCAAAAAGCTCTTCCCTGAGTTCCGAGAATAAGATTATTATTTTTTATCCTTAAGTCATGGATTGGAACAATTGGTAAATCAAAATTTATGTTAACCCAATTATTACCAGCATTAACAGATAAATATATTCCATTTTCAGTGCCTAAATACAATATGTCAGGATCTGCAGGATCTTCTCTTATACATCTTGCATAATCTTCTGGATCTATTCCTTTTATTATTTTTTTCCATGTTTGGCCATAATCATTAGTTTTAAATACTATTGGTTTTTTATCTCCATGTTGGTATCTTGAAGCAGAAAAATATGCAGTTTTTTTATCATGTTCTGATGGCTCTATATTCCATACTGGTGTCCATGGCTCTAATTCTTTAGGTGTTACATTTAGCCATTTATTACAATTATCTTGTGTTAATTGTATTGCTCCGTCATCTTTTCCTGCCCATAAAATATTTTTATCAATGGGACTTTCGCCAAGAGCTGATATGTAACACCTTTCAAATGGGGCAATTTTATTTTTGGGTGTAGATTCCCACTTGTTTCCTGGTTTGCCTGAAGTTGTTTTTGATGAAGTAGGGTCAATATGATTAGGATCATTCCTAGTTAAATCTGGACTTATTTCAGTCCATGATTTACCTTCGTTGTAAGATTCGAAAATAACATTAGCTGCAGTTAACAATCTGTTTTTATGGTGTAATGAGAATATTATTGGCTGATCCCATCCAAATCTATATTTTCTTTCGTTATTTGTATGTCCTGTAACATCTGGCCAAACTGTTACCATATCTACTTCTCCCGAAATTTTATCGTGTTTAAGCATTAAAGGCCCGGTACCATGGTAACTGCCAAGAGCTCCAGAATAAGTACAATGTTGTTTTGATGGATCTATTACTATATGACCACTTTCAGAACTACCTACTATTTTGCAATCAGAATATTTAATCATTCCATTAATGGAATCTGAAGGTACTGAGATAGCTGTATTGTCTTGCTGGGTCCCTAAAACATTGTAAAAGGGTAAATTATTATCAGTTGTTATATGATAAAATTCTCCTGTAGGCTGATTATATATACTTGACCATGTTCTTCCCTGATCATAGGTTATACAGGCCCCCCCATCTTGCCCGCTTATTATTCTATTTGGGTCGCTTGGAGAAATCCATAGATCGTGATGATCGTCATGAGGTGTTGCAACTGGAGAGAAAGTTTTACCTCCATCAAGTGATTTCATAAAATTTTTATTCATTACATAGACTGTATTTTTGCTAGAAGGATCTCCAAATACATGTATATAATAATTGGGCCTTCCGGTTAAGTCATCTTCGATTGAAACAAGCTCCCAAGTTTCTCCCTTATTATCAGATTTGTATAACCCTTTTTCGCTGCTTTGGACAAGTGCCCATAATCTATTATCTGCTACAGAAATTGAAATTTTCCCAAGAGGTAGAGATGAAAAACCTTTGTTTATATGTATTGGTGTCCAAGTTTTTCCTGCATCTAAAGATCTATATATAGATGAGTGATCACCACCTGAATAAGTTTCAAAATAATGCCTTCGCACTTCCCAGTATGCAACATATAATTCATCTGGATTATTATTATTTATAGCTAAATCGATAACTCCGGCATTATTATTAACAAAATGAATTTTTTTCCAAGAATCTCCCCCATCAATACTTTTATATATTCCTCTATCATTTGAAGTGTTTGCAAGATCTCCAAGAGCTCCGGCATAAACAATGTCTTGATTTCTTGGGTCTGATTTGATTTTAGATATATACATCAGCTCTGCCATTCCCAAATGTTTCCAGGTTTCTCCAGAATCATCAGATCTATATATCCCATCGGTTCTGTAATTCCAGTGTAATCTTGGCCAAGCAACATGGCATTCTCCCATGCCAGCAAATAGTCTATTAGTATTTGCTGGAGTTAAATGTATGCTACCAACAGCTGAAGTTTTAAAATATCCGTCAGATATGTTTTCCCAGGTAATCCCCCCATCAATTGTTTTCCAAACTCCTCCTGTAGAGCCTTGATAAAACACTAAATTGTTATCAGGGTCACCTTCTACAGCGACAGCTCTACCTCCTCGAAATGGGCCTATGCATCTCCAATTAAACCATTTATTTTTAATCATAATGTTATTTCTTTTTGTGTCTATGATTTAAGGTTGATATAAGATCCTCATGTTCAACATTTTCATAACTAAATGCTTGATCCATTAGATCAAAACCTACAAGTTCTCCATATGCAGCAAGAAGTTTTTGAGTGATTGGCCCTGGTATTTCACCTTCTATATCAATATTATCTACTTTGCTCACAGGTACAATTCCTGGAGTCGTTCTACTTAAAAATACTTCATCAGCTGTTACCAGATCGTATGGTTGAATATTCTCTTCTAAAACTTCTAAACCTAAATTTTTAGCAAGTCTTATAACAACATCTCTTGAAACTCCTTGAAGTATATTAGAATCTGTTGGGGTTTTTATAATTCCATCTTTTACTGTCATTATATTAAAAGAAGTCCCCTCTGTTACATGCCCGTCCAGGTCGGTAAGAGCAGTGAGGGCGTCAGGATCTATATCTTTTGTTTCTAACTGTGCAAGAACAAAATTCATCCTGCTTGAATGTTTTATTTTTGGATCTATTGTTTGGAAGGAATGGCTTTTTGTTTTAGCAAAAACGACATGTGCTCCATCTCTATACCAATCTGTGAACGTATCAAAAGGAACAGGTTTATATTGAGCAAATATGGTTGGAGGCCCATCCATTGAAGTTCCTCTAGAAATTTGTAGCCATATATTGAAATCTCCGCATACTTTTAATAAATTTTTGTTTTTATTTATTCCTTCAATTAATATATTGTACATTTCTTCAGGAGATAGCCCGCAATTCATTCTAGTGTATTTCAATGACCTATATATTCTATCAACGTGTTCTTTCCAAATTAATGGTTTGCCATTAAAAGTCCTTAGGGTTTCAAAGACTGTATCTCCTAGAACAAATCCTAAATCAAGTGGATCAATCTTTACATCTGACCATGGTTTCCATTCTCCATTATGGTATGCTGTAAATTCATTCATTTTGGGCATAATCAATACTCCTGATTTAATTTGTATTAAGTTATTGAGATATACATTAATATTTTTTCTTATTTTTATCAAGTTTTTATACTTCATAACGTTGACAAATATTATGAAATCGATAGAATCGATAGCCTAAGGTTTTTACATATGGTTCATATTTAAAATATTATATGAAATAAAAAGTTTAAAATGAACTGCGTTGAAAATCTTTGAAATTAACGATTTTACAAAGGAGGCAATTTTGAAAAATTTGAAATTCGTTACTAAATTATTTTTATTTACTTCGGTATTATCTTTTATGATAGCCTGTTCAACTACTGAAACTGTTGAAGTTATCAAAGAAGTTCCGGTTGAAAAAGTTGTTGAAAAAGTTGTTGAAAAAGAAGTTATTAAAGAAGTTATTAAAGAAGTAGCTCCGGCTCCTACATATGCTAAAAGTATAAATGTGAGAGACGTTTTCTTCTTTACTGAAGGATTTACCCCACCAAGAGGTGGATCGTTCTTTGAACACAGAATTTCTCAACAAATTTATGAGGGGCTTACTGCTTTAAATACCCCAATGGTAACCAGAGGAGACTCTGCAGTGCCTGTGCCAAACTTGGCAGAGAGTTGGGAGATTTCAGGAGGTGGAACTACTTATACTTTTCAAATCAGAGACGGTGTTAAATTTACTACTGGTAATCCATTAACGGGTCAAGCAGTTGTTGATTCTTTAAAGAGATCTATTCATGTAATTGAATTAGATAAAGCAACAGCAAGATTTTCATGGGTTACAGATATAGTAAGTATTGATGCTACTGGCGATATGGAAGTTACTATGGTTCTGAAAAATTCTTTTGCCCCTTTGCTTGCTATATTAGCATCTAAGCAATTCTTGATTGTAGATGCTGCTGAATTGAAAAAACATGAAGAAGAAGGCGATTGGGGAGCAGCATGGGGTGCAACTAATTCTGTTGGTACAGCGGCCTATCAAATTGATTCATGGGTTGCAGAACAAAGATTAACATTGAAAAGAAATAAAGATTATTGGGGTGGACACGATGGAGTTGGCCCTGGAGCTGATCAATTAGTATTTTCTAATATTCCTGAAAATGCAACTGCTGAATTGATGATTTCAAAAGGTGAAGTTGATGTAGCTTTACAGATGGATCCTATATCATTAAAAACACTTGATCTTCAGCCAAAAGTATATACTTTTTCTTATCCTTCATTAATAACATGTAATTTTCTAATTGATAGAAGAAATGAACATGCAGCAAATGATGAGATTTTTAAAGCTATACATATGGCTATAGACTACGATGGTTTATTATCAGTAGTAGCTATGGGACTTGGTTCAGTTCATCAAAGTTTGATACTACCAGGTATGTTAGGTCATGATCCTGCAATTTCAAATCAATGGAAATATGAACCTGAAAAGGCAAAAGCAATTATAGCTGAACAAGGCTATCCGGATGGTTTTTCAATTAAATTGCAAAGTCGTGCCGGTGCTTGCGGATCAGTGGTTTATACTAAAGGTATTGAATTTTTGCAGGCTAGCTTGAAAAAAGCTGGAATTAATGCAGAAATTGTTCAATCTACAGGATCAAAATTTTGGGGACAAATTATTGATGGTACACTTAAAGATATGGGTATCTCTGGTTTAGGTGCAACATACTTTGACCCAGATAATCCTGCATCAGTAAGAGCTACATCTGAATGTTTCTTACTAGGTATAGAAGAACATAACCCAACAGTAGCAGCCAAATTGAAAGATTTAGTTGCTCAAGGTAGAGCTGAAACTGATAACGATAAGAGACATACCATATATAGAGAACTTAATGAAATTATGGTCGCTAATTGTGGTGAAATGACAGTATTGCAGGTAGCTGATACTGTTGCTCTTAGAACAAACATAACTGATGGTATTGCTATGCCACATGGTTTTAGTTTGGACTTCAGATATTTAAGAAAAGCTGAATAATCTAAATTAAAAAAATTACTATTTCAGAGAAGGAGCAATTTCAATTTGAATTGCTCCTTCTCTTATATCCCTTATATAAATAATAAATCCTAAAAGTTATGAACATTGGTAAATTTATATTACGTAGATTGTCTTTGCAAATATTTGTATTGCTTGGTTTGACGATGTTCACTTTTATATTAATGTTTGGATTACCAGGAGATCCTGCAGCATTATTATTTAGTGCTGGAGGTATAGCAGCCGGAATGGATGAATATCATGCATTTCGTGCAAAATGGGGATTAGATTTACCAATGTGGAAGCAATATCTTAATTTTGTTGGTAATTTAATAAGAGGAGATATGGGAACTTCCTTAGTTACAAGAGCTCCTATAATTGATAATTTGAAAGCTTATTTCCCTGCTACAATTGAATTAGCTTTTGTTTCGTTTATTTTTGCAACTGTAATGGGAATTCCTCTAGGGATCATATCTGCCTTGAAGAGAAATAGTTGGATTGACCATATAATTAGAGCAGTTTCCTTATTTGGTGTTTCAATGCCTATATTTTGGCTTGCTATTATTATGCTTATTATCTTCTATTATTATTTAGGAATAGTACCTTCTTCGCAAAGAATTGATTTGGAAATGGAAATTCCAAAACAGATAACAGGTTTTTATTTAATAGATACTGTTATAACAGGTTATTGGGATGGATTTTTTAATTCTATCTATCATTTGATATTACCTTCATTTATATTAGGTTTTTCTGTTGTTGGATTATTAGCACGTGTCACCAGGGCAAGTATTTTAGAAGTTATTACCCAGGATTATGTAAGAACAGCTAGATCTAAAGGATTACAAGAAAAAACAGTAATAGGCCGTCATGTTATGCGAAATGCTTTAATACCAACTGTTACTATATTAGGCTTACTAGTAGGAGGTTTGCTTTCTGGAGCTGTTTTAACTGAGACAATTTTTGCTTGGCCAGGTGTTGGAAGATTTGCGGTTCAATCTATTATGCTTTTGGATAGACTAGCTGTAGTAGATATTACTATTTTAATTGGAGTATCATTTTCAACTGCTAATATGATTGTTGATATTGTGGTGGCTTTTTTAGATCCAAGGATTAGGTATTAAATGGCAGATCAGGAAATAACATTAAGGCCACAAAAAAGTACTTTTATCGAGTTAATTAATGATGTAAAAGTTAATCCCCCTGCTATATTTTCTTTGGTTGTTGTATTTATATATGTGTTTATAGGCTTGTTTGGTTCAATGATAGCTCCTTATGCCTACGATGAAATGGGAGTAGGAATCCCTCTTCAAAAACCAAGCTGGGAATATTTATTTGGCACAGATGAATTTGGAAGAGATGTTTTAAGTAGAGTTTTAGCTGGAGGTATTATAAGTTTACGTATAGGGGTATTAGTGGTAGGGATAGCGGGTACTTTTGGCTCGTTAATTGGATTGATAAGTGGATATATTGGCGGATGGATAGATGAAGCTGTAATGAGAATTACAGATATTTTTTTATCAGTACCTGATTTAGTTATGGCTTTGGTTATAGCAACCTCATTAGGAGCAAGTATAGACGCTGCAATAATAGGAATCACTTTAGTTAGATGGACAGGGTATGCAAGATTAATTAGAAGTGGTGTTATTGCAGAAAAAGGAAAAGATTATATTACAGCATCACGTGCTTTAGGATTACATCCTTCGAGAATTATATTTAAACATATCTTTCCCAATAGTTACACTGCTACTCTTGTACAGGCAACCTTTGATTTTGGATTAGCAATTCTTTTCGCATCAGGATTAAGTTTTGTTGGCGCAGGTGCTCAACCTCCAGAGCCAGAATGGGGAGCATTGGTTGCATCTGGAAGGCAATATGTACAAGCTGCGTGGTGGATACCTATATTTCCCGGATTTGCTATTTTTGGAGCTGTACTTGCTTTTAATATTCTTGGTGATACTTTAAGAGACTTTTTGGATCCTAAATTAAGACATTCTATGGACCAAAAGCATTAATTATTAAATTATAGGTCTTTTATTTTGCCAAGGTTGTTCTAATTCGAATACCCTAGAAGCTTGCAATACACCTACTTCATTTTCTTTTGCACCAATAATTTGTAGACCCACTGGCATGTTATGTTTTGTAAATCCGCTAGGAATACTTGCTCCTGGGTTACCGCTCCAGTTAAATAAAGCAGTGAATTGTTTACACGCAAAATTCCATGATGAATAATCGAGATTATTTTCTATGAATTTATCTTCCATAGTCATTTTCATAATTTTTAATTTTCCGTTTTCAACAATGTGTTTTTCATCAGATCTGTTTGCTGTGAACGCGCTTGTGGGAGTTGCAATAAAATCATAATCCCTAAATATAGATGATATGTAATCTCTCAATTCATATAATTTTGCAAGAGCCTGAATATATTGTTCGGAAGTTATTAATTTCCCTCTTTCTATAGTATTTCTTACATGAGGCATTAATTTGGAAGAATCTTGCTCATAATATTCTCTATTATTTGTATAGTTTAAGGCAATAGATAAAATCGAGTCGAGTTCTTCATATTCATTAAGGTCAATTTTAAATGCAAGATCCTCAACTATAGCACCATGTTTCTCAAATATATTCATAGCATCTTTATTTACTTTAATCACTTCCGGGTCAACACTACGACAATTTAAATTTGATGACCAGGCAATTTTTTTCCCTTTGATTCCATCGTCGATATTTTTTAAAAAATCCGGAGCTTTAGTCGTAATGGTGCCTGGTTCAGCTTCAGGATGTGGCCCTGACATTGCTTGTAATAATAGTGCACTGTCTTTTACAAACCAGCTCATAGGCCCCATACATGAATAATTTACAGGATGCCAGCTTATTCTGCTTGCGTGCCTTCTTGGAACTCTTCCCTGAGTTCCTTTAATCCCGTAAATACCAGAAAATGATGAAGGGATTCTAATAGAACCTCCACCGTCCGATCCTTGGGCAAAAGGATGCACCCCTGATGCTACCGCTGCTGCGGTGCCACCACTGGAACCTCCAGGGGTATGATTCAAATTCCATGGGTTTCTGCAATCATCTCCCAATTTATTTTCTGTTCCGCCACTTGCACCAAATTCTGGGACATTGGTTTTCCCCAGGATTATTCCATCTTCTTTTTTTATTCTTTCTACACCTAATTGATCTATTTCAGAAATACTATTTTCTAATAATAAAGAGCCTTTAGTAGTTGGATATCCTTTGACAGGTTCCAAATCTTTAATTGAAGTCGGAACACCTCCTAATAAACCAACAGAATCCCCTTTAGCTATTTTTTGATCAACAAGTTTGGCACTATTGATAGCCAAGTCATGAGTAATAGTTAAAAATGCATTTGTTTTGTGATTTGTTTCGTCAATTTTTTTAAGTGCGAGTTCTGTAAGTTCAAGTGAGGAAATTTGTTTATTAATGATAAGTTTTTTTAATTCAATTGCAGATTTATTTAATAGATTTGAGTCTGACATTATTCAACCTCTCATAATAAATATTTAACCTAATTATACACTGCCTTCAAAATTATGTTGCTTCCATGATTCATATACAATTATTGAAACAGCATTTGATAAATTCAAGCTCCTGTTATTTGGTTTCATCGGAATACTAAATACATTTTCTTTATGTATTTTATTAATAATATCTTCATTTAATCCATTTGATTCAGAGCCAAATAAAATAGCATCATTTTTATTAAATTTGATTGTTGTATAACTTTTACTAACTTTTGAAGTAGTTGCCAATATTCTTTTTGGGTTAATAGTTTTTATAAATTCATTTAAATTATCATGAATTTTAACTTTTGCTATATCATGATAATCTAATCCGGCTCTTTTGAGTTGTTTGTCGTTCAAGTCAAATCCGATTGGTTTAATGAGATGTAAATAATAACCAGTATTTGCGCAAAGTCTGATTATATTTCCAGTATTAGGAGGAATTTCAGGATTAACTAGTACTATATTAATCATCTAAATAATTATAATAACTATGATAAATAAAAAAGAATAAATAGTTAACGGAGTAATACATCCAAATCTTTTAAACAATTTTTATTTCTCCTTTTACATAACAATTTACAATTTTGAGGTTAAGTATATGAATAAAAAATACCTATTAAAAAATGCTACGATATACGATGGCACTGGGTCAAATCCTTTTAAAGGAAATGTTTTAATTGATAATGGCAAAATAGAAGAAGTTGGTAATATAGATGATATAGATGCAGAAATTATCGACATAAAAAACAAAGCTCTTTCACCGGGATTTATTGATATGCATGCACATGATGATGTCGCAATGTTTGTATATCCTGATATGGATTTTAAAATTATGCAGGGTGTTACTACGAACGTTAATGGTAATTGCGGATCTGGTGTAATTCCTCATAGTTCTGCAGATATTATTAATTGGCACCCGAATTTTGATGGAATCCCTGAATGGAATTCATATGGTGAATATTTAGAATTAGTAGATAAGTCTAAAACTAGTATTCACTCAGCTTTTTTAGTAGGCCACGGACCAATTCGAAAAGCTACAACTGGAAACGACAAACGTATGCCTACGCAATCTGAATTTGACTTTATGAAAAACTGGATGAAAGAAGGTATGGAAGAAGGTGCTGTAGGTTTTTCAACTGGTTTAATATATGAGCCAGGAAGATATTCGAATACTGAAGAACTAATTGAATTATCTAAAGTTATATCTTCTTATAATGGTGTGTATTTTAGCCATATGAGAAATGAAGCTGGACATCTGATCAGATCAATAGAAGAAACTATACGAATTGGTGAAGAAGCAGGGTGTTCAATTGAAATATCACATCATAAAGTTTCAGGACAAGAGAATTGGGGCAAATCTGTAGAATCATTACAAGCTATTGAAGAAGCTAGAAGTAGAGGTTTAAATGTACATTCAGATCAATATCCATATAATGCTGGTAGTACTTCTTTATTTGCAGTTGTTCAAAATAATGCATTTAATGAAAAATCAATAGATGGAGGGATGGGATCTCAGACCGGAGATAAAATATTAATAGCAGGTTCTGCTAAAGATCCATCATTGGTGGGCAAAACATTAGGCGATTTATGTGATGAATATGATTTGCCTGAACAAGAAGCTGCAGAAAAATTATTAAATATTGATTCAGGAATCTTTGTTGTTACAGAAGGTATGGTAGAAGATGATGTTGCTAGAATTTTAGCTCATCCCACAACTATGATAGGTTCAGATGGAGTTCCTCTTCCGGGCAATCCACATCCAAGATTATATGGTTGTTTCCCAAGAGTGTTAGGTAAATATTCAAGAGAAGAAGGTGTAATAAGCATGCAAGATGCTATACATAAAATGACAGGGCAATCAGCTGAAAAAGTAAATTTAAATGATAGAGGTTTTATTAAACCTGGATTAAATGCAGACATAGTAATATTTGACGAGGATACAATTATTGATAAAGCTACTTATGAAAAACCACGGGTATATCCAGAAGGGATAATCCATGTTTTTATAGATGGTGAATTAGCAGTTAAAGATGGAAAGCAAACAGATTTAAGAGCAGGGAAAGTAGCTAGAAGATCATAATTAATTTGTAATAATTATTTCTGTTGCTTTGAATCCTGTTTCTTCTCTTTGCCCACTTACTGAAATAGTAGTGTTTAAAGATAATTCAGATTTGTTAACTGTACTTGTTGATTTAATTAAAGTTGAATCATTTATATTAATTTGAACTATGCCCATATTTGTTTCAATTTCTAAATGGTCATTTTTTATTTTAGTTATTTTTCCTGATAAAGATTTTCCTGGTTTAAAGTTATCTGCTTCTCCCTTGGGTTTTGACCCCTGAAGACTTGATAAAGGATTCAAATTTGGCCTGGTTTGAGCAAATTCTGAACGTAATTTATTTCTGAGATCCTCTGGGACTTCATCAAGGGTTATTTCTCCGGATTTTAATTTTGCTAATATTTCTTCTTCATCATCAGTATAACTATTTTTATTGTTTTTTAGTTCAGAAACTGTTTTGCCAGGAGGGTTTAATTTTAAATATTGCTCGCCTCCGTTTTTAGCAAGTGTAATAGTTTTGCTTGCGTTATTATTCCCATTATAAAATCCTACCGAATACGTTCCTCCGATTAAAATGGCTATTGATATGATTAAAATTAAATTGCGCATATATTAAAATCTCCTAATTATTGATATCTTAATGCATCAACTGGCTGTAATTTTGAAGCTCTTAATGCAGGGAAAATTCCAAAGAATAATCCTGTAGCAGCTGATACGCTGAAAGCTAAGAATGCTATATTAAAAGTAAACTCAGTATTAAATGTAAAGCCGCCATCATCTCCTTGTGGTGGGATTTGAGCAATTGAATATAGTACAAGCCATCCGAGTAATATCCCTACTAATCCTCCAATAGAACTTAGTACAATTGATTCAGATACAAATTGCAATAATATATCTCTTCTTTTAGCTCCAAGACTTTTTCTAATACCAATTTCCCTAGTTCTTTCTGTCACAGATACTAGCATAATATTCATTACTCCAATTCCACCTACTACTAAAGAAATCCCTGCTATGGCTGCTAAAAATATGGTTATCCCCTGTGTTACTGATTGAAAAGTGTCTAATATGTCTTGTTGGTTTAGGATTTGAAAATCATCTTCATCATCAGAGCCAATTTTATGGTTGAATCTAAGTATACTTGTTGATTCAAGGAGTGCTTTATTGACACTGTCTGAATTAATTGCTTCTACTACTATTGTATTTAGGTTGACTGTACCTGGATTAGTGTGATTCTCAGATAATCTGTAGTGAGCAGTTGTTACAGGTATTAATGCTCTGTCATCAATGCTTACCCCTCCAAATCCTCCACCCTTTTCTTCTAAAACGCCTATAACTTTCATATTTCTTCCATTTATTTTGATGTTTTGTCCAATCGGATTCCTGTTACCTAATAATTCTTCTGCAGCATTCACTCCTAGTACTGCTACCTCTGCAAGATTAGCAACATGTATATCGGATAAAAAAGAACCATATTTCATTTCCAGACTTCTTACAGTTTTATAATTTTGAGTAACCCCGTAAACCTGAGTATATTTCCAATTATTTCCAAAGTTAATCTTTCCCATTTGAACTAATTCTGGAGTAACTGATTTAACTGAAGTGTTTTGTCTGTTTTCAGAAAGGATTTCGGCATCTTTTAAAGATATTATTGATGCCGTACCTGTTTTAGAATCTCTTGAAGGAGTTATGAAAATCAAATTGGTGCCTAAAGATTCAATGGTATCTGTGACAGATTTTTCAAATCCTTTACCCATTCCCATTAATGATATAACTGATAAAATTCCTATAACAATTCCAAGTAATGTTAAGCTTGATCTCAGTTTGTTTGTATTTAATGAGTTGAGCGATGTTTTAAATATATCTAATAAATTCATTTTTGATTATTTTTGTCATTTATAATTTCACCATCTCGAAAAGATATAATTCTATTTGTTTGTTCAGCTATATGCGGCTCATGAGTAACTATCAGAACTGTCATTTTGGATTCTTTATTTAAGTTATTTAAAATTCCCATTATTTCGGACCCTGTTTTAGTATCAAGAGCACCAGTAGGCTCATCAGCCAATACTAATAATGGATTCTTAACCAGAGCTCTCGCAATTGACACTCTTTGTTGTTCTCCACCAGACATTTCAGCGGGTTTGTGATGCATTCTTTCTTCTAGTCCTACTTTGGTTAAAGCTTCAGTAGCCTTATCTTTACTTTTGGGATTACTTGTATATGCTAATCCCATCATTACATTATCAAATGCGCTTATTCTTGGTAATAGATTGTATGTTTGAAATACAAATCCAACTTTTTCACCTCTTATTTTTGCAAGTTGATTATCGTCTAGTTTCCCAACTTCTACATCGTCTAAGAAATAATCTCCGTAAGACGGGATATCAAGACATCCTAAAATGTTCATCATTGTTGATTTTCCTGATCCGGATGGTCCCATGATTGACGCAAATTCGCCTTGATCAATGTCTAGATTTACAGATTTTACCGCATTTACGTTAATTCCAGATAATGTATAAGTTTTAGAAACATTTTTGAGTTTAATCACTTTCCACCTCTTTGGTTCTGATTATTTGTTCTTGGCTCAGCTGAAGGTGGCCCATCTCTTATATCTCTAGTTGGAATGTCTGGTACTTCCATTACAATCATATCGTCAGAGTTTATTCCACTTAATACTTCCACCCAGATAGCATCAGAATCTCCTATGGTAATTATTTTTTCAGTAATCTCTCCATTATTTATTATTTTTACTGTTGGATTGTCAAAAGTTCCGTATAAACTTTGTATTGGGATAAGATTGATACCATATTTGGCTTTAGTGATTACGCGGGCAGTAGCACTTAGTCCGTCTTTTAACTTTATATTTCTAGGTATTTTGACAGAGATTTTAACTTGAAAAGATCTAACTCCTCCAGATGCAGTAGAAGCAGAAGCCACATTAAATACCTCGCCATCTAGTTCAACATCTTTAAGAGCATCAGTTAGTATAATTGCTTTAAGATTTTGTTTTACGTACAACACATCAACTTCATCAACATCTCCAGTGAATTCAACATCATTGGGATTCGCAATATTAATTATTACATTATTTGTTGTAATCGTATCTCCTTCTTCGAATTTAATATCAGTTATAATTCCGTCGAACGGAGCCTTTAAAATAGCTCCAGAAAGAATGTTTTGTGCATTTTTAAGTAAAGCTTGAGTATTTTTTAATTGCGCTTCTTTCAAGTTTACTGTTTCTGTTTTTCCACCCATATTCATATCATCAAGTATTTCTTGTTTATCTTTAGTATCAGCTTCTAAGTGTTTTACATAAAATTCTTTTTTATTAATATCTAATTCTGATGGATTTTTTAATTTCAACAAATCTTCATTTAAGTTTTTCAATGTTTCTTTGTTAATAGTTAATTGATGTTTTAATTGTTCTTCTTTCTCTGTTTGTGATCTTGATAAAATCTCTTTATAAGTTTGATCAGCTGTTCTAAATAAAGCTGATTTATTCTCGAATGTACTTTGCGAAGTAGCAATTGCCTTGTTTTTTTCGATATTTTTTTCATTTAAAGTTGTTATTGCTGTCTCATAATTATCCCAGGCATCTTTCAATTCTTTTTTAATACATGTTTTACTAATTGTTACTGTACCTATAGTGTTTACAGGTAAAACGGGAGTGTTATCACATGTTATCCATATGTCTTTGCTAGATAATTCTTTTCCAATTGTAGAAGGGCTTAAATGTAGCCATCCATAAATGGTTAATTCACTCCATTCAGTGTTTATATTATCTATTGGATTGAGATAGATATCTCTATTTATTGCATCCTCTGTAAATATCTGAGGTAAATTCGTATTCCATGATTTGAGAATTTCATCAGGGTTTATTAAATATTTTGTGTGTGTTTGAATTCCAAGCCATTTATTCAAGGTATCAAAATATTCGTTTTTATATTTTGTTATATCCTCTTCGTAAGGGTCTAAAGTTTTTCCCCATTGAGATTTTGTAAGATTTAAAGTTCTAACAGAATTATCTTTTGCTATTTTTGCAATGTCATAATTTGATTTTGCATTTTCCATGTCAACTTTTTTACCATTTTGCAAATAATAATTTAAATCAAATTCAGATTTTAGAAGAGTTATTTTTGAATCAGAGATTGCTTTTTCTTTTATAGCAATCAGATTAGGATCACCTGTTTTTGTATTATTCAAATCTTCTATTGCATCAAGTAGTGATGATTTAGTTAAACTTAATTGATATTCTGCAGAAGCAATCTGAGTATCTGTGTATGGTTTCTTAGCATCTTCTAGAGATTCTTTTGCAGCTTCAACATTTGCTAATGCCTGAGCTACATTTTTTTCTAATTCCGTAATTTTAATATCTTCAAGAGTGGCAAGAATATCTCCTTCAGAAACCGATGAGTTTTCATCCACATGAATCTTAGATATTTTGCCTGAACTCGTAAATGACAAGTCTTCATTAGTAGAAAATTTTAATTGGCCACTAATTGAAACTTCTGATATAAGATCTCCTGTTTGCATCGAAATTATTTGCTGATTTTTTTCAACAATTGTATTATCGGATCCTACGTAGTTTTTGAATACGAAGACTGAAATTAGAGTTGCGATTATAAAAAATGCAGATAACAATGAAATTTTGCCCATTTTCAAAATATTTAATTTTTTAATAAATGATAATGATGCATTGATAATTGATTTAAAACGCATATTTTTGAAACTCCAATTTATTATTTTATAATTACTATTATCCTGCTTTGTTCAGTTTATTTAAATTAATAATAGGTCTTTTATTGATTTTATCTTTTTTTTGTTCAGAATAATCAACCCACCCACAAATGATACAAGTTGGCTCAAATAAATCATATGAAAGAAATGAATTACATTTAGGGCAGTTTGAAGTTTTTTCAGTATTTCTTTTGTCCCTTTTATCCATTAAATTCTCTCTTTATAATATAATTCATAAAAAATACCCTATACTTATATTGTTAAGAAAATTTTAAGATTAAATAAATTTATAATTGATAACTGATTTATGAATCCCATTAAAAGAGAATTATTAGATTTACATAGAATTAATCATATTGATGCAGAAGTATTAATTGACAGATTTATAAAT